>Ga0207813_100473_pt1 | contig 22249 bp, 18 predicted proteins | sample A23E3SouthBayCA_2_FD_187730 | JGI IMG/M metagenome (GOLD analysis project Ga0207813, IMG submission 187730) | Aerobic enrichment media microbial communities from Eden Landing Ponds, California, USA - A23 E3 (4) (SPAdes) | ecosystem: Environmental > Aquatic > Marine > Unclassified | place... | reverse complement strand
GATGGTTCCGACCAGCCCGATGATCCCGACGTTGGCGGTGACGAAAAAGAGGAGGCTGCCGATGACGCCCCCGACCGCGACGTCGTAGTACCCGAGTCGGAGCGGCTCGATGATCAGGAGGAGGTCGTCGAGCGTGAGCAACACCGTCACCAGCGTGACGCCGATGAACGTCCCCGTGAGGTTCCACGTCGACTGGATCCCCTCGACGCCAGTGGCGGCACCCTCCGCCCCGACGACGATGCCGCCGATGCCCACGAGCAACATCGCGGGCCAGAACCACTTCAGTTCCGTGAGCCGTCGGACCGGTCCCGGGACGTACGACGGGACGCCGGTCTCGCCCTGTCCGTCGGCCGCCGCGACGACGTCTTTCACCTCGTCGGACTCCATGAAGGTCCGGTCCATCCGGCTCTCCCGCCAGAGGATGTATCCGAAGATCATCGCGTAAACCATGATGAGCATGACCGAGAGGGCGAGCGTCAGCGTCCCGGACAACAGCGGCGGGACCAGCAACACCGGCGAGGCGACCATCAACAGGAGATAATCCTTCGGCACGTCGACGACGAACGGGACGGCGAGTGCGCCGAGCGCGAGCGTCATGCCGAAAATGGAGACGGCGTTGCCGATGGCGAGGCCGAACGCGACGTTCTGCATCTCCGCGAACCCGGTGAACAGCCCGAAGGCGACGTTGTCGAACTCCCACCCCGAGAAGATCACCGCGAGGACGAACGCCGAGACGCCGAACCGGAGCGCCGTTCGTATCAACGCGTGGATCAGGAGTTCGATGCTCGCCAGCAGGACGAGCGATCCCACCAACAGCGTCGCCACCGCGGCGAACCCGGACACCTCCAGCAACTCGCCTTCCTCGCCAGCGTCGCCGGTTTCGTCGCCCTCCTGAGCGGCGACGACCCCGGTTCCGACCGCGGAGAGAAGGAGCAACCCGACCAGTACGACCAGCACCCGACGGCTCACGGAGATCATCGACGGCCGTTACGGGTGGTTCTTCTTATGTGTCCTCTTCCGTGTACTCACGTACGTTGAATTATTATACACGCAACCGTGACGGCCCATCCCGCCAGTTCGGGCCGTGGAGGCGCCCGCAACCGCTCGTTCGGGGTGCATGTACCGTCGTTCACCGAACTCGGTCCCTGTAGGTCCGTTCACCGTAGGGAGCTACCTCGAAACGGAGGTATAAGCCGTGGGTACCCCTCCAAACGGTCGAATGTCTCGCCATCGACGGATTCCGGTCGTCCTCGTGTTGCTGCTGACGGTACTCGTCGCCTCGCCGGCCGCTTCGGCGGTCGCCCAGGATCTCGGCGTCGACGGCCCGGTCGGAACGGTCGTCGCACAGGAAACGGGTGGGGAAGACGAAGCGGGCGAGGAGGCGGAAGGCGGCATCGAAGGCGCCATCGAGGGTTTCATCGAGGCACAGGGGACGGTCGGTGCCGCGTTCGTACTGCTCGGCGGCATCGTCTTGCTGACCGCTTCGACGGAGAAGCTGATCAGCTACCTCACCCGCGCGTCGGTCAACACGAAGATGTCGCTGTTCGCCCTCGCCATCGTCTTCACCGGCTTCGAGTTCGACGATACGATCCTCGCACTCGTGCTCTCGGGCGGCGGTCTGGAGGAAGCCGCGCTGGGGACGGCACTCGGGACGGGACTGGCGATCGTCGGAATCACGCTCGCGCTCGCGGCGATCGTCAAGCCGTTCCCGGTCGATCTGCCCACCGACTACGTCGTCATCTTCGCGCTCGCGCCGCTGATTCTCGTTCCCTTCGCCCTGCTCGGAACGTTGACGTTCGTCCACGGACTCGTCCTGACTGCCTTCTTCGTGTTCGCCTTCGGCTACTTCATCGTGCGGGAGCGCCAGCGTGAGATCCCGGTGTTCCGCGACACGGAACTCGGGACGGAGCTCCAGCCCGACGGCGGCGTGGCCCGCCCCCAGTCGATGGACGAGATCCCGGAGGACCGCATTCTGGGTGATCTCGCCACCTCCGGCCTGGTGTGGCTCGCCCTCTCGGTCGTCGCACTCGCCGGTATCGTCTTCGCCGCCATGCTGCTCGAAGGCGGCTCCGAGGTGGTCATCGAGGGCCTCGGCATCTCCGAGACCGTCTTCGGCGCGACGTTTCTCACCCTGTTGCTCACCGGCGAGGACCTCCTGCTCACCGTCGAACCGGTCCGGCGGGGCGTCCCCGAGATCGGCGTCGGCAACGTCATCGGGAGCGTTCTGTTCTCCGTGACCGGCAACATCGGCGTCATCATGTTCCTCAGCGAGGTGTCCATCTCGTCGTCCGTGTTGACCTTCCACCTCCCGGCGATGATCGTCGTCACCGCCCTAGCCGCGTACTTCTTCTACCAGGGTGAGATGAAACGGTGGCACGGCTACCTGCTCGGCGGCCTCTACGTCGCCTACTGGGTGGTCGCACTCGTCGTCTTCAGCGGGGTGCCGATCGGGGAGTGAGCTACACCACGTAGTTCGCGACCCAGTAGGCGACGTACGCGCCGAGGAGGAGGACGCCGGTGGGACGCCCCACCTTCCCCCGGTAGAAGGCGGCGGCGACGATCAACAAGGTCCCGAAGAAGAAGGGCCAGTGGACGGTCATCACCGCCCCCGTCGTATCGAGGGGATGGACCATCGCGATCAGCCCGGCGTTCGCGCTGACGAAAAAGAGCATGCTCCCGACGACGTTGCCGACGCCGATGTGGGGGCGACCCCGGCGGACCGGTTCGACCGTCAGGAACAGTTCCTCCAGCGACGCGATGAAGCTCATGACGGTCGAACCGAAGGCGAGGCCGGTCACGCCCAGGAGCGTGAGCAGGCCCTGTGCCCCCTCGACGGCGATTTCGGAGCCGACGGTCATACCGACGGTGGCGAGGAGGGCGATGCCGAGAAACGCCGCCCCCTCGTGGCGTTCGGGGACGTGTTCCTCGACGACGTCGTCGACGTCCAGATCGAGGTCGACGTCGAACCACTCGTCGTCCTCGTCGACGCCCACGTCCTCGTCTTCCATGATCTCGACTTCCTCCGCCGAGAGATAGCGGGTGTCGGTGTAGCGTTCGAGCGTGTAGATGACGGCGAGGTAGGGGACGAACGTCGCGGTGAGGACGGCGCCGTCGAACCGCGAGAGCGTGCCGTCGAGCGCGAGGCCGAAGAAGAGAAACGGGGCGAGGAGGGTGATCCCCAGGTAGTTCCGAGGGACGTCCGTCTCGAAGGGTACCAACACGCCGGCGAGGCCGACGGCCGCCCCGAGGATGAAAAGCGCCTCGCCGAAGACGGTGCCGAGCGCCAGGTCGGGCAACTGGTCGTACGCTGCCGCGACCCCGAGGATCACGTTCTCGAGATCCGTCCCCGCGAGGACGACGGTGAGGAAGAACCCGGAGACGCCGAGGGCGAGTGCCCCCTCGGCGACGGCCTCGATGAACGTCTCGACGCTGACGATGACGACGGCGACGCCGACCAGGAACAGCACGACTGAGACGAGTTCTCCCGGGAGTCCGAGTACCATGCGAGTTGCAGGGAGAAACGGGGGGGCCGACATAAATCCCGGCGACACGGCAACACGCCGTCGGCGTCGCCATCCGTCGGCGGATTTTATATCGGGGGCTGGAATACTACGCCCGATGCGCTTGGGTCAGTTCAGTACGTCGGCGTCGGAGCGGCCGTGGTGTGGCGTGATCGTGGACGACGAGACGGTGGTCGACCTCGCGGCGGCGGGCCACGCGGCGGGCATCGACGTACCGCGTCGGCTGTCGTCGCTGCTCGACCGGTGGAACTGGGCGGAGAAGGCGTCGATGGCGGTCGCGTACGCCACCGAAACCGGGACGGCACTGGTGTCCCGCGAGGACTGTCGCCGACACGCCCCAGTGACCGATCCGGGGAAGGTCGTCTGTGTGGGGTTGAACTACGAGGACCACGCGCGGGAACTGGACCTGGCGATCCCCGACGAGCCCGTGCTCTTCTCGAAGTTCCCGACGGCGGTCACGGGGCCCGGCGACGAGGTCACCTGGGACCCGACGTACACCTCGCAGGTCGACTACGAGGCGGAACTCGTCGGCGTCGTCGGCCGGGAGGCCCGCGACGTGCCGGTCGAGGACGCGTGGGAGTACCTCGCCGGGATCACCGTCGGCAACGACGTGACCGCCCGCGACCTCCAGGAGCGCGACGGGCAGTGGGTCCGAGGCAAGAGCCTCGACACCTTCGCCCCGATCGGTCCGGACCTGGTGACGCTGGACGAGGTCGACGACCCCCACGACCTCGACGTCTGGACGGAGGTCGACGGGGAGCGTCTGCAGGACTCGACGACGGCGAACTTCATCTTCGGGCTGGACGAAGTTCTCGCTGCGTGTAGCCGGGCGTTCACCCTCCACCCCGGCGACCTCCTGTTCACGGGGACGCCCCCCGGCGTCGGAACGTCCCGCGACCCGCCGGTCTACCTCGACGACGGCGACCACGTAACCGTCGGCCTCGAAGGCGTCGGCGAACTCACCAACGTCTGTCGCCATCGGGGTCCCCAACGGTAAAGTCGATCCGTCACCCGAGGGCAGACATGCACGGGTCCGTGGGGGAAACGGTCGCCGACCGCGCGGACGCGACACGGGAGGTGTCACGGTGAGCCTCATCGCCGTCGTCGAGGTGGACCACCCGGACCTGGCGCTCACGCCCACCGTCCGCGAGACGGCGGCGTCGATCCAGGTGGTCTCCCACACGGCGACCGACCCCGAGACGGGGATGTTCTTCTTTCTCGTCGAATCCGACTCCTTCCCGACGTTCGAGGCGGCGCTCGAACGCGACCACACCGTCGAGGAGTCGACGCTGATCGCCGAGGCGTCGACGACGCGGATCTACCGGCTCCAGCACACCCCGGGGACGAAGCTCGTCTCGCCCGTCACGACCGAGATGGGCGGACTCACCCTCGAAGCCGAGAGCACCGACACCGGCTGGTCGGTCCGGCTACAGCTGCCGGACCGGGAGACGCTGAGCACGATCTGGGAGTACTGCGACGACGAGGGCATCGACTTCCGGATCGATCACATCTACAGCCTCGACGAGTTCGCCGTCGACGACGGGGTGGGACTCACCGACCCCCAGCGCGACGCGCTGGTGACCGCCTACCAGGCCGGCTACTTCGAGGAGCCCCGCGGCACCTCGCTGCAGGAACTGGCGGACGAACTCGGCATCTCCCCGACGGCCGTCGGCGGCCGCATCCGACGCGGAACCTCGCGGCTCATCGAGCGGACGCTGCTGTCGGACGAGTGACCGCATAAACGCCACAGGTGAGACACCCGCAGAGTCAACCGGCTGCTCGAACATCTTCGGCCATGAGCACTGCTACCACGGACCCCGACCGGATCCACCACGTCCACCACGACGGGACGGACGGCCCCCTGAGCGACACCCTCGTCGACGCCGTCGCCGCGTTCGCGGACACCGATCCGGAGGACCTCCCACCGCTCGACTCCCGAATCAACGTCGCCGCCCTCGACGGACTGTGGAACACGGCGGGCGACGAGCGACCCCCCGACGGCTGTCTCACCTTCACCTACGGCGGCTTCGCCGTCGTCGTCCGGAGCACCGGCACCGTGTTCCTGCGCGAGACGGAGTGATCGAAATAGTTCGAACAACACATATTAACACTTAATATTCTATGTATTGATACGGAGCCCCGAGAGTCGCCGTCAGGAGTGTGATCCAAATACGTCGAATTATCCTATATCAACGTAGAAATAATACGATTGTTATCGGCTCGGTTTCGTCGTTCGTAGTTATTTATTCAGATACGCTCTCTGTCGCCGACCGGCTATCGGGGACCTATCGGATTTAAATAAATATATAGGATCTAGTAGTTCCGGTCAGACGACGGCGACGTGGTCGTCACGTGGCTCCCAGAGGGCGCCGGTCAGCCGCCGGTCGTGGACCGCATCGAGCGTCTCGCCGACGGTCCAGCCCCACTCGCTCGCGGCCGCGCTGACGGCACCGAGGGCGACGTCGGGGTCGCCCAGCGCCGCGACGACGGCGTCGACGTCGGGGTCGGCGGGGACGTCGGCGGCGAGCGGAGGGGTCCGCTCCCACGACACGTCGTGGCCGGTGACCGCGTGGTGGCGGCGATAGAAGGCCACCACCTCGTTCGGGTCGGCCGCCGTCGTCCGCTCGGTGCAGGCCGGACAGCACGCCACGAACGGGGCGTCGTCGGCCGTCACGCGTTGTAGGCCTCCTGGGCGAGCCGGTGGAAGCGGTGGAGGGTGTGTTCGTTCGGGCCGAGCTGTCCCTGTCCGAGCGCGCCGGACTGGAGCCCCTCGTACTGGCGTTCGACCAGCTCGAAGTCCTCCTCTTGGAGCTGGCGGCTGGTCCGGACGAACTCCTCTTCGGCCTCGGTGAGCTCCGGGTCCGCGAAGTAGTAGTCCGCGATCAGCTGGAAACGGCCCTCGTCGATGGGGTCGATGATGTAGGTGCCGTAGCCGTCGGCGGTGCCGTACATGTTGACGGTGAAGTTGGGCCAGAAGTAGTGGAACTGCGCCTCGTGTTCGTCGTGGATGCGGAGTTCGTCCTCGACGTCCGCCTCGTGGGTGTAGTGGAGCACCCAGTGGTAGTCGTTGACCTCCAGTTCCGACTCGTCGAGCTGGATGCCCGTGATCCAGTCCTGGTGGTTCGCCTGGCAGTGGTCACACTCCGAGTAGTTCCCCCCGAAGGTCTTCCAGTTGCACGCCACCTCCGAGACGTACCGGCGGGCGTGCTGGTACTCCTCGAGCGGCAGGGACTCCAGGCGCGTCTTCAGCTTCCCGGCCTGTTCGGCGAGGGAGAGCGGCGGGTCGTCCGCGAAGTTCAGGAAGACGAGCGGGCCGATGCTGTCGGTCCGGACCTCCAGTAACCCGTTCTCGTCTGGGTCGAGTCCCGAGACGTCCGCGTCGTCGAGGTCCGGGTTGAGACCCGCCTCCTCGAAGCTCCGTGGCGTACTCCGCAGGTCGCCGTCGAGGTCGTACGTCCAGAGGTGGTAGGGACACTGGATCCGATCCATGTTCCCGGGATCGGTCATCGGCGTGTCTGCGACCATCTTCGACCCGCGGTGGGCACAGACGTTGTAGAACGCGCGCACGTCCCCGTCCTCGTCGCGGGCGACGATCACCTGCTTGTCGCCGACGGTACGGGTGAAGTAATCGCCGGCGTCGGGGATGCAGTTCTCGTGACCGGCGTACACCCAGTACCGGGAGAACACCTTCTCTTTCTCCATCTCCCACACGTCGGGGTCGGTGAAGTATCTCGCCGGCAGGGCGTTCGTCTCGTCGGTGATGTCCGGGCTCACGGCGTGTAGCTCCTCGACGCCGTCGTTCCACCGTGTCATGTACCGACATCTCGACGGCGGGCCCCCAAAGTCCCTGACCTGTCTCACGTGAGGTCCTTAAGTACCGCGTTCGTGTTGTTACAGTAACACGACGTCGCGTCGACGGTTCGTTCGGTATTCCGTCGAAAAGCGACCGTTCGGTCGGTCGTGGGGCGGCCGGGTCGTCATCCGTCGATTCGGCTGCGGCGCCACGTTTCGGTGTCGTTCACCTGGTTGAAGGTGTAGATGTGGAGCCCCCGGATGCCGTAGTCGGGGTCGGCGGCGTACGGCGCCAGCCCGTCGACCAGGTCGTCGGGGGTGTATTTCCCGCGCGACCCGACGAGTCGGCGGACGAATCCCACGATCCCGCTGGTCTTGCGGAGGAAGCGCACCGAATCCCCGACGCCGACCTTCTGTGAGATGCTCAGCAGACGCTGGTACTTCATCACGCCGGGGATGCCGACCTCGACGGGGAGGTCGATCCCGCGGTCCCGGACCGTCTCGATCCACTGTCGGATCGCCACCGGGTCGTAACAGAGTTGCGTCGTGAGATACGTCGCGTAGGGGGCCTTCCGTTCCATGGCCTCGGCCAGCGTCCGATCGTCGAGGAAGTCGTGGCCCTCGGGGTAGCCGGTGATGCCGACCTCCTCGAAGGCGTAGCCGCGGTCCTCGAGCGCCACGAGGAGGTCGTGAGCCGACTCGAACTCGCCGATCGGATCCTCGCGGTCCCCGCCCGGCACGAAGATATCGGTGATGCCCGCGTCGACGAGCCGCCCGGCGACCTCGTCGAGGTGCTCCGCGTCGCGCACGTAGCGTGCGGCGACGTGGGGGATCGGGTCGTAGCCGCGAGCCGCCGCCCGCTCCGACCACTCCACCGTCGCGTCGAGGCCGAGCTGTGGCGAGGCGGTGACCGCGATCTCGGCACCCTCGGGGAGCCGTTCCATCTGCGCCTCGAAGCTGTCGAAGGGCATCAGCTCGAACCGGGGATCGGCCAGCAGGCTCGATGCGTCGTCCGCGTGTGTGGTGAGAGGCATGTCGATCCGAGTATCCACGGTTGGGTCGGGTGGCGGTTATGGCTGTCGGGGAGTCAGTCCTCGGCGTCCTGGCGGGCGTTCAGCTTCGCCTGCTCGCGGGCGCTCGGGTTCGCCGACTCCTTGAACGGGACCTCCGCGACCGTCGCGTACGCGGGCTCGCCCGGCTCCTCGGCGTACTCGTCGGGCAGGTGGACCGCGAACTCCAGATCGAGGTCTTCCTCGTAGATCTCGTCGTTCAGGAGCGCGTCGGTCTCGGACTGTAGCTTCTCCGCGGGCACGAACCCGAGGCCGATGTTCGTCTCGAGGTCGGGGTTCCACCACGGCGAGGTCATGTAGCCACACTCCCGGCCGGTGTCGGGATCGGAGACGATCCAGAAGTCCGGCGCGTACTCACGGATCGGCTCGCCGGCGATCTTCAGGCCGACCAGCTTGAGGTTGAAGGGGTATTCGCCGTTCTCGATCAGCTCCTGCTGGCGTTCGAGTTCCGCCTTGCCGACGTAGTCGGCGTCCTTGTCGTCGGGAACCTGGTAGCCGAGGTTGACCTGGAAAGGCGAGGTCTCGTGATCCATGTCCTGCCCCCACGAGAGGATGCCGGCCGCGATCCGGCGGTGGTGACCGGGAGCGATCTGTCGACCGCCGTGGGCCTTCACCGCCTCCATCACGGGGTCCCAGACGCGCTCGGCGTTCTCGCTCGCGTCTTTGACGTAGATCTCGAAGCCCTTCTCGCCGGAGAAGCCGGTCTGGCTCACCAACACCGGACAGCCGTCGATCTCCGCCTCCATCAGCCCGTAGTAGGGGATGTCGCTCACCTCGTCGCCGACGACATCGACCATCACGTCCTCGGAGAGCGGCCCTTGGATCTGCATCGGCGCGACGTCGATCTCGTCGATCTCCACGTCGAAGTCCATCCCGACGTTGACTCCCTGGATCCACTGCATGAGCGTCGAATCGGAGATGGAAAACCAGAACTCGTCCTCCGCGATCCGCAGGAGGATCGGATCGTTCAGGATGCCCCCGTCCTCGTTACAGAGGATGACGTACTTCCCGTGCATCGGGTCGATCTCCGTCGCGTCGCGCGTGATGACGTGATTGGTGAGCGCCTCCGCGTCCGGCCCCTTGACGCGGATCTGTCGCTCCACTGCGACGTCCCACAGGGTCACGCTCTCGGTCAGCGCCTCGTACTCTTTCATCGCGCCACCGTCTTCGGGCTCGACGAGGCCGCGCGGGTGGTAGATCCGGTTGTAGACCGTACAGCGCCACGCCCCTTCCTCGTTGAACGACTTGTGGAAGAAGGGCGACTTCCGGACCCGCGTCGAGACGAGCATCTCGATGCCCGGATCGCCGGTCTGTCGGAGGTTCCGTGGCAGCGTCCGATCCGACTGATCGATCTCCGGGTGGTTCGGGTGGGCGTCGGCCGAGGAGTGGTCGTTTGTCATCGATCGTGAATGTTGGTCTCCGCACTCATAAGGTTGCACCTCAGCTATCTCGGGCCTATAAGAGGACGCCGCCGAGCGGCGGCTTTGCTTAACAAATATAGTACTGTTAACGAATGGGGACGTTCTCGCTCCGTACGACCGAGCCAAAGCGTCAAGACACTCCCCTCCGAACCCGGGCGTATGAGTTCGAACGACGAGCGGCGCGACGTCATCGTCGTCGGCGTCGGCGGCATGGGCAGCGCGACTGCGTACCACCTGGCCGACCGGGGAGTCGACGTGTTGGGGCTGGAGCGGTACGACATCCCCCACACCAACGGTTCCTCCCACGGCATCACCCGCATCATCCGGCGGGCGTACTACGAGCACCCCTCGTACATCCCGCTGATCGAGCGGGCGTACGAACTCTGGGACGACCTGGCCGAGGAGACGGGGCGACCGGTGATCCACCGGACCGGGTCCATCGACGCGGCCCCGCAGGGCAACGAGGTGTTCGAGGGGTCGCGCCGTTCCTGTGAGGAACACGACATTCCCCACGAGGTGTTGACGGGGGCGGAGTGCAACGAGCGGTTCCCGGGCTACGACCTCCCCGCGGACTACCGGGCGGTCTACCAGGAGGACGGGGGATTCGTCGTCCCGGAGCAGTCCATCGTGGGTCACACCGAAGCCGCCCAGGCCCGGGGTGCCGAGATCCGTGCCCGCGAGGGCGTCTACGACTGGGCGCCGACGCCGGACGGCGGCGTCCGCGTCTGGACCGACCGGGACACCTACGAGGCGGATCGGCTCGTCCTCGCGGCGGGCGCGTGGAACTACAAACTCGCGGACGCCCTGTCCGGGCTGGCGGTGCCCGAGCGACAGGTGCTCGCGTGGTTCCAGCCCGAGACCCCGTCGCTGTTCGAACCCGACAACCTCCCGGTCTGGAACATCGAGACGCCGGAAGGGCGGTTCTACGGTCTCCCCATCTACGACGTGCCGGGGTTCAAACTCGGCAAGTACCACCACCTCGACGAGGCGGTCGACCCCGACGACTACGACACCGACCCCCAGCCACAGGACGAGGTTGTCCTCCGCGACTTCACCGAGAAATACTTCCCGGAGGCCGCGGGGCCGACGATGAGTCTCGCCACCTGCATGTTCACCAACTCCCCCGACGAACACTTCATCCTCGACCGACTGCCGGATCATCCCCAGGTGACCGTCGGCGCGGGCTTCTCCGGCCACGGCTTCAAGTTCGCGACCGTCATCGGCGAGATCCTCGCGGATCTGGCGGCCGACGGCGACACCGACCACCCCATCGAGATGTTCCGTCTCGACCGGTTCGACCGCGCTTAAACGTCGCAGGTGAGGCACCCGGAACCTTTTGCCCGGTTCGGCGAGACGTACGTGCCATGAGTGCGGACACCTCACTCCCGGAGTCGGCACGGACCGTCGTCGTCGGGGCCGGCGCGGTCGGCTGCAGCGTCGCGTACCACCTCTCGGAACTCGGCGCCGAGGACGTCGTCGTCGTCGACCAGGGCCCCCTGCCAGTCACCGGCGGGTCGTCGACGCACGCGCCCGGCATCATGTTCCAGACGTCGCCGTCGAAGCTCATGACGAAGACGGCTCACTACACCAGTCGCCTGCTCTCCGACGCCGGCGTCTACGACGAGGTCGGCGGCATCGAGGTCGCACGCTCGGAAGAGCGGATGGACTTCCTCCAGCGGCGGGTCGAACACGCCACCGCCTACGGCCTCCCCGATCCGCAACTGCTGACCCCCGCGGAGGTGACCGACCACCTCCCGCTGGTGAACGAGGACGCCATCCGCGGCGGCTACTACTCGCCGACCGACGGCCGGGTCGACGGCGTCGCCGCCCTCCAGTGGTACATCGAGGAGTCGGACGCCGACTTCTACGGACACACGACGGTGACCGACCTCGACGTGACCGGCGGCGAGGTGACCGCCGTCGAGACCGACCGGGGGACCATCGCCTGTGACCGCTGTGTGCTCGCGACGAACAACTGGGGCTACAAGACCGGCAAACTCGCCGGCCTCGATCTGCCGATCGCTCCGGTCGAACACCAGTACGCGGTTACGGAACCGCTCGCCGACCTCGCCGGCGCGGACCCCGCGGCCCGCGTCGACACCGCGGACCTGGAGGTGCCCGGCGACCGCCGCATCGCCGACGCGATGGGCAAGGCGCCGAACCGTCCGGTCGGCCGCGACCAGGACCACTCGCTTTACTTCCGCACCCACGGCGACGCGCTCGGCCTCGGCTCGTACAACCACGAGTCGCTGACGGTCGATCCCGACGCCATGGGCGAAAACACCGCGGAACGACAGGCCTCCGTCCACGACTTCACCGACGAACACTGGGAGCGGGCGACTCACCCCGACCGCGACACGTCGCCGAAGCAGGCCTTCGAGGAACTGCTCCCGGTCACCGAAGGGGTCGACTTCTCGGCGACCGAGAACGGCATCTTCGTGTTCACCCCCGACGGAATGCCGGTACTCGGCGAGACGGCCGCCGTCGACGGCCTGTGGACCGGACTCGCCATCTGGTGGACCCACTCCGGCGGCTACGGGAAGATCCTCGCGGAGTGGATGGAGACGGGCGTGCCGAAGCTCCCCGACGGCCCCGTCGACACGGGCGCCATCCACGTGAACCGGTTCGCACCCCACGCCGGCAGCAAGTCCTACTTCGTCGACCGGGGCAGCACGCGGTACCGCCAGGTGTACAGCATCGTCGAACCCAACTGGCAGCCGAGCGACCACCGCGGCCTTCGGCGGAGTCCCTTCCATCGTCGACAGGACGAACTCGGCGCCGAGTTCGTCCAGAGCGGCGGCTGGGAGTCGGCCCAGTGGTACGAGTCCAACGCGGACCTGGTCGACCGCTACGCGGACCGCATCCCCGAACAGGAGGGATGGCGGTCGATCAACCGCTCGCCCATCGAGGGCGCCGAACACCTCCACACCCGCGAGCACGTCTCCATGTTCGACATGACGTCGTTCAGTTCCATCGTGGTCGAGGGCGAGGAGGCCGCCGCCTTCCTCCAGCGGGTCTGTAGCAACGACGTCGACGTCGACCCGGGGCGGGTGCGATACTCCCTCCTCCTGAACGAGGGAGGAACCATCGTCGCGGACGTGACCGTCGTCCGCCTCGGCGCCGACGAGTTCGTGGTGACGACCGGCGGCGGCAACTCGCCGGGTATCCACGGGGGCTGGCTGGCGGAGCGCGCCCCGGACACCGTCTCGGTCACCGTCGAAGAGGGCGCCCGCACCACCGTCGGACTCTGGGGACCGAAATCGCGGCTCCTGCTCCAGCGCGTGACCGACGCCGACGTCTCGGCCGAGGGGTTCCCCTACTTCTCCGCCAAGCGACTGTACGTCGGCGAGGTGCCGGTGCTCGCGCTCCGCGTGTCCTACGTCGGCGAACTCGGCTGGGAACTGTGGGCGCCCGCGGAGTACGGGGACCGCCTCTGGGAGGTCCTGTGGGAGGCGGGACAGGACCTCGACGTGCGCCCCATGGGCGGCGGCGCGCTGGAGTCGATGCGCTTGGAGAAGGGGTACCGACTCTGGGGGACGGACATCGACACCGACGTCGGTCCGGTCGCGGCCGGCCTCGAGTTCGCCGTCGACACGGACACCGATTTCGTCGGCAAGGCGGCGCTGGCCGAGCGTCGCGAGTCGGGCGTCGACAGCCGGATCGTCCCGCTCACGCTCGACGGCTCGACGGACCGCCTGCTGACTGGCCGCCCCGTCACGAAGGACGGCGAGACGCTCGGCTACGTCCAGGCCGCCGACTACGGCTACAGCGTCGGCGCCTCCATCGCCTACACCTACGTGCCGACGGCGCACGCGGACCCCGGAACCGCGGTCCGGGTCACCTGCGAAGGAGAGACGTACGACGCCACCATCCGCGAGGAACCGCTGTTCGACCCCGGCCGAGAGAAGATCCTGCGCTGATACCCGGGGCCGGAGGCTTCGTTGAACACCAAGCTTTATCTGACACAACGAGAACCATTCTATGTGGCTTACTGTCATGGGTGCAGTTACCCATGTGCAGGAACGACGACCCCCCGCGAGTGACGGTGGAGTGACCGAGTGGTCGCGGACAGCACGACAACGGACGATACCAGCACACGACCCATGAACGACCCACGACGGACGACCGGCAACTGCCGGACGGAGGCACGGTATGGCTGAATCGGACGACGCGACCGGAGAGATGTCCGACGGGTTACAGGTGGAGCTGTTCCACCCGGATTCGGACCGCGAGCCCGGAGACACCAACATCCAGGCGCTCGGGTTCGACATCCATCCCGTCGTCTTCCCGGTCGCGCTGGTGATCATCGCACTCTTCATCGCCCTGACGGTCCTGCTCGGCGAGCAGGCCTCACAGGCGTACACCGACCTGTTCAACTTCATCGGCACCAACTTCGGCTGGTTCTACCTGCTGGCAGTGAACGTCTTCATCGCCGTCCTGCTCTTTTTCGCGTTCAGCAAGTACGGCAAGATCAGGATCGGCGGCGTCGAGGCCGAAAAGGAGTTCAGCGACTTCTCGTGGATGGCGATGCTGTTCAGCGCCGGCATGGGGATCGGCCTCATGTTCTTCAGCGTCACGGAGCCGATGTTCTACCTCAACACGCCGCCGTCCTTCTTCGGTGCCGAGGCCGGAACCGGGGCGGCCGCCACCGCCGCGGTTGCACAGACGTTCTTCCACTGGGGTTTCCACCCGTGGGCCGTCTACGGCCTCGTCGGCCTCGGCCTCGCCTTCTTCTCGTTTAACCGCGGGCTCCCGCTCACCTTCCGGTCGATCTTCTGGCCGCTCCTCGGCGACCGGATCTACGGGTGGCCGGGCCACCTCATCGACCTCGTGACGGTGTTCGCCACGCTGTTCGGCCTCTCGACGTCTCTGGGACTCGGGGTCGCACAGGTGAACAGCGGGCTCTCGTATGTCTTCGGGAGCGGGATGCTCGGCGTCGCGGACGTTCCCACCGGAACGACCATGCAGGTGTTGCTCATCGCCGGGATCACCGCCATCGCCACGCTCTCGGTCGCGGCGGGTCTCGACGGCGGGGTCAAACGCCTGAGCACGCTGAACCTCTACTTGATGTTGGTCCTGCTCGGCTTCCTGTTGCTCGTCGGTCCGACGGTGTTCATCCTGGGGACCTGGGTCGAGGGACTGGGCGCGTACTTCCAGAACCTCCTCGGCCTCGGCTTCTACACCGGCACGCTCAGCCCCGCGGCCAACGGGACGCCGACCGGGTGGACCGTCTTCTACTGGGGCTGGTGGATCGCGTGGTCACCGTTCGTCGGGATGTTCATCGCCCGCATCTCGAAGGGGCGTTCCATCCGCCAGTTCGTGCTCGGCGTGCTGTTCCTGCCCTCGATATTCTCGACGCTCTGGCTCTCGACGTTCGGTGGGAGCGCGCTGAACAGCGCCCTCGGCGGCGGCGCCGTCCAGACCCAGTACACCGAACTGGGCTACGGCTCGTTCGAGACCCTCGGGATGTTCATCACGCTGAATCAGTATCCGCTCGGCATCGTTTCGGGGCTGCTAGCGACGCTGCTCGTCGTCACCTTCTTCGTCACGTCCTCGGACTCCGGATCGCTGGTCATCGACCACCTGACCTCCGGGGGCAAACACGACGTGCCGAAGGCCCAGCGCGTCTTCTGGGCGGTCACCGAGGGCGTCGTCGCGTCGGTCCTGTTGATCGGCGGCGGACTGCAGGCACTGCAGACCGCCGCCATCACGACCGGCCTCCCCTTCGCTTTCATCCTCTGTCTCATGTGTTACACCGTCTATCTCGGGCTCAGCAACGAGTACGAGATCCTCGAATCCGAGGAGTTCGCCGAGACCATCGAGGAACTCTCCGACCGCGAGAACGTCGACGTGGTGACGGCCGGCGACGAGATGGTGACGGACGTCAGGGACGGCGACGACGCCGCCAGCAGCGACTGACGCCCACCGCCGTCGGCCGAGCGCAGCGCGTTCCGCGCCGGTACCGCGACGTCGTCGGGTCGTCCCCCCCGACGATTTATTTCGGCCGCAACCCTACTGAGAGCCGTGGCCGACGACTCCCTCGGTCTCGCATCGGCACTCGGGTCGGCCGGCAGACGGGCGTTCGGGTGGCTCCGGTGGCTCGTCGGTCGGCTGATCGCTCCGCTTCGCGCCGACGACGGCCCCAACGAGTTCCGCCTGTCGAGCGTCGAGACCCACACCACTACCCTCGACGGCGACACCGGCTGGGCGTACCGCCCGCCCGCCACGCTCCGGTGTCCGAAGTGTGGGACCGACATCATCCAGGGCGGGCCCCGGGAACCGATCGACTGCCCCACGTGTGCGGTCGACCTGTCGCCCGAGCGGTTCACCGACCTCGAACTCCTCGCCCTCAGCTGTCCGCTCTGTCGAACGCGGATGCAACACGGCCGACGCCACCCCGAGACGTTCGACGTGCCGGAGTGGGCGACCTGCCCCAACTGCCAGTATCACTGGGAGTTCAAACACTTCTACTGAGCCGGGCGATGGGTCGGGACTTTTGGGGCCGGCGCACGTCTGGACGACCCGATGCCCGAGATCGTTCCGACGGTGCTGGCGGTGCTGATCGTCGTCCTGTTCGGCGTCGCGCTGTCCCTCATGACCGTGGGCCGACTCGACGTCGCCGGGGTGTCCTTTCTGAGCGCCAGCCTGCTGATCTACCTCCGGGAACGGTGGCTCGGGCGTGGGCCCGCATCGTGACTCGTACGGATCGTCGTAACCGTTCACCGTGGTTCGTCAGGACAGTCCGGCGAACCACCGGCACTGACCTCCAATAACCGGAATCAGTCGTTCATCCGCTCGCGAACGGTGACGACCGGCACCTCGGCGGTCCGGACCACCTTCTCGGCCGTGCTGCCGAGCAGCGCCCGGAACTTCCCCCGGTACGCGGTGCCGAGGACGATGGCGCTCACGCCCGCGTCCGTGGCGTAGTCGACGATCTCCTCGCCGGGCGACCCGCTCCGGAGCACCGTCACGCACTCCAGCCCCGCCTCGCTCGCCATCTCGCAGACCTCCGTCGTGACCTCCTCGCCGTACTCCCGGTACCGTTCGCGCATCTCGTCCTCGTCGTCCCGGAGATACACCGTCCGCGGCGCTCCCGGGAGGTCGACGACGTAGAGCGCGTGGACCGTCGCCCCACAGGTCGCCGCGAGGTCGATGCCGTGCTCGGCCCCCTTCCGTGCCTCGTCGCTCCCGTCGAACGGGATCAGAATGGTTTCGTACATCTGTCTGTCTTCCTTACCAGTCGTTCTCCTGACGGGAGCAAATAACTTGGGGGCCGTCACTCGGCGCCGTCGAACAGTCCCGAGAGGCCGTCACCGTCGGCCTCCTCGTCGTCGAGGACGGCCCGACCGAGCAGTCGGCCCCCGATGACCGCCGGGCTGACGACCGCGTCGGCGCCGACGGCCTCGAGTTTGTCGACGTGCCGCTGGTCGCTCGCCGCCGCGACGATCCGCACCCCGGGGGCGGCCTGCCGGGCGGCGACGACCGCCAGAGCGTCCCGGGCGTCGTCGTCGGTGGCGACGACCACGCCCCTGGCGGCGTCGATGCGGGCGTCGAGCAGCGGTCCCTCGTCGGTTGGATCGGCGGTCAGAACGTTCACCGGCCGATCGTCGAGGGCGCTCGCCCGGTCGGCGTCGGGGGTCACGACGACCACGTCCGTCGTCGCCGCGAGTTCGTCGAGGAGCGGTTCCGTCAGGTCGCCGTAGCCGAGGACCAGCACGTGATCCTCGAGCAGTGTGAGTTCGGAGGCGGTCATGGTTCCGAAGGCGCTGGAGATCCGCGATTCGAGCGCCGGGATGAGCAGCGATCCCGTGGCGACGGTGAACGCTCCCGTCCCGAGGACGATCACCGAGAGCGTGAACAGCTTGGTCACCTGGGTCGTCGGCGTCGCGTCACCGTAGCCGACGGTGGTCCCCGTGACGATGATGTAGTAGAAGGCGTCGGTTAGGCTCCTGACGCCGGCAAAATGGTCGCGCATCGCGTAGGTGCCGACGGTGCCGTACACCTGCACGGCGACGAAAGAGAGCAGGGCGACCGTCTGGAACGGGGTGAGATCCAGCGCCCGATCGAACTCGCTCCGGTTCGTCGCCACCAGCGGGAGGCCGACCGCCGCCGCGACGAACGGCGCGAGGTCGGTCGTGTCGCCCGTCACCAGCGGCACCGCGAGGAGGGCCGGATACAGGACGAACGCCCCGTCCCACGCCAGCCGGTAGCCGGCGCGCAACCCCGCCGCGACGACGATCAGCAGGAAGGCGAGGAGGACGCTCGCGAGCGGCAGGACCGCCGCTACCCCGGGTGGGAGGAACGCCGCCAGCGGCCCGGTCGGGTCGACAGACCCCTGACTGAGACGCGAGAGGCCGGCGACGAACGCCAGGATGGCGGCCGCCCCCGTCACCAACACCGCTGTCCGTGCCCCGGAGAACGCCCGCCAGTAGACCAGCGGCACCCGGTCCGGCCGGTGGAAGAGTTCCTCGAGCGCCGTGTCGGTCGACGGGTCCGGGGAATCGGTGGCCACGACCGGGCCATTCGTGACGGCGAACCAAAAAGTATGACTCGACGACACGCATATGGGGACGGCCGCCGACGTGTGTGACATGGCAACACAGGGGGCGAGCGGCGTCGAGCGACTCGTGCGCGCGGCGCTCCTGCCCGTCTGCGTGACCGCCGGGGTCGTCGTCATCTCGGGGTTTTTCTTCCCATGGATCGTCGGCGCCGTCGTGAGCGGCCGGGGGTGGCTCGTCGTCTCCCTGCTCTTTTTCGGCTCCGGACTGGCCTACCTCGCCCTCCTCCCGCTCGACGACACCGCCGCCGACGCCGACGCCGGCGGTCGGCCGGGCGCGCCCTACCTCCTCCGGGTACGACACGTCGCCTGGCGCAACTGGGCGAGCGGCTTCCTCGCCCGACAGGACCCGGTCACGTTCGGCGTTCCGGTGCTGGTCTTCGCGGCCTTCTTCGCCGTTCGACTCGCCGCCCCGACGGCGACGACGGCGGCCGTCACCGCCGCCGGCGACCTGCTGTTCGACGGGTTCGCCCCACTCTTTCTGGTGACGACGTTCCTGGCCGTCTGCTACGCGCTCTTCCTCCTCGTCGGGCCGTGGGGCGCGATCAAACTCGGGGGCTCCGACGCGGAGCCGACCTACACCTACCCGACGTACTTCGCGATGGTGTTCACCGCCGGCATCGCCGCCGGCATCGTCTTCTGGGGGCCGGCCGAGTCGCTCTTTCACTACGGATCGCCGCCGCCGGCCGTGGACGTCGCCCCCAGTTCCGACGCCGCCGTCGCCGTCGCCCTGAGTTACGCGCTCTTTCACTGGGGGGTCTCCGCCTGGAGCGCCTACCTCGTGCTCGGCCTCCCCATCGCGTACTTCACGTACCGCCACGGCGCCCCCCTGCGGGTCTCGACGGTGCTGGCGCCGTTTCTCGGCGTCGACGGCCTCGACGGGTACGCGGCGCGGACCGTCGACGTGCTCGCCGTCTTCGCCACCATCGGCGGCGTCGCCACCTCCGTCGCCATCGTCGGCCGGCAGTTCCTCGCCGGGGTCGGCTTCCAGTGGGGGGTCGGCTTCGGCGGCGTCGGCGCGCTCCTCTTCGTCGCCGGCCTCGTCGTCATCTACGGCATCTCCGCCGAGAGCGGGGTCCAGCGCGGCATTCGGCGTATCGCCGGCGTCAACCTCCTCCTGTTCGTGCTCTTCGCGGCGCTCCTGTTCGCCGTCGGTCCCCGCGGGTTCGTCCTCGACACCGGGGCCGCGGCGCTCGGGCGGTACGCGGCCGAGTTCGTCCCGATGAGCCTCCGGGTCGGCGGGGAGTGGGCCGCCGAGTGGACGGTCTGGAACTGGTCGTGGTGGTTCTCCTGGGCGCCCTTCGCCGGCCTCTTTCTCGCCGCGCTCTCGAAGGGGCGACGGGTGCGGACCGTCGTGTTCACCGGCGTCGTCGCCACCTCGGCCGCCTCCATCTGCTGGCACCTCCTGCTCGGCGGGACGGCCCTCGCGCTCCAGCACTCGGGGCGGGTCGACGCACTCGGCGCCGTCGCGGCGAACGCCGGTGCCGAGGCCGTCGTCGCCTTCCCGGTCTTCGCGGCCCTCCCGCTCAGCCGCCTCCTCATGTTCCTGTTTCTCGCGCTCATCGTCGTCTTCATCGTCACCTCGGCGGACACGTCGACGCTCGTCGTCTCGATCCTGGCGACCGAGCGGGGGCGCGCCCCCACGACTGGCAGCATCGTCTTCTGGGGGGTGCTCCAGGGCTGTGTCGCCGGCGCCGTGTTGCTGGTCGGCGGCGGCGAGTCGCTACAGACCGCGGCGGTGGCGACCGGCGGCCCCTTCGCCCTCCTCGCCTTGCTCTCCCTCGCGGGGCTGACCCGGACCTTCCGCCGACACGAGCGGGGGCATCCGACGCTCCTCGACCGGGCGACCGTCGCCCTCGTGGCGACGCCGCTCGGCCGGTTCGTGCCGTTCGACCGGGAGAACTAGCGCGACCGCTGGACCGGCCGGAGGTCGGTCGGCCCCTTGTCGTAACCGAGCCAGACGCTCAACAGGGACGCGACGACGAGCAGATACGGGGGAAAGAGTGCGACGGCGACGTAAACCGCTGTCGTCGGCGTGAGAGACCCGGATTGATAGAGCCAGCCCAGAACGACGAGGCCGAGAACGCCTCCGGCGAGGACGCCGAGTCGGAAGGCGCTCCGTGCGGCCGGGCCGGGTGCGGTCGTCGGGTCGGGGTCTACCGACATCGATGGCCGAGCTACGGGTGTGCCGCGCTTAAGCCGAGCGGTTCCGAGTGGCCGTCTCACGCCGGGACGTCGTCACTGCGTGGCCATTTCGGGGGACTCCAGGGAGACGGTGTCGAACGTCGAGCGGAGGCGCTCGGCCTCCTCGGGGAGCGCCGCCGCGACGACGTAGCGAGCGTGTTCGTCGAAGAACTCGAGCAGCCCGCGGATGCGCTCGGCGTCGAGCATCTCGATGGCGTCGACGACCACGACCGGTACCGTCGCCGACACGTCGTGGACCAGATAGCCCGACAGGGCGATGACCAGACCGACCACCTCGCGTTCGCTCTTGCTCAGGGTGTCGACCGCGGCACGGTAGACGGCGCCGTCGTCGGTCGTCCGCACAACCTGCAGGTCGAAGACCGTCTCGCCGTCCACCCGCCGACGGTCGATCCAGACCCGCTCGATCCCGTCGTAGTCGAGGCGGTCGAGCACCCGCTCCATGCATCCGTTGACCGTCTCGACGGCCTCGCGCTCGATCCGGTCGATCCGGTCGCGGAGGTCTTCGAGGCGGTCGGCGACGTCCGCCCGTTCCTCGCGGAGCGAGTCGGCCTCCGTCGCGGCCGCCTCCGCGGCCTCGATGTCGTCCTCGACCGTCGCGAGTTCCCGTTCGAGACGGCCCCGCTCGTACTCCAGGTCGCTCACCTCGCGGTGGCGCTCAAGCAGGTCGTCGTCGGCCTCGGCCCCGTCCAAGTCCGCCTCCAGGTCGCGGATCCGCTCCTCGGCGGCGTCGATCCGCTCCGCGAGGTCCGCGATCGTCCGTTCGCGGTCCTCGATCTCCCGTTCGAGGCGTCGCCGCCGGTCTTCGAGCGCCGACCGCTCGTCGAGGCGGGTTTCGAGGTCCGACCGCCGCTGTCGACACTCCTCGATGCGCGCCTCGACGCTCGATCGCTCCTCCCGTTTCGCCTGGAGGATGGCCTCGACGGCCTCCACCTGCTCGCGGACGTCGGCCCGCTCGACCGACTGGCCACAGGTCCAACAGGTGATCGACTCCGCGGCCGGGTCGAGTCGGTCAACCACCTCGCCCTCGTCGAACCCCTCGGGCAGTCGGCTGTCGGCGAGGAGCGCCTGGTTCACCTCGACGATCGGCCGCAGGGCGTCGATCGTCTCGTCGAGGCGCCCCTTGCGCTCCCGGAGCGCGGAGAGGTCGGCGTCCACGGCGTCGAGCCGCGATCGGACGCTCTCGCCGCCGACATCGGCGTCCAGCGCCGACAGCTCCGCCTCGACGTCGTCGAGGTCGTCGCGGAGCGACTCGACGGCGCGTCGCTTGGTGTCCCGGCGGTCGCGGAGGCGTTCGCGCTTCGCTCGCGCGTCGTCGAGGGAATCGAGGAGGTCCTGCGTCGCCTCGGCGGCCGCCCGGTAGTCGGCCTCCGCGAGCGCCCCCCGTTTCGAGTCGAGGCGGTCGCTCACCTCGTCGCGTCGCTCCCGCAGTCGGCGCGCACGGACCTCCAGTTCCGGGATGGCGTCGGCTCGCTCGTCGAGGGCCGCGATCCGCTCGTCCAACTCCGCCCGTCGCTCGCGCAGTCGGTCGATCTCGGCGTCGATCGCCTCCGTGTCGACCGGGCGCATGAGCAGTTCGTGGAGGTCGCCGCCGTCGACGACGGCCCGCCGAACGGGGTTGTCCTCGTCGAGGCGGACGAAGCAGTCGACGAGCGTCGCGTCCGCCGTATAGGGGGTGCCGTCCTC
>Ga0207813_100472_pt1 | contig 22287 bp, 24 predicted proteins | sample A23E3SouthBayCA_2_FD_187730 | JGI IMG/M metagenome (GOLD analysis project Ga0207813, IMG submission 187730) | Aerobic enrichment media microbial communities from Eden Landing Ponds, California, USA - A23 E3 (4) (SPAdes) | ecosystem: Environmental > Aquatic > Marine > Unclassified | place... | reverse complement strand
CTCGTAGGTGAAGCTACGAGCGCCCTCGTTGGCCGCGAGGCGCTCACGAAGTCCGAGATACGTCTGTAAGTCCCAGTAGGCGTTCTCGTGAATCTCACAGCCGTCTCCACGATCCAGTGAGAATGCCGGGAAGACAATACGACTGACTTGATCGGTGATCGTTGCCGCCTCGTTGAGGATAGCTTGATCGTCTGGGTTCGATTCGTCCTTTTCGTCACCGTGAGATGGAAGACATCGTTCTGGTTCGCACGGGACGGCAACACCCGCGTCCTGGGCTTTGATCAGAATCGTCCGCGCAGCTGTCTCGACTGTACTGCGAAGCTCGGTGGTGAACCGTTCGTGCCAACTACGCCACAGCGTCGACTGGTCCGGGACACTTTCTAAGCCTAACTGCTCGCAGAGTACCGGGCGACACTCAAAATACTCGATCAGCGCCGTCTCGTGGTCCCACCCGTAGCATTCTTTCAAGATGAAGACGCGAAAGAGGGTATCCATCCCGTAGCGAGTCGACCCCGCGTAGCGGTCATGTGCGTCGAATTCGAAATACGCCAGCGGGAGTGAGCAAACGAAGTTCTCGACCGACCCGTGGCTGTCGTGCCTGAACCAGGTCTGCGAGACAATCCTGATATCTGATTCCAGCCCGTCAAGTGAAGAACGATCATACAGCGGCGTCGCATCGTACACTGGCCAATCAGCATATGTGCGGTTGGCAATCCGTTGAAAAACACTCCGGCGAGACTCACGAGTTGGTGCCACTACGAGACGCTGAACACGACTCGCTCAAAAACGCCGCTCTCTCGATGGGTTGTACTGATCGGTTAGCTCGCCCCTCCTGTTCGCGACATCTGGTTCTGTATCGCCCGACTCGTCGTCAAGAACGGATTTCAGGATAGCGTAGAAGTGCCACTCGCCGCCGTAGTGGTAGAGGTAATGGACCCGGTCGCACTGCTCGCGGCTCAGACGTCGCACCATCTCACCAATTATTACCGCGCCTGTATTCTCGAGGCGGCGGTGCGAAAATCCTGAATTAGCCCCAAGTGACTGGTCGTATGGAAACGATCTGCACGGCACAGGTAACCGTTCATTACACACACGACGACCGCTATCCGCCTCATAGCAACCCGACTCGATTTTTTACTATCTCCACCAAATAATACCGTGTGGCACCGACCACGCATTACGAGGAAGTGCAGTACTTCCGACAGCCGTGGCTGTGGGCACTCTTGACTATCAGCGGCGTCCCTGCCGCATTGTTGGGTATCGTCAGCATTCTCAGCGAGGCCGATGCGGGAACAAACGTCCCGATGTGGATCGGATTCGTTCTCGCCGTCGTGTTCGGCCCATTCATCCTGTTGTACCGTGCGAACCTGCGAATCGAAGCCCGCGACAACGACCTGATGTTGCGTCTATGGCCGTTCCACCTCAGAGCGCGAACGATTCCCTACAAGGACATAGATTCGATCACCATCACCGAAATATCTCCGATTACCGACTTCGGTGGTGTCGGCGTGCGATTCCAGCCCTCGTTCTATCGCTGGGGCATTCGATTTGACGGCCCTGTCGGCTACATTGTCGACGGGCAGCAGGCGATCCGGATCGAGCGGGCTGGTGAGAAATCACTCGTCGTAACCTCGATCGATCCCGACACGCTCGTTCGAACCGTCGAACGAGTCGGCAGGATCGGTGGCTGAACCTCGGGGGGAGTCTATTTCGGATCGATACTGTCCACCACGATTCCGTTCACTTCCTGTCACGGGATCGTATGCTCGGACATCCCTGATTCATTTTGAAGTCTGAACCGCCGGTGTCAGGTCGGTAACGCGAAAAACAGCGCGGCAATAAAGAGGACGAGCGCTGCTCCGATGAGCGTTACAATGTACATCCCAGCAGCGACTCCGAGACCAGCGATAGTCCGATGCGTCAACCACTGCTCTACCGATCGTTGCCAACAATACAGACGAACACCTATGATTCCAAGTCCCCACACGATTATCGGGTATGCTATGAGCACCGCGATAAGTCGAAGTTCTCGAAACTGCGGATCGCTCTGCGTGGACCCGATATGAAGCACCTGCCAGCCAGCAACGATGGCGACCCCCTGACCGAGTGCGATCACAGCGACCAGTAACAAATAGTTCACCGGGAATCGGTCAGTCGGCCAGCTATCGAGTCGGGTACGAAAGTTCGACACCGTGAGTGATGGGAGACACCCGAGGGCAACAACACCGATTACTGCCAGATACTGCAACAGCGTCGTCGCAATCTCTCCGATGGACGAATACGGAATCATAGTCCTTGTGAGCGGTGGCTACTGTATATTCTTGACTTTGAATTAATTAGCAATTGAAGTCACGCTGTGGATACCCGCCATACTTGAATACTACAGACCAACGTTTTACCGTATCGAACGTTTTCAGCCGCGTCGCGACTCCGGTTTTGTATTCGTCATGCATTGGTAAGCTCATTTGAGCGGTTGCCCGTCGTCACGATGTCATAGAGCGGTCATCACACCAGTGTTTTCCAACTCTTAGTTGCTCCGTCAAACGCTCACCTGTCCGAAGAGCGCTGATATCGAAGGGACGCTCCGCTGGCGATACAGACCGTGGTTATAAGCAACAACCCGCTACTGATGATACCCCCTGAGCGTGTTTGGAACCCCGGGTGATTCGAGTATATTGAACGCCCCCTGAAACACGATGAGTTGGAATACCAATAGAAGACTTCCGCCGGATACCAACAGCCGACTCTTTGAGATTCCGCTCATGGTTCATCAAGCCCTCTCGATTATAACAAGCATCATCCTAGACTCTCCGGATTGGAAACGGAAGAAGAAGCTCTGTCGAAACTGTCAAACAGTGATAGACTCCAGCAGTGGTGCCGAATATAGGGTGCATGTTCAGCATCGGTTCTCGGTTGGGCCAAACTTGGGCTGGCCGATACAGAAGAAAATTAATTTTCTGACGTTCTATCCCGAGAATATGGCCGAGATAGTGCTGACGAAGCAGAAAATAGAGGGCGGGAAGACGCAACGGCTCAAAGAGTGGATGGATGAAATCTGTGAGAGAGAGGAGGAGGCGATCGAGACACTAAAAAACGAAGGGATGCACTCAGAAACAGCGTTTATCGAGCATACGGATGAAGGCGATTTCTTGCTCTACTACATGAAGGCGAACGATATTGAGCAGGTGTTCGAATCTTTTGAAAACTCATCCCACGAGATTGATAAAGAACACAAGCAGGTCATGAACGACGTACTTGAGAGTGGGGAGAACGTTAGTGACTACGAAGTTCTCTATCACCTAGACAATCCCGAGCTACCGTAATCCTGCGATAGGTTCACCGGGGGCTCACCTACTTCAACGCAAACGCTGCGTCGTTCGCTGACGTTAGGCTCTATATGCAGCACGCAGTTTGTCTCAAATCCCGAGGATTCAACAAGCCGGTGGCGGTATTCGATCCGTCACCAGATTCTCTCTCAAAACGCGCATCTAAACTTCTCAAATTGACTTCTAGCAGTTCTATGACTCCCTCTGTCCGGGAACACTGCGACGGATGCAGGCTATACACCGACGAGGACTGACCAGCGCCATTCTAAATCATTTCCTTAGTATTTTTACCTGACAGTTTTTCATCCTCGGCTTTGAATTTGTCTACGAGCGCGGCACGAGACGCTCTGTCACAGTTGTATGGAGTTTACGATCTTTCATTTTCTGTAGTTCAGTAAAGCCCAGACTACGAACGTGGTCAAGAAAGAAAGGACTGCTCCACCTTGTGGTGACAACGCTACCGCACCAACAGCAAATGAGCCAATCATCCAGAGGGTGACGAGCAGCCCTTTACGTTCCATACGGGGTCTCTGTCGGCCGATCTGTATGTATCCCCCGACCGATTTCAGTAGTCGCAACAGATGGCGAATATAGATCAACGGTACTGCAGTGCAAGTATCACCAGAACGGCCATCACGCCGACAACGAGCATCGTCATAAGGATACGACTCGCGAGAGTACTCATTTTTTTATAGAGGATCGCTTCCGGTTCGAAGTGCCCTGAGAGTAGTCTACCGCCGAAGCACGCCAACGTGACTGCCGAACTACCCATAGGCCAGCGATACGGTCCCTCAGTTCGCTGAGCGCAGCCTGGCTCATCCGGAGACTCACGAGCAGCATCGATAGCGCAAAGCCTGAGCGGCGCTGCAGATCTTCGATCGTTCGGCGACACCGACAGTTGTAATTGCCAGACCAACACTTAGCGAGACGGCGTCTTGGAGGGCCCGACGCACGGGTCGACTTGGGCTTATGTAGGATCAAATTTCCAACAATACATATTTTTGACGGAGCCGGCGTACACGTCTCCGGATAACGGCGGTATTATGCGACAGCTCGACAAATCATAACTTGATTCAATCGTTGCAATTATTGGTGCGTGCATTTCCGGGCTATGCCGCGTCGATATAGACGTGATCGGAGGTGTTGATACGCCGACCTAACCGTCCGATGTCAATCTTGCGTGCATCGTCGGGGATCGGGAGTCAGCCGGAAATGCAGTGTGATTTTCGGGTGGTTGTACCGAACCCGTCCCTCTCAGCGGCGCTGTTTGCGGATGCAATCCTGCAGGCTTTGTCTTCAGACCGGTGAGGGGGTCACGGTTGCTCGGTCGCAGTGTTTCTGAGTCAGAGTCAAGGGGGCAATAGTCAACACACGTCGGAACTAATGTGGGCGTATGAATCGCGTTCGACTCCGTTCCCACCGGAGGCGTCCTCGCCGGCTGTCGAAGACGGCGGCCCCGCGACGATTGTACGGAAGGACGACCGGAGGCCAATGACCGACGAGTGTGCTGCGGCGATCCCGGTGGACGCGTTTCCGGATCCCGTTCTCGCCTACGCCGTCGACGGTCGTGACGCACGCATCACGACGACGAACGCGAACTTCGAGCGACGGTTCGGGGATACGTCGCCTGAAAATTTCGTCTCGACGGTATTCGACCGGTTTAGCCACCGTACTACCACCGGGGAGCAGGATCCGATAACTCACGTCGTTCGGGGCGACCGTGTCGGGATCTATCTTGATGGCTCCGAGAGTCGGGGGCCGTTTTTTGTACGAGTGATCCCCTCCGAGGAAGACGCCGGGTATCTCGTCTTCTCGGATCTGGAGGACTGTCCCACTATCGAGGAACTGCCTGCCGTCGATCAGGTTAGTAGCGTGCTTAGTCACGACCTGCGTAATCCGCTCGACGTCGCCAAGGCGCATCTCACAGCAGCGCGAGAGACAGGAGATCCGGACCACTTCGAATCGGTCGCCGACGCACACGATCGGATGGAACGAATCATTCGCGATGTCCTTACCCTCACACGAGGGGACGCCGTCGTGGACCCGTCGGATCAGGTCTCGATCGAAACCGCAGCGACGGACGCGTGGCAATCAGTCGATACTGATGGGGCGATGCTCGATCTCATCGGATCGCTCCCTACTGTCACTGCCGACGCGGATCGCGTTCGACGGCTGTTCGAGAATTTGTTCCGGAACGCCGTCGAACACGGTGCGACGAGCCACCGGTCGCGATCCGGAGATGCGGTAGATTTCGAATCGGACGCTCCCGCCCCGAACACGCACGGGGACCGGGGAGAACGAAGTCCGGGACCCCGTGAACAGTCGCTCGATCGAAGCGAAGGGACGACCTCCGAAGGCAGCCTGACGGTCACCGTCGGCCCGTTGGAGGACGGCTTCTACGTCGCCGACGATGGCACGGGTATTCCTGCCGACGAACGGGAGACGGTTTTCGAGCCGGGCCACTCGACTATGAACGGCGGAACTGGACTTGGCCTCGCGATCGTTGAGCAGATCATCGCCGCTCACGACTGGAACGTAACGCTCACTACAGCCGACCGTGGGGGGGCACGGTTCGAGATCAGATTCTAACGCCGACGCTGAATGTGCCCGTATGACTGATAGCGAACGAACTGACCAGAGCGGTACTCCAAGCTATGGATGATCAACTGCAGCGGGCGCCGATCGGCGTTCTCGAAGTCTCGACCGAAGGGATCGTACTAGATTGCAACGACATCGGTCGGACGCTGATCGACGCTACGGACCCAACTGGCACACCCATCGCCGACGTGTTCCCCCGCTCCGTCGACGACACTCTCCTGACCGCATTCGACGGTGACTGCCTCACCGAGACGGACTTCGAGGAGTACTATCCTAACCCTGACAGGTGGCTTGCCGTCTCCGTCATTGCACTCGCCGAAGTCGGGACCGTCTACGTTCGAGACGTGACCGAGCGGCGACGCGAGAAACAGTCGCTTCAACAACTCCGACAAGAGCGCAAACGGACGGAGCTCATCGACGATGTGCGTTCGGACATCCTCGCGGCTCTCGTTGATGCCTCCTCCCGTGAAGAAATCGCCGACACGATCTGTCGGGGGCTCGGTGAGACCGACCTGTACGAATTCGCGTGGGTAGGAGAACGCGGTGTGGGACGTGACGGCCTCGTTTCCCGTGCCGTCGCGGGCGAGACTGGCGACATATTCGAAGCCGTTCGCGACGCAGTCGACGACGAGACGGTGACGACCCCGGAGGAGCGTGCAGTTGAAAGCGGTCGACTGCAGGCTGCACAGCCACTCACTGACAGTTCCGGGGTCCCTGAATCGGTCCGGACGGCCGGGTTTGCTGATGGCGTCCAGTCGGCACTGGCTATTCCGGTCGTATACGGGTCGAACGTCCACGGTGTCGTCGGCGTCTACACCAGTGGCACCGAAGCGTTCTCCGAGCGGGAACGGGCCAGCTTCGAGACGCTGGGTGAGATAGCCGGGTTCGCGATCACTGCGGTTCGAAATCGGAACCTGCTGCTTTCTGACACCGTCACCGAAATTACCTTCGAACTCGGCGAAAGCTCAGTGCTGACGCGACTGAGTCAGTCGCTCGATTCAACGCTGAAACTGGAAGGGCTGGTGCCACAGGCTGACGATGCGTTGCTCTGTTTCGTCTCCGTCGAAGGCGACGGAATCGACCGTCTCGATCAAGAGACCACGGGGATGAGAGAAATCAGCGGGACACGAGTTATTAGCGAATCCGACTCCGGTGGTCGGGTCGAATTAACCACCTGTGGCTCGACGCCGCTACTCGCCATCTCTTCGCTCGGTGGAACTGTCCGGCGTGCCAGCTTCGACGGTGAGACGGGACGCCTCGTCGTGGACCTGCCTCCAGACAGTGATGTCCGCCGGATCGTGGATACCGTCAGCCGGGAGCACGACGCGGCGTTCGTCTCGAAGGCGGAACGAAAGCGACCCGTGACGACTGCCCGCGAATTCCGCGACGAATTGGACGACCGGCTGACACAGCGACAGCGGACTGTCCTCCAAACCGCATACTTCGCCGACTACTTCGAGTCACCGCGGGGAAGCACGGCCGAGGAAGTCGCCACTTCGCTGGACATCACGGGTTCGACGTTGCTCCATCACCTCCGCGCCGGCCAGCGGAAGCTTCTGGATGCCTATCTCGATGGACGGAGGAAAGCATCTGAAAGAGAGTGATGGAATCAACGCGCTCCTCACAACTCCTCACGATTGATCTCCTCGAACCGGTCAAGGATGTCGTCATCAGTCAGCAGTCGTCTCGATCGGGTTTCGAGTTGCTCGGCCTGCTCAGCCACCGCTACAAATCGTTCGTGCTCGCGATGCTTCTTTGCGTCCAGTTCGGCTTCGAGCACCGCTCGCTTGGCTTCCACGCTAAAGTACTCCCCAAGCGTTTCGTACGCGAGGATCCGTCGCTGCTGATCGATAACCGCGCGGACATCTTCGCGGTCCACCGGTTTACAGAGATAGTCGTCGAACGGCATATCGAGCACTTCGATCCCAGGATCGACCGCCGTTACCATCACCACCCGTCCGTAGTATCCCCGTTCGACCAGTTCTGATAGCACGTCATCACCCGACATGCCCGGCATATGCCGATCCAGAAGGACGATATCGACCGCCGTATCGGCGACTGTCGAAAGCGCGGCTTCTCCACTGTAAACGGTATCGACGTCGCAGTAACCTCGCAGTCGGAGTGCATACGCGTCTGCAACCTCCTGTTCGTCGTCGACGACGAGGGTACGCACGTCCGCCGCGCTATCGTTTCCGGACATCTGTTTCGATTGCTTACGCGATGTCACGGCTGTAGCCACATAATTGGTCATCTTCTCCGAGCAAGGCTGTCTGCATTCCTAGAGTCCCAACTGTCTCGCGGTCTGCATGCTTAGCCTCGGTATCCAGTACGAACGGCGTTCTTCTAAGCGTATGTCCGTCAACACGACCCCAAAATCTCAGCGGCAACCGAACTGGACGGAAGATATCGACCTCTCGGCATCCGAGTTGTTCGAACTCTTCGGGGACGAATACACCCGACGTGTGTACGAGACGATCACGGAGCGGCCACGAAGCGGCCGTGCAGTGGCCGAGGCAGCGGATGTCTCGCGGGCGACGGCGTATCGTCGCCTCAACGACCTTCGTGATGCGGGCCTCGTTCGAACTGAGATGATGGTCTGTGACGACGGCCATCATAAGGAACGGTTCGAGCCTGTGCCGACCTCAATCTCTATCTCTCTCAACGACGGAATCGGAGCCATGGTCGACGTCGCGGACTAATTCTGCCGTCCACCGATCAAGTCGGAACGTTATGAGCGGCCGCCGACCACAGAACCGTGCGATCGGTGACTCGTTGTAGGGGACCCAGTCGAAAACTGCCCTCAGTCAAGTCATCGATATCTGCATAGCTAGACTGCTGGTGCTGGCCGGGTCCGTATTGATAGCCTCCGATTACAGGGGGAAACAGTACAAGCATACTGGTAGAGACGATGACGAGTGCTTTTCCACGTCAGACCACGGTCGAATACAGCCCTCGTGAGCGAGCCGATCTCACCGTTTCCGGTGACTCGCAAGTAGACGCCCTCGCTGCGTTGTCGTCGGGGACCGCACAGTCGATTCTGGGGACGCTGGACGGCGACCCGAAGACGACCTCCGAGATCGCAAAGAGAGTTGATACGTCGATACAGAACGTCCATCATCACTTGCGACGCCTCGAAGAGAACGGCCTCGTCGAACCGATCGATACGTGGTACTCGGTGAAGGGTAGAGAAATGACAGTCTATGCACTCACAGTCGAGAAACTCGTCGTACAGTTCGGAGCGGCCGAGCAGTCCCAGTGACGGACGACGAGCCCAATTCCCGGATAGTAAAATCGTCGCGACCCCTTTCAGCGATGGACGCTATCGATCGAACCACCGAGTGACGAGAAGCCGACTCGCGACGGGTTGGGGCTACGAGTGCTATCTCACTCGGTTTCCGTCTCAGTTTGATCGGTGAGATCGGCGAGCGTGATGTTGACCGTCGTGCCGTCGTCGGTTTCGAACGACAGGTCACCGCCGAGTGCATCGGTGCCCCACCTGAGTTGCCAGAGCCCGAGTCCGCGTCCATGTTGGAGGGAGGTTTCGGTTCCGGCCGCCAGTGATTCGAGCTCGGCTGCTGGAATACCGGGGCCGTCGTCGCTGATAGCGATTCTGTACCCCTCTTTATCGGGCGCTGGCGCGATTGAGACGGTGACGCTCGACTCCGCGTATTTGACCGCGTTTTCCAGCGGGCTGGTCAGTGTCGTCCGCAGTATCTCGGCGTCGGTCCGGAGCGTGGCCGTCGACGGGAACGCCGTGTTGACAGTGACGTCGTCAGATGTGATCTGCGAGAGCAGGCTAGGAACCACCGATGTGAGATCAACCACCGTCGGATCGGGGTCACGGGCCATCAGACGGTCGATCCGTCTGGCACGAGTGCCGATCGACGCCAGCCGATCCGTTGCTGCCAGGACGGCCTCGGCATCATCACCATCCGTTCGATCAGCCAGCTGCTCCGTGTGGCTTCTAATCACGTCGAGCCGGTTCCTGAGGTTGTGTCTGAGCAGCCGGTTGAACACCTCGAGCCGTTGTTCACGTTGTTTTCGTTCTTCGATGAACCGCTCTAGATCGTCGCGCATGTCGGCCATCGCCTCCCCGACGGGCCCCGGAATCTCCTCGTCCAAGGCTGCGTCGTCGAACTCTCGACGGGCGATCTTCTCCGCCTGCTCGGTGATTGTTTCGATATACGCCTTCGTCCTATGGAGGCTAGTTCTGAGCTGTCCGACCTCGTCGATCCGATTATCGTCCGGAATCCCGGCCGTCAGATCCCCTTCTGCGACTGCTTCGGCCTGATGCGACAGCCGTCTGATCGACCGGATCGGACCGAAGTGGATCATGGCGCTGATCAGTAAGAATCCGACGACCGTGAGGCCGATCAACCCAACCAGATCAGTCTGAACCTGGTTTGTCACGGCCAGCGCCGTCGATCTGGGAACTTCCTTGACGACGACCCAATTGACGCCGTCGCTCGGGACGCTGTGGTAGCCTCTCACTTCGGTGTCGCCAAGTTCAGCACCGCTGATCGGCGCGAACTGATTCGGTCGCTCCTCGATCCGGGACTCGACTTCGGTGACAGTCGATTCGCCCTTGTACGGGCGAAACTCGTTCGGGCTGTTCTTTTCGAACATGACGTATCCACTCACGCCACCGAGAACGACGGTGCTCGTGTCGTTGGTCGCGTCGGCCGTCGCCGCGACCCGGGTGCTTGGATGGTACTCGCCGATCAACACGTGGTCGCCATCGCGCGTCGGTGAGGCGATCGCGACCGACATATTGCCATCGTCCAGATACACCCACGAGACGAGTGTCTCCGTCGTATCGTCGAACTGGAACGTGACTTCCTCACCGGAGGCCGTCTCTCCCCAGTCGATCTTGGTCGCAGCCAACGGCTCGCCGGCTAGACCGTCACTACTCGCAACGATCCGCTCCGTCGTGCCGTTCGACGGCTGCTCCGTCGGCCGCTCGACGACGTGAAGACTGACGAGTTCGTCCGACGTTCGGTTGAGTTCGCTGGCAAGGGTGCGCTCGGTTCGCGTCCGGTTCGACGGATCGATACCCCGATGTGAGGACAGCAGCCGAATCGACTCCTGTTCGCCCTCGAACCATCTGGCGAGACTCTCCGCCTCGAGTTCCGCGTTGGCTTCGACCGAGTCCAACTGTTCGTTCGTGACTCGATCGGACACCTGACTGGCGATCGCCGTCCCGCCAGCGACGATAACGGCGGTAATGAGCAACGAGACAGCAAAGAGCTTCACCGCGTATCGTGAGCGGATTTTCTCCGGTAGAAGTCCCTTACTGTCCATTCAGTGGCATTTTTGCGAGGACACTAATAAGAACTAGGCCCGACCATCGATCCGCGCTCCCGGGACACAGGTAGCATCCACGGCCCCGTCCGTGCCGACATCTACACCTCAGCGAGATACCCCGAAGCGCCACCGGGTTCAGTCGACTCTGGGCGTTCACTCTGCCGTTGGATGAGCGCCCCCTCCGTAATGTCATCTCATCTGTCCGACACACTTCGAAAGCAATACGAACCGCTTCAACCCGTAGTTTCCGACAGTGAAACACGGGGACTCCACCTATTAATTTCGAGGACCATTATCTCCGTGCCTGCTCAGTCCCCAGCAGGTGACCTAGGTCCCCAACTTCCCAAACACGTTCGTCGCTAATCGTGCTTCACTCCGTGCATCGGCCTTCCGGTTTCGAGACCTGATCGGGCAGCTACCGCGGTATTCGGCCGATATAACATCCAACTCACCGTCCGAAATACGGAACGATGATTTCCGGTACGACACTAACTACGCTGGTACTCAAGACTCTGGCTTCCGCCCTCCTGTGGTGGACGACTTGGAGGGCGTACCGGTCCAGAGACCAGCCCAGTGCGGAACCGTTTCTCGTCCTCTCGATCACGCTGACTGTCTGGGCAGTCTCCTCGCTTGGGACCACGGTCGTCGGTGTGGCAACCGTGCGCTCCCTCGAGTCGCTCTTCGACGTAGTGCAGTTCGGGGCCCTGCTGTTTCTCCCCGTCGCTTGGATCACTTATGCACTCAGCTATACCGGCCGCGGAATCATGGCCACACGGAAGCGGATCGTGCTGCTGTCCGGCATCGTGTTCCCGGTGGTGATCGGCGCGATCGCTCTCGTCAGTGATGCCTCCAAAACGGTCGTCGGACCGATACTCGGACTCGCGCTCGGGTGGACAGTCCTGTACGGCTTTCTGTTGTTCCTGTATGCGTTGTATGCGACGTATCTACTGGTCGATCTCAGCTGGGATCATCCCCGGGTATCGAACACACAGATAGCCGTACTGACTGCCAGCGTTGCGGCTCCGAGCCTGCTCTCCGTTGCGGAGGCCAATACCTCACTGGTCGGCGGTACGACGCTCGGTCTACTCCTGTCGGGCACTTTTTTGACCGCTGCGATACGATGGTACCCGGTACTGACCGGGTTCCCGAAAGCCGACTACGTCGCACGGACACGCGTCGTCGAAACGCTTCAGGAGGCGCTCGTCGTCCTCGACTGGGACGATCACGTCCTCGATATCAACGAGACGGCCGCGGAGTTGTTCGACGGGTCCACGGAGGAGATGATCGGCGAACCGGTTCGGTCGGTCATCGACGGACTCGAAGGGACCGAACTCCCCACAGGGGCGACGGGAACAGTCGCACTTCGAACGTCGGAAGGGCGTCGACAGTTCCAGTTCAGCGTCTCCGCGGTCGAGGAAGCCACGACCAACGACGAAGGTAATCCCGTCGCCAGAACCGTGCTCTTCCGCGACATTACCGACCGAAAGACTCGAGAACAGCGACTCACGGTTCTCAACCGTATCCTCCGCCACAACGTACGGAACGACTTGGACGTCGTGCTCGCATACGCCGACCACGTCGACGACGAGGAGCTACGGACCGGCATCCGGGAGCGCGCGACCGACCTTCTCGAACTGAGTAACAAGGTCAGAGAAGTGGAGACAATCATGACCGAGAGTACCGATTCACCGGAATCGGTCGATCTGACTGACGTGGCCAGTACCGTCGTCGATCAGTTCCGATCCGAGGACGAATCGGCCGATATCTCGCTCGTCTGTCCTAACGAGGTGACTATCTCCTCTCATCGAGCCGTACTCCGACAGGTGCTTTTCGAGCTGGTCGAAAATTCACTCGAACACACGACTGCGGACTCGCCCCGCGTCGAACTCAGTGTTCGGGAGGTGCCGGACGGGACGGTCGAACTCTCCGTTGCGGATGACGGACCGGGGATTCCCGAGCGGGAACGAGAGATGCTCGCTTCCGGAACCGAGACGCAACTCGAACACGGGCAAGGTATTGGTCGCGTCGCAAAGCCGTCTAGACTTTGCCTCCGGTGCCCTCAATTGAGAGATCACAGCTCATTGCTGTTTTGGTCGAACGGTGAAGTAGTTTGTCGAGAAACGATTCGTAGTAGGCTGGATCAGCGTACTTCACCAGCCGAAGTTGGAGCAACGCCTCTAATCCTTCCGCCGTCCATCGCATCCACTGGTTCTTGCACCGCTTGCTGACTTCGCCCATCAGCCGTTCGACGGGGTTCGAGGTCCACGGCACCTCGAACCCCTCGACAGCCTGCTCCGCGAACGTCACAATCGACGGCAACCACCGGCGAAGATACCGCGCTGCCTTCTCTGATCCGTATTGATCCAGCTGCCACGCTGTCTTTTTGATACGCTCGGTCGTTCGCGCGATCCGCTCGCGGATCGCCGCGAACTCCTCGTCGGGACGGTGCTTGGCGACAGAGTTCTTCAGATGGAACACCTCGTCGATCACTTCCGAGACGATGTCGTTGCGCTGCTCCAGCGGGAAGACACCGTCATCCCACAGGTTGTAGTCCAGCGTTCGACCGACGTGGACGAGATCGAGTTGGTGATCACGCTTGTCGTCGGTAAATGCCGTCACGATACCCGTATCAGCGTCACTGACGACCGTCGCGTCGTCAGTGACTGCGTCGATAGCATCGAGGTCGGCGGCTGTCTCGTCCCAGTCAGCGTTCACCGAGAGATCCAGCAGGGAGCGTGACTCCTCGGCGGTGTCTTCGCAGAGCGTGGCCTGCACGGAGTGGTACGAACGGTCGTCGTCTTGGCTGTGACACTTCGTGCCGTCAGGAATGACCGCATCAGCGTCCGTGTTAGCAACATAGTCGGGGAGGTACTGTTTGAGCTTGGTGCCGTACTCCTTGGCGCGGCGGTTGATCGTACTCGGCGACGGCATCCTCTCGAAGATGCCGTCGCCGTGGTCAGCAGCATCACGATAGCTGAGCGAGGTAGCGAGATCGACACTCTTGGCGGCGATATCCTGCTGGTAGCGGTTTTGCCCGTCGAAGTCAAGAACGCCTTCGACGGGCCGGAAGTAGCTGGATTCGTCATGGTCAGCGGCGGTATCTTCGACGTAGTGAAGATCGAACTCGTGCTCACCAGCGGTTGTGACGGCTGTGCGGGTGTCGGTGCCGGCGCGTTGGAATCGCTGGTCACCGTTACCGTGGGCGTGTTTCTCCCCACAGAGCGCCTCGACGCGGCTCGCGTCGAGGCTCTCGACCATCGATTCGAGCAGTACGGACTCGACGTTCTGCTCGGTAACGAACTCAGCAAGAGTGGCTAGCGGTACCGTTTTGTCGTCGTCGATGCTAATCGTGAACCGCACGTCGATTGTGGCGTGCATGGGTTGCCTCGTGGTCTGGTCACCAGAGGCGACCCCTTCCACAGGGGAGTCAGTTCCTACTGAACTCTAGAGGACTTTGCGACACGACCAAGGTATTGGACTCTGGTTCGTCAACTGGGCCGTTACCCAGCTGGGGGGAGAGATCCAGTTTCGGGAGGACGACCCGGAAGGCAGTATCGTCACGATCCGGCTCTACGATTCAGTACGGTAACCCGCCGACGCGCAACCGCAAAAGCCAATACGCGCTTTCGAGCGTGTATGAGTGTATTCCGCCCTTCAGGCGCAGGGGACTGCTCGTGCTGCACCGAACGCCACTCTCTGGCCGGGCAACACCGTGACGGGATTTTTACCTGGAGCGATAGATATCCTGACGTGGTTCGGATTGGTCCCCTCCAGTTGACCGAAACGTGGACGTACGCACTCGTCGGTGGGCTACTCGCATTTCCGTTCACCGCGCTCGAAGTGTGGCGATCCCCGGAGAACGTAACGCTCGGAGCGGTCCTCGTCGGGAGCGTATTCGCCGGGTATCTGATCAAGCGACGCGGCGGGAACAGCACCGCGGCCGGACTGCGCGCTGCCCTTGTCGGTGGAATACCGACCCTCTGGGCGCTGAACGAACTGCTTTGGGCGGTCACAAATATCCCGAATCCACCGTGGTTCCGGGCGGTCAGCGTCGCGACGACCCTCGCGTTTGGCGCCCTGATTTTCGCAGTGATGGCCGTCGTCGGTGCGATCACCGGCCGTTTCGGGGGCTGGCTAGCCGAACGGAGGGGCCACGGCGGTGTCGCCGACGCAGGCGGGAGTGCCTAGCGGCGCACTCTCGAATGCGAACAGCTAGCAGGCGGTCCGCGCCGCTTCGTCCCCGGATTCATTACACCACCGTAGCTGCTCACTACATCCGCGTTCGATAACATGTCGAGTTCGTGGTGGTACGGCGTCGCTCTGTTCCCCGTCGTTGCGGTGACGACGCTTCTCTCCGACTTTGGTTCGCGGACGTTCATTCTCGTGTCCTCGTCTGGCGGTGATCCGAACGTCGCTGCTGGTATCGCGTCGTTCGTCCTCGCAGTGGCCTCGTTCTGGGGCGGTCTCTTCGTGGCACTCGTCGTGTTTGGGTGTCTGATCGCTGATATTCGGGCACTCGGTGACGACGCGCACTGGTGGCCGAGAATCGCGTGGAGCCTCGGCGGCCTCGCGCACGTCGGTGCCGCCGTCTTCTCCCCGCTGTTGGTCGTCTCGGTTCCGCTCCTGACGTGCTACCTGTATCGGCGCCGTAACCGTCTGGGGCGCAGTTGAAACTCCCTCCGACTGAACGCTCTTCGGTCACGAACAGACAGCCGCCGGGGCTCGCACCTGCGGACGGGAGTCTCGGTAGGATTCGAAGCCGGTGTACCGAAGCTCGACCCAGTAGAGTCGCCCCTCGTATCGGGTAACCCACGACCCGGATCCGGCGTTCACCGAAACCGCCGTGTGACTGTGGAACGTCTCGAGGAGGGATCGAAACGCCGTGTCGCTGGTGTTCTCCGCGCGATACGTTCCGTCAGTCGCCTCGTTCACAGCCTCTCGTGTCTTCGTATCGAGCCCTGACAGCTCGAACCCATACTCGTCCCGCAGACATGCGGCGTACGCGTCAGCAGTCGTCGCAACGGGGTTCGGTTGGTAACGATAGACGGTCAGAGAGCGTGGTTCGCTCGACGCGACATCGACTTCGACCAACGTTCCGTCGTATCTAATCGCATCGTACTGTTGGTCGGCGATGACCGACTGGTTGAGCTCGTCTGGACTGTACGTTCGCCTCTCCTTGATGCTTGACCGACTGCCTTCTTCCGCCGTTATCACCGCCAAGGGAGTACGAAGCATCGCCCTGTCGACCGGCGGCAAGTCGTCGTACGCTACAGTCGCCCATCCGTTCCGATCTGCCTCGTCCGCAGTCGCGTTCCCGTCGAATCTGTAGGTCACGTCCCGCCCGCTCGTCGTCCCTACAGTCGTGTACGAAAGAGTGTAGAACCGGTCGCCCGTCCGGTATACCGTCGAATTGTTCCTGTGTGGCGGGTCCGTCGCCGCGACCGTGGCTGATTCGTTCTGGACGGCCCGACTGAGAACTTGTGGTTGCGGGCCGCGTTCGTGTTCTTCAGCTAGTTCATCCTTGGGGACGGTCATGCTGGCGTGGTCGGCCAGTTCCGTGTCGTTGACCGGGTCCATCGAGAGCGAACCGGCGGGTTGTGAACAACCGGCGAGTGCAACGAGACAGACCGCTGTGGCTGTGGCAACGAGCAGTCGGGTTTGCATACCGATACGACTCTTTCACTGGCTATTGAATGCTCAAACCGCATTTCGCAGTCAGCAACGGGCCGGCTGTGAATACCTTCGACTGTATCGCATCCGAGCGGGGACCGGGCGACGAGTCGTATTAGAACCAACTGCTGTTGAAGCGTAGTTGGTGTGCGGAGAAGTTTCACGAAGACGTTAGATACGCGGCTGCATCCGCGATTCAGTCCTACCTCATACTCCGAGACTGCCAGGACGGCAGTACAAACCCGCCTCAGGTGAGCGAACGCGTCGCGGACGCCGATCCGCCGCGCAGTTGCACGAACGAATCGGCGATGATGCCGTACATCAGGATAACGAGTACCGAATTGATGACGAGCGAGGCGAGTTGCCCGACCGACGGCGAGACGAAGGCAAGTAGCGATCCAATCGCCCCGCCGATACCGCCAGCGACGCCGAACAGGATGACGAGTGCGAGCAGTCGCCAGCGATTCCCACTCGCCAGTTCCCAACTTCGACGGAACGCCTCGATCGGGCCGGTGTCTTCGACGGCGACGGCAAACACCGCGAACTGGAGGCTCACCGCGAGGAACAGACCGGGAACGAGGAGGAACGCGAACCCGATCGGGATCGCCACTCCGAGAACGACGCTGACGACGAGCGCGGACAGGAACGCACGGCCGAGACGCCGGGTGAACAGATTTCCGGGGAGCGACGAGAGCGCGGAGATGTCACGCGCAAACAGCCGTGCGGTCACGAGAAAGACGCCGATTCCGAGCAACAGCGCGACAACGGCCAGTCCGGCTGCGACTTCGGTCGGTAGTGGGAGCGCGAAGCCGACCCCGGCGCCGTTAGGTTGCACTCCGGACGGCAGTTGGTCCACGATGACGGCGTTGAACGAGCCGACGAAGAGCACCTGATAACAGATCATCAACACGAGTGCAACGATGCCACTGATTGAGAGCGAACGTCGGGCACCGCGCCCGATCGCTCGGCCTAACTGGAGGGCCATACGTGGTGTGTCGAGCGTGGGATGTGTGAAACGTCGTCCAGCGTTTCTCGTTCGGAAACCCCCCGTGGGCCCGTCGTTCGCGTTCCACCCGGTGCGGGTACGCCACGCCGCGTCACGACGCTGTTGCAGGCCACGAAACGCCGCGTCAACAGCTTTTGAAACGTCGGAGTATGAGGGACCCGTGAACGAATATCGCGTATTGGGGCTGCTCCAGCTGCCGGTGGCGGCGGTCGGCGCAGGATTGGCTGCCTTCGGCTACCGGGCGCTCGTGGGGTTGCCATCACCGGGCACAGGAGGGCTGTTCGGTCCGGCGCTTGCGCTCCTCACGCTGTCGCTCGTCGTCTGGGCTGGTCTGTTTCTCCTCCCGCTCGGCTTGTTGATACCGCCGAGGGGTGGGTACGGTATCGAGTTCGACGACAGCCAGCGACGGCTGCTCGTGAGCACGACGATCACCGTGGCCGTTGGCCCGTTTGTCGGGATTGGAATGGCGTTCGTGACGCCCTGGATCGCCCCACGGACGCTGACGCTCAGTATGTGTGCGGCGCTGCTCCCACTATTCGCTGCCCTTCTTTGGCGTGCCGGGCAGGCGCTCCGGTCGCGCGCGACGTAGCGACGACGGCCGGTCGACACCGTGCCCGTGGCCCCGACGGGGCCGACCAAACGACGGTGACGGTGTTTCCGGCTCCGAAACCGCCACGGGGTATTCATCGGCCGCCACCCCGTCATCGCGTCCCGTGACAGTCATCAGTGCCACGGACCTCTCGAAGCGTTACGGCGACGTACTCGCCCTCGACCGCGTCGACCTGACGGTCGACGCCGGCGAGACGTTCGGCTTCCTCGGGCCGAACGGCGCGGGCAAGTCGACGTTCATCGACATCCTGCTCGGGTTCGTCACTCCGAGCGACGGCACCATGTCCGTGTTCGGCCACGACTGCCGGGACGACGGCGTCGCGATCCGAAAACGCGTCGGCGTCTTGCCGGAGGGGTACGCCCCGTTCGACGGACTCTCGGGCCGCCAACACGTCGAATACGCCATCCGGTCGAAAGGCGTCGACGAGAACCCCGCCGACGTGCTCTCCCGCGTCGGGCTCCGTGACGACGCCGCGCGACCGGCTGCGGACTACTCGAAAGGGATGTGTCAGCGACTCGCGCTCGCGATGGCGCTCGTCGGGGACCCGGATCTGCTCGTCCTCGACGAGCCGACGACCGGGCTCGATCCGAACGGCGCCGCGGAGATGCGGACTATCCTCCGCGAGGAGACCGAACGTGGTTCGACCATCTTCTTTTCGAGCCACGTCCTCGAACAGGTCGAGGCGGTGTGTGATCGGGTTGGTATCCTCCAGAACGGCCGGCTGGTCGCGACCGACACCATCGCCGGGTTGCGTGAGGCCATCGGTGGTGGCACGAAGTTGGTCATCACGCCCGACCGGATCGACGCCGAGACGCTCGACGCCGTCAGCGGCGTCGAGGGTGTCGAGACGGCGGTCGAACGCGACGGCACCATCGAGGCGACGTGTACGAACGACGCGAAGATGGACGCACTGGTCGAACTGCACGACGCCGGCGTTGAAGTCGTCAACTTCCGCACCGAGGAGGCGTCGCTCGAGGACATGTTCGTCGAGTTCACCGGAGGGGAGCGGGCGTGACGTGGCGCGTGATCGCTCGCCGGGACTGGCGGTTGTTACTCGACGCTCGACTCCCGAAGGTCGCGCTTGGCGGTCTCGTCTGCGTCGTGTCCATCGCGGCGTACGTCTACCCCGTCGTCGGCACCGCTCCGATCACCACGAGTCGGTTCGGCGCCTTCGCCAGTGGGTGGCTTGGGGGGTTGTTGGCCCCCATCGGCGTGTTGTTCGGATACGGCGCCGTCGCCCGTGAACACGAATCCGGCGCACTACGGCTCGCGCTCTCGATGCCACACGGCCGGTCGACGCTCGTGCTCGGCCGATTCGTTGGCCGAGCAGGCGTGTTGGGGACCGCCATCGTCGCCGGGATGATGATTGCGGGCGCCTTGGTCGTCTACCCGTTCGGAACGCTGCAGCCCCTCCGATTTCTGGCGTTCGTCCTCCTGAGTGTCGCCTACGGCGCCATCTGGGTCGGGATCGGCGTCGCCGCATCCGCACTGGTCGCGACGAACCGCCGGGCGCTCGTCCTCGGCGTCGTCGCGCTCTTCGTGCTGGTCATCGTCTGGGATGCTGTCACTGCAGGGGCCGAAGCTGGCCTGATCGCGGCGGGGATCGCCGAGGGTCCGGTCCACACCGCGGTTCAGGTCGGCGCCCAACTCGATCCCGGAAGCGCCTTCGAGGGGCTCGTTACCGCCTTGGCTGTGAGCGACCCGGGAGCCGGTGCGTGGTACGACGGGCCGACGCTCTCGCTTCCGGTCTTTGTCGGCTGGCTTCTCGGCCCACTATCGGTAGCGATGCTCCGGTTCGAATGGAGGGACCTCGCGTGACGTGGCGCGACGCCGCCATTCGCGATATCCGGCGTGCCAGCCGGTCGGTCGGCATCTGGATCGTCGGCGGGGTTCAGATCCTCCTGTTCGTCGGCCTCGCCGCCGTCAAGTTCGTCCTCGACGACGGCTCGTTCCTGACATACATCGACAGCCTCACCGGGGTCGTGGCGGTGACGACCCCGCTCGTCGCGCTCCTGCTCGGCTACAAGTCGATCCTCGCGGAGCGGACTGGCGGGCAGCTCCGACTCGCACTCTCCGTTCCACACTCCCGCCGGGACGTGGCCGTCGGCAAGTTCGTGGGGCGAAGCGTCGTCTTCGCCGTGCCGACGGTACTCGCGCTCTGTCTCGCCGGCGGCGTCGCCATCGCGCTCGCCGACGGCGGCGTGCCGTGGCTGTGGCTGCCGTGGTTCGTCGGCGTAACGCTGCTGTACGGGGTCGGGTTCGTCGGGTTAGCAGTTGGCGTCTCGTTGTCGACCGCGATTGGCCGACGCGTGGCCGTTGGTGCCATCGGTGCGTATCTGGCGACAGTCGTCCTCTGGGAGGACCTTCACACGGCGATGTTGTTGGTCCTCCATCGGTTCGACACGGCAGTCACGAACGATATGCCCGGCTTGGCCCTTCTGGTCCGCCTCGCGGCACCGAGCGAGTCCTTCGACCTGCTCGTCCGGACCGGATTCGCCGTTGATCGGGCTGGTCGGTACGTCGACAGTGGCATCGCGTACGTCACGTGGCCGGTCGCCCTCGGACTGCTGGTCGCGTGGGCGCTCGTCCCCGTCGCCCTCGGCGCCCTCCGGTTCGAGACTACGGATCTCTAGCGGCCGCGGGGTCGTCGGTGTGGGAATTCGACTCCACTCACCGCACAGTCGGATGGTCGGTTCCATCGGAACCCGCAGTGTCGGATTCGCCGGCTGGTGACCTCATGGGTCGTACTGAGCCCTCTGTCGGCTTTTTTGTTCGATAGAGATGACTCAAACCCCGTGCGTCGTGCATACGACTCCGTTGCCGAGCTGGATCACGGCGGTGTACTCCGGTCGCTCGCTCAGCCTCCCCACGATCGTGTCGCTGGCGCCGGTCTCGAGCCGAGCGGTCACCTGCGTCCGTTCGGACGACGTGTTCGTGAAGAGACATCGGATCTCACCCTCAGCGAGGCGGTACGTCCCGATCGTTTCAGGTGTGGCGCTACCGTCTCCGGTCAGTTGGAGATCCACGACGTACGGTCGTGAGTGGTCGTGGTTTCTGAGCACAACCTCACTACTGCGTATGTCCGGGCGCTGTTCGAATGCTTCGTTCTCTGGGGACTCGTATGCGTGCATGATTACTGTCGAATCAGCGGGCAGGGGAACTTCTGTTCTCGTCTGCTCGATTGCGACTGTCTATTCAACCGCCGATTAAATAGAAGACGAGACAGCGTTGCAGGAGTCGCAACACGCCAACCGGGACGGTCAACTGTGTCTTGGAACTCGTTAACGGTCGTCGGAATCGGAGATACCCGCTCCGCACGGGGCAGCGCGGCGGGAGCCGGGGGCACCGTGGACGTTTGTTGGCTCCGACCCAGTTCGAGCGGTGTTCGCCGTTGAGCGATGCAGCGTGTCGGGGACGGTTCGGCGGTATTGCTGCATCCGCAACAGTGGGTTCCATTTGATACCGTTTCCACCCGTCTCCGCATCTGGCTATGAGATTTAGCACGAAGCTCATCGCAAGTATCGTCGGTGTGGTCGTCGCCACCGCGTACGGCTTCGCTCGCTTGAGTGGTGAGCCCGACGACGCAGACGAACAATCGATCGACGCCGAATACCAGACGCCCGGCAGCGAGTAACCAACCGTCAGCTCACTCATATGCAATACGAATTCTCACATCGGCCGTCGTACACCCACCTGACAGTAACGCTTGACCGAGGGGAGTCGATTACCGCCGAACCGGGTGCGATGGTCGGCCACTCGGCGAACGTCTCGGT
>Ga0207813_100470_pt1 | contig 22345 bp, 23 predicted proteins | sample A23E3SouthBayCA_2_FD_187730 | JGI IMG/M metagenome (GOLD analysis project Ga0207813, IMG submission 187730) | Aerobic enrichment media microbial communities from Eden Landing Ponds, California, USA - A23 E3 (4) (SPAdes) | ecosystem: Environmental > Aquatic > Marine > Unclassified | place... | reverse complement strand
CAGTCCGTTCGGCGACCCCGGCGAGGGCGTCGACCACGCCGCCGGCGCAGGTTCGGTGGCGTTCGTCGCCGGCCCCGACGGCGACGTGCGCGTCGTGGACACGGCGTCGTACACGGAGGAGTTCCCGGGGACGCGGTATCGGCCGCGGGCCTCCGAGGACGTGGAGACGTACGGCGCGACGGAGTACGAGCGCGACGCCTACCGCACCAGCGTCGCAGAAGCGGTCGTCGGTCTCGACGGGACGCCGGATGCGCTCGCGCCGACCGCGCCCGACGGCGGCCTCCCCTACCGGGGCGCGCGCGCCGTCGAGGGCGACGTAGCCGTGTACGAACGCGCACACGACCTCGGCGACACCGGCGCGGCCAGCGCCCTGTTCGGGCTGCTCGCCGCGTGGGACGACGGCGAGACGGACGTGGCGGCGGTCGGGTACGGGAACGGCGCGGACGCCGTCCACCTCGACGGCAGGTTTCCCGTCCCCGACGAGCGCGAGACGGTGGCTATCGACTATCCGCAGTACGCTCGCAAGCGCGGCCACATCGGAGGTGACGCCTGATGGGCGCGTACGTCAGCCTCCCGACGTGGTGGCGGAGCAACGACTCGCGCTACCGCCTCGTGCTCGGGAAGTGCCCGGAGTGCGGCGCGCACAACTTCCCCGCGGAGGGCGTCTGCGCGTCCTGTAACGCCGACGCCGACTTCGAGGAAGTCGAACCCGAGGGCGCGGGAACCGTGCAGGCCGTCACCGTCATCTCCGGCGGCGCGCCGCCCGAGTTCGACGAGTACCAGACCCGGGAGGGCGCGTTCGCCACCGGCATCATCGAACTCGCGGAGGGCGCGCGGCTCCCCGGGATGTTCTGCGACTGCGACCCGAGCGACATCTCGCGCGGCGACCGGGTCGAAGCCGTCGTCCGCCGGCTCTACGAGCAGGAGGGCGTGCCGCGGTACGGCGTGAAGTTCCGTCCGGTCGAGTAACCCCCAAGCCTTCTTATTCGCGTCCGTACAGGATAGTCGTATGCGAACACGACCCGTACGCGGGCGGCGGGAGCGACCAGCGAACGACGACGGCGCGCGAGGTGACCGTCGGTGAGCTACGAGCGTTCGGTGTCCGCGAGCCCGCACGAACTCGTCTCGGAGAGCGTCTGGCACGTCCAGCTTCCCGAACTCCGGTTCGGCCGCGGGAGCGTGCGCGAACTCGGCTTCCAGCTCGCCGACCTCGGCGTTCCCGAGGGCGCGCACGGCCTGCTCGTCACGGACGGCACGCTCGCTGACCTCGGACACGCCGGCCGCGTGACCGACCACCTCGAAGACGACGGGTTCGCCGTGGACGTGTACGATGACTGCCCGCGCGAGCCCGCGGTGGCGGACGTGGACGACTGCATCGAGTTCGTCCGCGACGAACAGGGCGCGGACGGCTACGACTTCTACGTCGGCCTGGGCGGCGGGAGTTGCATGGACGTGGCGAAGGCGACCCGGGCCGTGGTCGCGAACGGCGGCGAGGTCGTGGACTACATCGCGGAACCCACCGGTGAGGGCGAACGGCTCACCGAGTCCGGGCCGTCGCTCGTGTTGATGCCGACGACCGCCGGGACGGGTTCCGAGATATCGCCGGTCGCCATCTTCGCCGTGGAGGAGAAGAACATCAAGGAGGGGATTTCGAGCAACCACGTGCGCGCCGACGCGGCCGTACTCGACCCGACGTTCACGACGACACTCCCGCCGGAGGAGACCGCGAAGACGGCGATGGACGCGCTCGGGCACGCCATCGAGGGCTACACCACGCACGACTACGACTCCCTGCTGCGTCCGGAGGACGCCGCCGACCGCCCCGTCTACGCCGGCCGGTCGCCGTTCACGGAAATGTTCTCGGAGCAGGCGATTCGCCTCCTGTCCGGGAACGTGCGGCGCGCCGTCCACAACGGCGACGACCTCGAAGCCAGGGAGAACATGCTGCAGGGCGCGCTGTTCGGCGCTATCGCGGGGCTCACCGCGGGCGCAACGCTCTGTCACGCGATGGCCTATCCGGTCGGGAACCGCTATCACACGAACCACGGCGAGACCATCGCGGTGCTGACGCCCGCGAGCACCATCGACTACAACGCCGCGAGCGACCCCAGTCGGTTCGCGGACGTGGCGGAACTGTTCGGCGTGGACACCGGCGGGATGACCGACAGGGCGGCCGCGGACGCGCTCAAGCAACAGTACATTCAGCTCCAGAAGGACTTGAACGTCCTGCCGAGCGGCCTCCACGAACTCGCGGGCGTCACCGAGGACGACCTGGACTGGCTCGCGAAACAGACCGTTGACACCCAGAAGCGGCTGCTCCGCACGAACCCGCGGCCCGTCACCCAGGAGGACGTGCGGGAGGTGTTCGCCGACGCGCTCCACAACTGGTAGCCCCCACTACAGTCCCGAGAGTAGTACAGTAGAAAACGAAAAACCGTTTCTCTTGAACATCGGTATTTATTGTGCGCGAATCTCTGGGTATCGTTAGATATGGTTGCGATACGGGGGTACGGCTCCTACGTGCCGCTCTACCGAATCGAGCGGTCGACGATCGCGGAACAGTACGGCGAGCGGGCGGGCGGCGGGGAGACCGCCGTTCCGGCGCACGACGAGACCGTGACGACGCTGGGCGTGCAGGCGGCGAAGACCGCGCTCGCGCACGCCGGCGTCGACTCGCCGGACGCGGTGTACGCGGCGACGACGAGCGACGGCTTCGACGAGCGCGGCGTCGCGCCGCACGTCGCGTTCGCGGTCGGCGCGAGCGAGGACGTCCGAGTCGGCGACTTCCAGGGGAGCGCGCGGGCGGCGACGAACGCCGTGCTCGCCGCGCGGGACGCCCTCAACGCCGGACGCGCCGACACCGCGCTCGTGGTGGCGAGCGACGTGCTCACCGCGGACGCCGGGACGAGCGCCGAGCGCACCGCTGGAGCCGGCGCGGGCGCGCTCGTCCTCGGCGACGGCGACGGCGTCGCGGAACTCGCGGACGCGTCGGTCGCGACGACGGGGTTCGTCGGGCGGTTCAAACCGTCCGGTGAGACGCCCGAGACGGGCGACGGGCGGTTCAACCGCGAGCACTACCTCGACGCCGTCACGAGCGCCGCGAGCGGCCTCGACGGCGAGTTCGACCGCGCGGCGTTCCCCGCGCCGGACGGCCGCTGGGGGGCGAAAGCCGCGGGCGCGCTCGACCACGATAGCGAGGTCGATTCGACGTTCGACGCGGTCGGGTTCGCGGGGGCGGGCGGCGTCCTCCTCGACCTCGCCGCGAGCCTCGACGCCGCGGACGCCGGAGAGAGTGTCCTTCTCGCGGGCTACGGCTCCGGCGGCTGTGACGCCCTCCGCATCGACCGAACGACCGACTCAGTACCCGAAACGACGACCGACGACTACATCGAGAGCAAGGAGTACGTCCCGTACGGCAAACACCGCGGCTTCCGCGGGGGTGTGGCCTGATGTACGAACCGCCGTTCACCCGCGACCGCGCCGCGAACGAACGCCTCGCTGCCAGCGAGTGCGACGCCTGCGGCTGGGTGAGCTTCCCGGAATCCCGCGAGGTCTGCAAGCGCTGCGGGAACGTCGGTGAGTGGACGGACACCCGCCTCGAAGAACGCGGCACCGTCCAGTCCTACGTCGTCCAGCAGCGGCTGCCGGACGAGTTCGAGACGCCGCTCCCGCTCGCCATCATGGACGTCCCGCAGGTCTCCGGTGGCAACCCCGCCCGCGTCTACGGCCTGTTCACGGAGACCGACCCCGAGCACATCGAAATCGGGATGGAGGCCGAGGCGGACTTCCGCCGCGTCTTCGACGTCGACGGACTCCCCATCCACTCCTTCAAGTTCAAGCGCCCGCGGGGTGACCGCCTATGAGGGACGTGGCGGTCGTCGGCGCGGGAATGATCGACTTCGGGGAACTGTTCGAGCAGTCGTTCGACGACATGGCCGAGCAGGCGTACCTGAACGCGCTGGACGACGTGGACAAGGGCATCGAGAGTTCAGATATCGACGCGGCGTGGTTCGGCACGCTCGACATCGCGGAGAACGCGTCCTCCGGACTGGGGCTCAGCCACCCGACGGGTTTGTTCGAGATGCCGGTGACGCGCGTCGAGAACGCGTGCGCGACCGGGAGCACGGCGTTCCGGTCGGCGGTCGAGGCGGTGCGCGCCGGGTCGGCTGACGTGGCGCTCGTGCTCGGCGCGGAGAAGATGCGGGACTCCGCGGGCGGCCTCATCGAGGGCGCGTCGCTCGAGCAGGTGTGGCGCGGCCGCGGCGTCACGATGCCCGCGTTCTTCGGCCTGCGCGCCACCCGCCACATGGAGGAGTACGGCACGACGCGCGAACAGGTCGCGGAAGTGTCGGTGAAGAACCACGAGAACGGCTCGAAGTACCCGCACGCGCACTACCGGTTCACGTGCAGCGTCGACGACGTGGTTGACAGTCCCCAGGTCACCTATCCCCTGAACCTCTACGACTGCTGTCCGGTCACGGACGGCGCGGCCGCGACCGTCATCGTGAGCGAGGACGTGGTCGACGAGTACACGGACGACCCGGTCTGGGTCGCCGGCAGCGGCCTCGCCACCGACACCTTCGAGCGCGGGAAGGACGAGTCGCTCGCCGGGTTCCCCGCGACCCGGCAGGCCGCCGAACAGGCGTATGACGAGGCCGACATCACTGCCGACGACATCGACGTGGCCGAGGTCCACGACTGTTTCACCATCACCGAACTCGTGACGTACGAGGACCTCGGGTTCTGCGAGAAGGGCGAGGGCGGCGCGTTCGTCGACGCCGGAAAACCCCACCTGGACGGCGAGAAGCCCGTGAATCCATCGGGCGGACTGCTGGCGAAGGGCCACCCCATCGGCGCGACCGGCGTCGCGCAGGTGAACGAGATCTACGAGCAACTCCGCGGCGAGGCGGGCGCGGTGCAGGTCGGGAACGACCCCGAGTACGGCCTCCAGCACAACATCGGCATCGGCCGGGACGCCACCGGGAGCGTCTCCTGCATCAACGTCCTCTCGAAGCACCGGCCGTAGGCCGGCCATAGATTTATCCGGCGTTTCGCGGTACCATTCCGCATGGAGTACGCGTACGTTCACGAGGACGAAGTCGAGCGAATCGACCTCTCCGAGAGCGACGACACGCCGCCCGACCACGAGATTCTGCCCATCGACGACGCGCTCGGCCTGGATGAGATGCGGGCGAAGGTGTGGCATATCGACCCCGGCGAGGAAATCGGCTATCACGCCCACGGCGAGCAGGAGGAACTGTTCTACGTCGCGGAGGGAACGTTCAGCCTCAAACTCGGGCGGTCCGGTGAGACGGAGGTCGTGGAGGCCGAACCCGGGACGTGGTGGGCGGCGGGGCCGATGGTTGGCCACGGCCATCGGAACGTCGGCGACGAAACGGGCGTCGTGTTCGCGTTCGGCGCACCCGCGGTCGAGGACGAGGGCCTGAACCCCCACGACATCGACGACCAGCGGCAATGACGCTCGAACCGGGCGACCGACCGCGGAACTGCGAGGGCTTGCTCTGCGACGGCGAAGTGTTCACGCCGACGTCCATCGAGGAGGTGAGCGAGGGCGGCGTGCTGTTCGTGTTCTACGGGTTCGCGTTCAGCGCCATCGCGGAGAACTGGTGGCGGCAGTACGACCGCCGCGGCTGGGACGACTTCGACGTGCCCGTCGTCGGCATCGGCCGGGACGGCCCGAACGCCCAGAACGCCTTCCTCCGCAGCCTCGACAGTCCGTTCCGCATCTACGCGGACGTGGAGGGGCGGTTCGCGGAGGAGTTCGGCGTGCTCGCGCGCCGCGACCACATGGCGGGCGTGCGGGTTCCGAAGCGCAGCGCGTTCCTGCTCGACGCCGACCGCACCCTCCGGGAGTCGTGGGTGCTGGAGGACTGGACGACGCCGATGCCCGCGAGCGACATCGAGGAGGCGGTTCGATGAGAGCGAGCGTCCAACTCGCGGGCGACGACCCGGTCGGGTTCGCGGAGCGCGCCGAGAAACTGGGCTACCGGGGCGTGTGGACGGGCGAACTCTGGGGGACGGACGCGTTCGTCACGCTCGCGCGCATCGCCGAGCGCACCGATATCGACGTGGGGACGAGCATCGTGAACGCGTACTCGCGGAGTCCGGCGGCGCTCGCGGGCGCGGCGGCGAGCATCAGCGAGACCACGGACGGCCGGGTGACGCTGGGAATCGGCACGAGCACGACGAAGGCCGTCGAGGACCTGCACGGGATGGCGTTCGAGAACCCGCCGCGGCGACTACACGAGACCGTCGAGCTCGCGCGGCGGTTCCTCGGAACGGACGACCGCGTGTCGTACGACGGCGACCTGTTCTCGGTACAGGACTTCCCGGGGCTGGACGCGGACGTGCCGGTGTACGCGGCGGCGCTCGGCCCGGCGACCCGGCGCGCGACGGGCCGGGTGGCGGACGGCTGGCTGCCGCACAACGTTCCGTTCGACCGCCTCGAACCCGCGTTCGAGCTGATCGCGCGAACGGCGCGGGAGGCGGGCCGCGACCCCGACGACATCGACGTTGTGCCGTACGTGCCCGCGGCGGTGAGCCCGGACAGAGAACGGGCGTACGACGCGCTCCGCGGCCACCTCGCGTACTACGTCGGGAGCGCGGACGGCTACAAGAACGCGGTCGCCCAGTCGTTCCCCGAAGAGGCTGAAGCCGTGGCGGCGGCGTGGCGGAACGGCGACCGCGGCGCGGCCCGTGACCGGGTGAGCGACGAGATGGTGGACGCGCTCGGCGTCGCCGGGACGCCGGAGGCGGCGCGGGAGCGCCTTCGCGAGCTCGCGGCGCTCCCGGTGGTGGACGAACCGCTGGTGGTGACGCCGTCGAACGCGAGCGCGGACCTCGCGATGCGAACGGTTGAGGCGCTCGCGCCCGCGAACCTATGAGTTCGCGAAGATAGAACGGTCGAGGTCGGCGGGACTGGTGTTTCCGGTGAGCGCGAGCGTGAGGTCGAGGTCGGCGAGGAAGTTCTCCAGCACCTCGCTGACGCCGTCCGCGCCGTCGAGGGCGAGCCCGTACGCGTAGGGCCGTCCGAGCAGGACCGCGTCAGCGCCGAGCGCGAGCGCGACGATTGCGTCCGCGCCCCGGCGGATGCCGGAGTCGAACAGGACGTCGACGTCGTCGCCGACGGCGTCAGCGACGCCGGGGAGGGCGTCGAGCGCGGCGATGGCGTTGTCCACCTGTCGGCCGCCGTGGTTCGACACGACGACGCCCTCCGCGCCCTTCTCGACCGCGCGCCGGGCGTCCGCGGGGTGGAGAATGCCCTTGAGCACTATCGGGAGGTCGGTCTGGTCGGTGAGCCAGTCGAGGTCGTCCCAGGTGAGCGTCGCGTCCCCGAAGACGGCGAGGAACTCGCTGAGCGCGGCGTCCATGTTCTCCTCGGGCGGCTGTGAGAGCAGGTCGCGGAACGCCGGGTCGCTCGTGTAGTTCGCGACGCCCTCGCCGTCGAGGAACGGGAGGTAGCCCTGGGAGACGTCGCGTTCGCGCCACCCCATCATCGGCGTGTCGAGCGTCACCACGAGCGCCTCGTACCCCGCGTCCTCGGCGCGCTCGACGAAGCTCGCGGCGATGTCGCGGTCGCTCGACCAGTAGAGCTGGAACCACTTCCGGGTGCCTCCCAGTTCGTCGGAGACGTCTTCGAGTGTCTCGGAGGACGCGGAGCTGAGGCACATCGGCACGTCGGTGTCGGCGGCGGCGTCGGCCGTGGCGAGTTCGCCGCGCTCGTGGATGATGGACTGCACGCCGATGGGCGCGAGCACGACGGGCGCGGGGAGCGTCTGCCCGAGCACGTCGACTGAGAGGTCGCGCTCGGACACGTCGCGGAGCATTCGGGGGACGATGCGGTGGTCGCGGAACGCCCGCCGGTTCTCCGAAACCGTGTCCTCGCTGCCCGCGCCGCCCTTCACGTACGCGTACGCCTCGTCGCTCATCGCGTCGAGCGCCGCGCGTTCGAGTTCCGCGAATTTCGGCGGGATGTCGGGCGTTTCGCCCATCAGCATCCCCTGTCCGTACACTGCCTGCTGTCGGTCGTCGCCGGGGTTCTCCATACCCGGCGTTTCGACTGATGTGTGTTAACTGTTCGCTCGATGTCGCGTCGTCGTGAACGAAACTAACGTAAACTGCACGCTCGATGAACAACGTTCACAATACCTAAGGCGGGCACGGCCGTCGCATCGACCATGAATCTCGTCGAGAACGTCCGGAGCGCAGTAGACGACCACCCGGAGAACGTCGCCATCCACTACGAGGGGCGCGAACAGACCTACGAGGAGTTCTGGGAGCGAACCGGCCGGTTCGCCGCCGCCCTCGAACAGGAAGGCGTCCAGCCCGACGACCGCGTCGCCATCTACCTCCCGAACCTCCCGCAGTTCGTCACCGCCTTCCACGGCATCATGCGCGCCGGCGGCATCGTCGTGCCGATGAACCCCCAGTACCGCTCGCGCGAACTCGAACACCTCCTCGGCGACTCCGGCGCGACCGCCGTCGTCACCCTTCCGAGCCTCGTCGAGTACGTCGAGGACGTGCGCGAGGACACGGACGTGGAGTTCGTCGTCACCGTCGGCGCGGAGACCGAGACGTCGACCGAGTTCGAGGAGTTCTTCGCGGACGACACGTTCGGCCCCGTCGAACGCGACGACGACGACGTGGCCTGTCAGCCGTACACGTCCGGAACGACCGGCACGCCGAAGGGCGTGCTGCTGACGCACGAGAACCTCTACTGGGACGCGGACGCCGCCGACGCTCCGATTCCGGACGGCATCCGCGCCGACGACCGCCACCTCGGCGTCCTCCCGCTCTTCCACATCTACGGGATGACGGTGACGATGAACGCGACGCTGTTCAACGGCGGCGCCTACTACCCCATGGCCGAGTGGGAGGCGGAGACGGCCGTCGACCTCATCGAGGACGAGGACATCACGCTCCTCCACGCCGTCCCCGCGATGTACAACGACCTCATCAATCAGCCCGACGCGGCCGAATTTGACTTCGGCAGCCTCCGGTTCGCGAACTCCGGCGGGAGCGGCCTCCCGATGGAAGTGCTCGAGACCTGGGACAGCCTGTACGACGTGCCGCTCTGCGAGGGCTACGGGCTCACGGAGACGAGTCCCGTCACGCACGCGAACCACCCCGACGACCGCCGCCCCGGCAGCATCGGCAAACCCCTCCCCGGCGTCGACGCCCGCATCGTCGACGACGACTTCGCCACGGTCGACCCCGTCGAGGAAGGCCCCGTCGACGAGGACAACGCGGCGCTCCACGAGATTACGGGCGAACTCGTCATCTCCGGGCCGAACGTGATGAAGGGCTACTACGAGCGCCCCGACGCGAACGCGGAGGCGTTCACGGAAGCGGACGGAAAGCGCTGGTTCCACACCGGCGACATCGGCTACCACGACGAGGACGGGTTCTTCTACGTGGTCGACCGGAAGAAGCACATGATCGTCACGGGCGGCTACAACGTCTATCCGCGCGAAGTCGAAGAACTACTCTTCGAACACGAGGACGTGGCCGACGCGGCCGTCGTCGGCATCCCGGACGAGCGCCGCGGTGAAACCGTCAAGGCGTTCATCGTGCGGACGCCGGACGCGGACGTGACCGAGGAGGAACTGAAGCAGTTCTGTCTCGACAACCTCGCGCCCTACAAGCACCCGCGGGAAGTCGAGTTCGTGCAGGAACTCCCGCGCACCACCACCGGAAAGGTTCAGAAGTACGAACTCGCGGACGAGGAGTAGGTCGACTCTACGAGTTGCCCGAACACCCGAGCGGCGAACTCCGTGAACTGCGAGAACGACTCGGGGCGACCGCGGCGAAGCGGTCGGTTGGTTAACGAAGGTAGCTTTTTTGCAAACTTATTAAACGGTAGAGTCTAATTATCGGATATGAGTTTCCAGCTCTCAGACGAGCATCGGGCGATTCGGGAGGCCGTTCGCGAGTTCGGTGAGAACGAAATCGAACCCGTGGCGCGCGAACACGACGAGAACAAGTCGTATCCCATCGACCTCATCGAGAAGGCGGCGGAGTTCGACTTCGTCGCGCCCGGCATCCCGGTGGAGTACGGTGGCGCGGGGATGGACACGCTCTCCAGCATCATCGTCACGGAGGAGCTGTGGCGAGCCGACCCCGGTATCGGGAGCGCCATCGGCTCTCGCGGGTTCGGGTCGAACATGATCCGGAAGTACGGCGACGAGTGGATGAAGGAGGAGTGGCTGCCGAAAATCGCGAACGGCGAATCGGCGTGCTGTTCCTGCATCAGCGAACCCGCGCACGGGTCGAACGTCGCCGGCATCGAGACGGTCGCGGAGAAGGACGGCGACGAGTACGTCATCAACGGGAACAAGATGTGGATCACGAACGGCACGGTCGCGGACGTCGCCGTCGTGATGACGAAGACCGACACGGAAGTCGAACCGCAGCGCAAGGGAATTACGGCGTTCCTCGTTCCCACTGACACCGACGGCTTCGAGACGACGAAGATCGACAACAAGCTCGGGATTCGCGCGAGCGACCTCGCCGAGGTCCAGTTGAACGACGTGCGCGTGCCCGAGGAGAACGTCATCGGCGAACTGAACAAGGGATTCTACCAGCTGATGGACTTCTTCGCGTCCGGCCGGACGAGCGTCGCTTCCCAGGCCGTCGGCGTCGCGCAGGCCGCCATCGACGAAGCGAAGTCGTACGCGAACGAGCGCGAGCAGGGCGGACAGCTCATCAAGGACTACCAGGCCGTCAGCCACATGATCGCCGAGATGGCGGCGAACACGGAGGCCGCGCGCTCGCTCACCTACCGCGCCGCGGCGGCGGTCGACGAGGGAGACGACCAGCTCGCGACCCGGTTCGCGTCGATGGCGAAACTCACCGCGTCCGAGAACGCGGTCGACGTGGCGGACGACGCGATTCAGGTGCACGGCGGCGCCGGGTTCGTCACCGACCACCCCGTCGAGCGCTACTACCGTGACGCCCGCATCACGAAGATCTACGAGGGTACCTCGGAGATCCAGAAGAACATCATCGCCGACCAGATACTCTGATGAACCACGAGGAGTATCGCGCGCGACAGGACACCGTCACGGTCGACGTGGACGGCCACGGTGTCGAGGTCGCGTACTACGAGGACGGACCGTCGGACGGCGAGCCGCTGGTGTTCGTGCACGGCATCCCGACCTGGGGATTCCTCTGGCGGGAGGTCGCGCCCGAGTTCGCGGACGAGTATCGAGTGATCGTCCCCGACCTCGCGGGATACGGGTCGAGCGACAAACGCGACGGCTTCGACCGCTCGATTCGCGCGCAGGAACAGGTCGTCGAGGGCCTCGTCGACGAACTCGACGTGGCGCGGCCGTTCTCGCTCGTGAGCCACGACGTCGGCAGCGGCGTCGCCACCCGGTACGCCGCACACAACCCCGACGCGGTGTCGAACCTCGTCGTGTCGAACGGCGTGTGTTACGACTCGTGGCCGGTCGAGTTCATCAACGACCTCGGCCTCCCCGCGACGACGGACCTGCCGTTCGACGAACTGACGGAGAAACTGGACTTCGCGTTCGCGGGCGGCGTCAACGGCGACGAGGCCGAGCACGCCGAGTTCATCGAGGGCATGAAAGCGCCGTGGCTGACCGAGGACGGCCGGCGGTCGCTCGCACGCTGTGCGGTCGCGACGAACACGAACCACACTACCGAGCTGGAGTACGCCGACATCACCGCGGACACGCTCTGTCTGTGGGGCGGCGACGACATCCTCCAACCGGTGTCGTACGCTGAACGGCTCGCAGACGACGTCTCCGGCGACGGTGAGGTCGTGACGCTCGACGACGCGTACCACTGGGTGATGGAGGACAGACCGAAGGCATATACGGCGGAACTGCGCGCGTTCCTATGAGCATGGAACGAGAGCCGGACTGGGAGTTCAAGGAACGCGACGTAGTCATCCTGAAGGAACTCGCGAAGAACCCGCAGGTGAGTTCGCGCGACCTCACCGACATCCTCGACCAAGAGTACGACATCGACGTTTCGCACGTCACGGTCTCGGAATCCATTCGGAAGATGCGTGACGCGGGCGTGTTCCGGGAGGCCATCATCCCGAACGAGGCGTACTTCATCTTCGCGCTCATGGAGTTCAAGTTCAACCCCGAGCACTTCGCGGAGGGCTGGCGGGACGCCATGGAGTACATCCGCGACCACGAGAACACGCTCTTCTACTTCCTCTCCGACGGCGAGTACCAGTGGAAGTCCGTGATGATGTTCCCGTCCCGGCAGGCCGAATCCCAGTGGATTCACAACTTCTACAAGGACCACGGCGCGGTCATCTCGAACATCCGGAACTCGGTCGTGACGAACGTCCTCCACTTCGGCACGAACCCCGAACTGTTCGACGCGCTCCCCCGAGAGGAGTAGGCACCGCGCGACCCCACCGCCTTTAGTGGTGGAGGTGGAAGTCGCGTGTATGCCACGCGTCGAAGTCGACATTCCGGACAACGTCGAGGTCGAACTCGATCGGCTCGTTGACGAGGGCGAGTTCGTGAGCCGGCAGGAAGCCGCAGAGGAAATTCTCGCACACGGACTCCAAGTGTACAAGCCCGAGATAGAGTCGAATCGCGAGGAAGAGGAGATGTTCAGCGAGGAGATGCTGGAGACGAGCGAGCGGTCGCTCGGCGGTGACGAAGACGACTACGAGTTCTAGGCTGGCGCGTCGCGGGTCGCGGGCGCGCTCACCCCATACCCATGGAGCACGCCCGTCCCGCGTCCCGTGCGGGCAGCGTGAGACTCCCCGAATCGGAAGCCGACGCCCGCACGAGACACGTGTACGGAGGGCGAGTACGGGCAAAAACCCACCGTCACACGGCCGTCAGACGCCCTATCGGAAGAGCCGGTAGGAGGTCGCGCCGACCGCCACGTCCACCATCTCGCCTTCGTACTCGCTTTTGACCGTGACGTCGGTGACGCCCATCGAGCCGCCGGCGCGCACGACCTCCGCTTCGGCGACGAGGTCGCTGGTGGCGGGCCGGAGGTACTTCACGTCGAGGTCGGTGGTGCTGAGCGACGTGTCGCTCGGGTCGTCGAAGGTGGTGCGGAGCGCGAACGCGCTCGCCGTGTCCACGAGCGTCGCGGCGATACCGCCGTGCACCGACCCGCCCGAGTCCTCCGTCGCGGGGTTCATCAGTTTCTCGTCGTAGGGGACGCGCATGACGACGCGACCCTCCGCGACCTCGTCGAACTCGACGCCCAGCCACGAGAGGTAGCCGTGGTCGCCGACGAACTCCTCGAACCCGAGGCCGGACGCGGTCTTCATTCGCCCGTGAACTCGGGTTCGCGGTCCTCCTGGAACGCCGCCGTTCCCTCGCGGGCGTCCTGCGTGGTGAGGAGGAGCGCGAACGCCTGACTCTCCATCTGGAGGCCGGCGTCGAGGTCCTCGTCCGCGCCCTCGTTCATCACGCGCTTTGCGTGCTGGAGCGCGAGCGGCGGCCCGGACACGAGGTCGTCGAGGAAGTCCGCGCACGTGTCCTCGTACTCGTCGGCGGGGACGGCGCGATTGATGAGCCCCCAGTTCTCAGCGCGCTCGCCGGAGATGTGTTCGCCGCGGAACACGAGTTCCTTCGCACGCGCCTCGCCAATCATGCGGAGCGCGCGCTGCGTGCCACCGCCGCCCGGGAGCAGACCGAGGTTGATCTCGGGGAAGCCGAACGTCGAGTCCTCGGTTGCGACGCGGAGGTCGCAGGCGAGCGCGAGTTCGAACCCCCCGCCGAGACAGTAGCCGTCGATCTTCGCGATGGTCGGCCGCGGGAACTCGTCCACGACCTGAAAGACTTCCGTGGGTTCCGCGCGCTTCGCGGGCTCGATGTCCGCGAATCCGGTAACGTCTGCGCCGGCGCTGAACGCGCGGTCGCCCGCGCCCTCGAAGGACACCGCGCGAACCTCGTCGGTGTCGATGGATTCGAGGAGGTCGACGACGGCGTCCATCAGGTCGTTGCTGAGCGCGTTCATCCGCTCCGGGCGGTCGAGTTCGACCTCGAGCAGGCCGTCGTCCGTGAGCTCCCAGTTGATGGTGTTGTAGTCGCCGGGGCCGCTGCCCGTGTTGTACTCGTAGAATCCCTCACCGGCGTCCTTCCCGGTCTTCCCGTCCTCCACGAGTTCGATGAGGTAGTCCGCGGGCTCGTAGCGGTCCGCGCCGTACTCCTCGTGGAGCTCTTCGAGCTTCGCGAGCACGGTGTCGAGGCCGAGTTTGTCGCCGCGCACGCAGATGCCCTCGGGAAAGCCCGCGCCGAGTTTCATCCCGGTGTCGATGGCGTCGGGGGTCGCCACGTCGTTCCCGATGAGCTTCGCCGCCTCGTTCACCATCCGCGCCTCGATGCGGAGCGTGTCGACGTCCTCGCCCTGGCCCTGCTCGTAGGAGACGCCCTCGCCGTCGTCGTAACGGTAGTAGCCCTCGCCGGTCTTCCGGCCGAGTTCCTCGGCCTCGACCTTGGATTCCATGAGGGGCGGAATCTCCTTGCCGGCCTCCTTGCGCACGTGGTAGCCCACGTCGATGCCGGTGAGGTCGCCGAGTTCGAACGGCCCCATCGGGTAGCCCCGCAGGTAGACCATCGCGGCGTCGATCTCCTCGATGCTCGCCAGGTCTTCGGACGCCATCCACGCGGCCTCCTCGCCGAACGGCCCGAGCACGCTGTTCACGACGAAGCCGTTCACGTCCTTCCGCACGAAAATCGGTGTTTTGTCGACGGCCTCGACGAAGTCGTAGGTCGCCTGTGCGATGTCGTCGTCGGTCTCCGCGCCGTAGATGACCTCGACGAGGTCCATCTTCACGGGCGGGTTGAAGAAGTGCATGCCGACCACGTCCTCGGGGCGGTCGGTCGCGGACGCGATTTCGGTGATGGAGAGGCTGGACGTGTTCGACGCGAGAATCGCGCCGTCCTCGGCGTAGTCGTCGAGGTCGCCGAACACGTCCTTCTTGAGTTCCATCTGCTCGGGCACGGCCTCGATGACGATGTCCGCGCCCGCGACCGCGGTTTCGAGGTCGACCTCGGTGCTGATGCGGTCGAGAATCGTCTCGGGAGACTCGTCGAGGCGGTCGTTCTCGTCGAGCTTGTCGAGACTCCACTCGATGGACTCGTAGCCGTCCTGCACGATGTCGGCCTCGATGTCCCGCATCGTGACCTCGTAGCCGGCCATCGCCACGACTTCCGTGATGCCGTGTCCCATGTTCCCGGAACCGATGACTGCGACCGTTTCGATGTCGTCTACGTCCATACGCGGATGGTCGGCGCGCTCGCCCATTAAACCACCGACAGACCGTTATCGCTGTAAACACACGCAACGTTGAACTGTACGAAACTAGGTTCTCGTGTGTTCTCGGGAAGTTTCGGTAATTGATTGGGTTGGTTTCGAGAGAGAAGTCCTCGCGAACGGGCTAGTCGCGCTGTCGCGCTCGCGCGGTCGCGGTGATGCCCGCGAGCACCACCGCGCCGCCGACGAGCGTGGCGACGCCCGGAACTTCGGTGAAGACAAGGAGCGCCAGCAGCGTGCTGCCGACCGGTTCGCCGAGGAGGCTGACGGAGACGACGCTCGATTCGACGTGTTCGAGCGCCCAGTTCACGACCGTGTGCCCGAACAGTCCGGGCCCGAGAGCCATCGCCGCGAACAGCACCCACTCGCCGGTCGGATACGCGAACAGCGAGTGGCCGGCGGCGAGCACGAACGCGAGGAGCGTGAGCGTGCAGACGGCGTAGACGACGAGCGTGTACGGGACGAGCGGGATGCGCTGGCGGAGCGACCGGCCGGCGAGCACGTAGACGGACGCCGCGAGCGCGCCCGCGACGGCGAGCAGGTCGCCGTAGAGCGCGCCGGACCCGAGGAAGGCCCCGAGGACGCTCGCGCCGCCGAGGACGGGTTCGCCGAGCGCCATCACGGCCGCGCCCGCGACGGCGACGAGGATGCCGGCGAGCATCCGGCGGGTGAGGCGCTCGCCGAGCAGGACGGCCGCGCCGAGCGCGACGAACAGCGGCTGCGTCTGCACGAGCGTGACGGACGCGGCGACGGTCGTCCAGTTCAGGCTCTCGAACCACGCCGCGAAGTGCAGCGCGAGCGCCACCCCGGAGACGACCGCAATCACCGCGTCCCGCCGGCCGAGCGACCGCACGGTGTCGCCGTGCCCGCGCGCGAACGGGACGATGCACGCGGTCGTGAAAAGCACGCGGTAGAACGCTTTCACGAGGCTCGGCGCGCTCGACGCCTCCACGAGAATCGCGCTCGTCGAGACGGCGACCACCGCGACGGCGAGCGCCGCCATCGGGTTCGTGCGCGCCGCCAGTCGGTCGAAGAACGCCACTACCCGATAACGAGACGCGCCGAAGAAGTGAATTGCGTTTAGCGACAGCGGTCGAACGCTGAAACGTGCGTCTTAGACGTCGTCGGGCACGTCGAAGTCGTGGAAGTGCTCGCCCTCCTCCTTCGAGAGGATGTCGAGCGCGGCGGCCGCGCCGTCGCCCGCGGAGATGACTGCCTGCCACTCCTGGTCACGCACCATCGCGCCGGTCGCGTACGCGTTCTCGACGCTCGTCTCCATGTCGACGCCCACGTCCACCACATCGTCCTCGAATTCCGCGCCGAGTTCCTCCGCGAGGTCGCGGTTCGCGCCCGTGGCGAGCACGAGGTAGTCGGACTCGTACTCGTCCTCACCGGTGACGACGTGGAACCGGCCGTCGTCCTTCTTCGTGACGGACTCGACCTCCTCGTCGTCGTGGAGTTCCGCGCCGTGGTCGTCGCTCGCGTGCTTGCGTGCGCGCTCGTGGAAGACGCTTCCGTCGATAGAGCGGATGCCGAGGTAGTTGAACAGGTGGGCCTTGTGGAGCCACGTCCCGTCCGTGTCGAACACCGTCGTGTCGAGGTCGTTCTTCGCGGTGAACAGTCCCGCGCTCAGCCCCGCCGCGCCACCGCCGACGACAATCACATCAGTCATAGATTAAAATCGGGTCGCGGGCTGCATAAACCTACAGGCCGGAGAAGTGCTCGCGGGTTCGTCGATGCCGTGCGCGGAACATCATGTCGAGGCCGGGTCGGCCGAGCGCGGCGGGCGCGCCGAACGGGAGTTCGTACGCGACGCGGTCCCGAATGAGCGTTCGCGACTCAGACTCGGCGTAGAACAGGTGGGTGTGCCGCCAGGACGCGAAGGGACCGCCGTCCATCTCGTCGACGAAGTACGCGAACCCGTCGCGTTCCTCGCGCTCGGTGATGACGGACGTCCAGGACTGCCGGGGCCCCGGGAGGAACGGCGGGCCGACGGACATGTCGATGCGAGAGCCGACGGAGAGCACGTCGGGGTCGGGCGCGCCGTCGGGGCCGACGACGGACTCGATTCGGAGGCCGGCCCACGGAGGCGTCAGTTCTTCGAGACCCGCGACGCGGGAGTGAAACGCCCAGACGTCGTCGAGCGGCGCGTCGACGCGTACCTCGCGCTCGTATGTCGCCATACCTCGAGTACGGACGCGGACGCCTAAACGCTCCCGGCGTCCGTGGCAAGTGCTAGCGACAGGAAGCACGCTTATGTACCACAGGGACTTTCGGGAGAGTATGCCCTCGGAGCGTGCGACTCGCACGACACCGTTCACAGCGATGTCAGTCCTCGAACGTGCCAGCGAAATGGAGGGTGTCGTCCACATGGAAGTGGGCGAACCCGACTTCGAACCCCCTGCGGCGGCAATCGAGGCAGCGGCGGCGGCGCTCCGGGACGGCCCGACGGAGTACACGTCGAGCCGCGGAAAGCAGAGCCTGCGGGACGCCATCAGCGACTACTACGACCGCCGGTACGGCGTCGACGTGCCCGCGGACCGAATCATCGTCACGCCCGGGTCGTCGCCGGCGCTCCTCCTCTCCATGCTCACCGTCGTGGACCCCGGCGAGGAGGTCGTGCTCACCGACCCGTACTACGCGTGCTACCCGAACTTCGTCCGGCAGGCCGGCGGACAGATTTCGACGGTCCCGCTCGACCCCGACGCGGGGTTCGCGCCGGACGTGGACGCATTCCAGTCCGCCATCACGCGCGACACCGCGGCGGCGCTCGTGAACTCCCCGAGCAATCCCACGGGTGCCGTGATGAGCGGGGAGAGTTTGGAGGCCATCGCGGAGCGCGCGCGCCGAACCGACACGCGTCTCGTCTCCGACGAGGTCTATCACGGCCTCACCTACGACGAAGACGAGCACTCCGTCCTCGAATACACCGAGGACGCCATCGTGCTCGACGGCGTGTCGAAGCGCTACGGGATGACGGGCTGGCGGCTCGGCTGGATGGTCGCGCCGCCGGACCTCGTGGAGACCCTGAATCGGCTCGCGCAGAACATCGTCATCTGTGCGCCGAACCACGTGCAGGACGGCGCGGAAGCCGCGCTCCGCATGGGCGACGGCTGGCTCGACGACATCCGAGACACCTACCGGGAGCGCCGCGACTTCCTCGTCGACGCGGCGGACGACCTCGGGCTGTCGATGGGGTACACGCCCGGCGGCGCGTACTACCTCCTACTGGACGTGAGCCATCTGCCCGGTGACGCGTTCGAAGTCGCGGACGTGTTCCTCGAAGAAGCCGGCGTCGCGATGACGCCCGGCCCCGACTTCGGCGACGGCGCGGACGACACGCTCAGGGCGTCCTACGCGACGAGTACGAGCGACCTCGAAGAAGCCGTCTCCCGCCTCGACGAGCTCCTGACGCAGACCGCTATTTGAGGCGCTCCTGCAGGAACGAAGGGTGGGCGGCGGTGACGCCGTCTATCTCCAGGATTTCCTCGGAGATGACCGCGCCGAGTTCGTCGCCGTCTTCGGCGCGCACTTCCGCCATCAGCATGTGGTCGCCGCTCGACGTGTAGAGCGCGTGCACGCTCTCCAGTTCTTTCAGCGCGCGCGTCGCCTCGACGTACTGTTCGCTCGCGACGTCGATACCGACCATCGCGATGCTCTGTCCCGAGAGCTTCTTCGGGTCAACGTCGGCCGAGTACCCGACGATGACGCCCTCGTCTTCGAGTTTGTTGATGTACTTCCGGACTGTCGGCTTCGAGACACCGGCGTCCTCGGCGATATCGGCGTACGAGGCTTGCGCGTCCGCTTCGAGCGCCGACAGGATGCGGTCCTCGGTCGATTCACTACTCACGCCCATCTCTTTGGCGTCCGTGAAAAAATATCTTCCGAAGGAGTAAACGCTACTTGTGGCGGTCGATGTAGTCGAACGACCGCTCCCACTCGGCGTCGTCGTCGAAGTACCGCTCCGCGAGCGGCTGCTCCGGCATCGAGCCGCGGTGGCGCTTCTCCTGCTGGTAGGACCGACGGCCCTCCTCCACGTAGTAGCGGCCCGTGAGCACGGTGCCCTCGTAGAGGGCGTCCTCGGTCTCGTGCATCATCTCCTGGGCCTCCCGACGGTCGGACACGTCGAAGTCGTAGTCGTCGGAGTCCTGAATGTCCACGTACGGGACGTACTGTTTCGCGTCCTTGTTCCACGTCGGGCACTGCGTGAGGAAGTCGACGTGACTGAAGCCGTCGTGCTGCATCGCCTCGACGAGGATTTCCTTCGCCTGGTTCGGGTTCACGGCGGCGGTGCGCGCCACGTAGGACGCGCCCGACGTGAGACCGAGCGAGAGCGGACGGATGGGGGCCTTCGCGTTCCCCTCGGGCTGGGTCTTCGACTTGTGACCCTGCGGGGACGTCGGGGACGTCTGACCCTTCGTCAGCCCGAAGACCTCGTTGTTGAACACGATGTAGGTCATGTCGTGGTTCTCCCGGGCGGTGTGCATGAAGTGGTTCCCGCCGATACCGTACCCGTCACCGTCGCCACCGGCGGCGACGACTTCGAGGTCGGAGTTCGCGAGCTTCGCCGCACGCGCGACCGGGAGCGACCGACCGTGAATCGTGTGGAAGCCGTAGCTGTCGAAGTAACTGTTCAGTTTGCCCGAACAACCGATGCCGGTGCAGAGCAGGACTTCCTCGGGGTCCTTCCCGAGTTCCGCCATCGCACCCTTCAGGGCTTTGAGGACGCCGAAGTCCCCACAGCCCGGACACCAGGTCGGCTGCGGTTCGATACCGGGCGTGAATTCGTTCTGGTCGACCTCGCGGTCGTTACCGATTGCGCTGAATGCACTCATTGTTAGTCACCTGCCGCGGGTTCGAGCCGCGTCTGACTGGATGGTTCGTCGAGCCGGTCTTCGATCTCGATCTCGGCGGCCTCCACGATTTCGCCGGGTTCGAACGGATTCCCGTTGTACTTGAGGAAACTGGAGAGCATCTCGCCGTACCCGCCGGTTTCCTTCTGGATGTGACCGAGGAACTGCGCGGTCGTGCTCATCTCGACGACAAGCGCCTCGTCGACGCTGTCGAGGAAGTCACGGACCTTCCGCTCGGGGAACGGCGCCATCTCCGAGATGGAGAGCGCTTTCACCGAGTACCCGTTCTCGTTCAGGCGGTCGACGGCCTCCTCGACCGTCCCGGTCTGACTGCCCCAAGAGACGAGACCGAAGTCGGCGGACTCGTCGCCGTACACGTCCTGGCGCTCGTCTTCGTCGAGGTCCGCGCGAATCGACCGCATCTTGCGGAGCCGGCGGTTCATCTGGTTCACGCGATTGTCGGGGTCCTCGCTGATGTGGCCCTCGGGCGTGTGCTCGTTCCCCGTCGCGAGGAAGTGCCCGCCCTTCTGGCCGGGAACCGACCGCGGGCTCACGCCGTTCTCAGGGTCGTGGCGGAACCGCTCGAACTTCCCGAACTCGTCATGTGCGGCCTCCGCGATCTCGTCCTCGGTGAGCGTCGACCCGAGGCTGGGGTTCGGGTCCTGGTCGAAGAACGAGGCGGGGATGTTCCGGTACTCGCCGGAGAGCTTCTGGTCGTAGATGACCATCACCGGAATCTGGTACTCCCACGCGACCTGGAACGCCTTCCGGGTCTGCTCGTAGCACTCGATCGGGTCGGAGGGCGCGAACACCACGCGGTGGCTGTCGCCCTGGCTCGTGTAGAGGACGTGCTCGAGGTCGGCCTGCTCGGGCTTCGTCGGCATTCCCGTGCTGGGGCCGGCGCGCATCGACTCGACGAGCACGAGCGGTGTCTCCGTCATCTCGGCCAATCCGAGCGGCTCGGACATGAGCGCGAACCCGCCGCCGGACGAACCGGACATCGCCTTCACTCCCGCGTGCGACGCGCCCACGGCGAGCGCCGCCGCCGCGATTTCGTCCTCAACCTGCTCGCTGATACCGCCCACGTCGGGCATGAGCTGGGTGAGGATAGTGAACACGTCCGTCCACGGCGTCATCGGATAGCCGGAGATGAACCGGCAGCCCTCGTCGAGGGCGCCGTACGCGATACCGTGGCTTCCGGAGACGAGCACCTGCTCTTCCTCGTGTTCTCCCTGGGGCACGGACACGTCGTGGGCGTCCACGTCGTACTCTTCCTGCACGGTTTCGTAGGCGTCACGGAGGACCTCGATGTTCGCGTCGAGGATGTCTCCCCCCATCGCGTCCGCCATCAGTTCCTCGATGTAGTCGAGGTCGAACCCGATGATCGCGGCTGTCGCGCCGACACCCGCGGTGTTCCGCATGATCTCGCGGCCGTGTTCCTTCGCGAGCGCGCGGAGGTCCAAATCGTAGACGTGCCAGTTGTTCTCCTCGACGCGCTCGTCGAAGTCCTCGATGTCGTCGGTGTCGAGGAGACCGGAGTCGTAGACGATAACGCCGCCCTCGCGGAGTTCGTCCAAGTTCTCGGAGAGGGGCTTGATCTCCTCCTCGCCGTAGTACGCGCCCTCCTTCGGGTTCCGGGCGAAGGAGTCGCCGAGCGAGAGGAGGAAGTTGTAACCGTCCCCTCGGGAGCGGACGTTCTCTTCCGCCGCGCGAATCTCGACGTAGGTGTGGCCACCACGGATGCGCGACGGATAGTGCCGGTGCGTGAAGACGTTGAGGCCCGAGCGCATCAGCGCCTTCGCGAAGTTCTGGCTCGTCGAGTCGATTCCGTCACCGGAACCGCCCGCGATTCGCCAGATGAGTTCGTCGTTAGTCATAGTAGATCTCTGGCCCCCTGCAGTCTGGGCCTTGTCGCAAAATTTGGCGCGACTCACTAAATCGTTTGCTATCCATTGGCAGGGAAAGTTCGTGAAAAACTGCGCGGCGAGCGCTCTCCGCGCCGACAGCGCCGGATTATCGTGATAGTAGTCCAACGACAGAGAACGCGAACGTTCAAATACAGTAGCGTAAATATAATTGTTTAGAAATGCGGAAATATATCGTGGTCGTCCTCCTCATCGCCATTCTTCCGGCGGTCGTCGCCGCCGACGGGAACGAGCGCCCGCTCGCGGAAGCCGGCCTGGACCAGACCGCCACGCGCGGCG
>Ga0207813_100468_pt1 | contig 22454 bp, 19 predicted proteins | sample A23E3SouthBayCA_2_FD_187730 | JGI IMG/M metagenome (GOLD analysis project Ga0207813, IMG submission 187730) | Aerobic enrichment media microbial communities from Eden Landing Ponds, California, USA - A23 E3 (4) (SPAdes) | ecosystem: Environmental > Aquatic > Marine > Unclassified | place... | reverse complement strand
GGCGGCGACGAGTTTGCCGACCCGACACATCGGGTCGAACCCCGCCTCGAAGCCGATCGCGCGGACGCCGACGGACTCGACGAGCAGCCGAACGAGCCGGAACCGCAGATCGAAGAACTCCTGGGTGCCGTGTGAGGCTTCGCCCAGACCGATAACTGACGCGTCCTCGAGCTGCGAGCGTAGCCCGGGAGGCAGATCCTCGGGACGCAACTCTGACTCCGGGAAGGCGTGAGCCTGTGCCGAGACCGCCGACACGAGATCGTCGTTGGGGTTCGACATGGGACGCAGTCGCCGGATGGGGGGCGCATAAGCCTGTTGAAAACTCCGACGTGGGCTGCCCCGGTCCGTCGACTGGGCCCGGGGCGCGCTCTCGCCCGACTACTTCAGCTCCAGCCCCAGATCGTGCAGCCCGTCGTTGTTCGCCGCCACGTTGATGAGCAGCGGCGTTAGCGACTCCACCTCTGCGGCGTTGCCAAGCCCCCCGGCGTCGAGCACGCGCAGGCCGTCGATCCCCTCGGCAATGTCGGTCACGATCCCCTTCGCGTCGCCGTCGTCGCCGACGACGAACGTGTCCACGCCCAGTTCGGCGTCTAAGTTCGCCAGCCGCCCGGCCGCCAGGTTGTGGAACGCCCCGACCAGTTCGACGCCGTCGGGCACCGCGCTCGCGGCGTGTTCGGTGACGCTGCCCGCGGGCGGCGGGGCGTAGTGGAACCCGTCGTCGTCGCGATCCATCCCGGTCGCGGGCGTGACGAGGATGTCGCCGTCGTCCAGGTCGTCGGCGACGGCCTCGATCGTGTCGGTGACGTAGTACGGCGGGACGGCGACGATCACCACGTCCGCGAGCGTGGCCACGTCCGCGTTGACCCCGCCGTCGATCGTTGTCTCCACCCCGCGGGAGTCGAGTTCGGTCTCGTACTCCTCGGCTTTGCCCTCGGCTTTCTCGGCGTCCCGCGAGCCGATCAGCACCTCGTGGTTCGTGTGGTACGCCAGCCGGAGGGCGAGCCCCTCGCCGATGTCGCCGGTGCCGCCCAGGATCGCGATATCCATACCCCACAGTGCGGTCGGTCGGGACGTAAGGATTGCGCGAGCGGCACGCGAGCCGCCTCAGTCGAGCAGTTCCGGCAGGTCGTTCACCGATTCGATCACCGCCGCCGCGCCCGTCGCCTCGTACTTCCGGCGGCCGGACTCGCCCGTCAGCCCGCCCGTCAGGACGCCGACGCCGTGGTACGCCCGCGCCGGGTCGGTTTCGGCGGCGTTCACCGCCGTTCGCACGTCGTCCAGCGTGTCGCCGACGAACACCACCGAGTCGGCGCCGAAGCGCTCGGCGAGCGTCGTCAGCGCGTGGGGGTTGGGTTTCCCCTCGTCCCAGTCGTCCATCGTGAACCGGTGATCGTCGGCGACTGAGAGCTCGACTCGCTCCAGCGCGATGTCGGCCTCCGCGCTGGGGCGGCCGGTCAGCACGCCCACGGCGAACCGGGACTGGAGCGCCTCGACCGTCTCGGGCTTCAGAATCACCGGCTCGTCGTGGATGTAGCCCGGCGCCGCGAACGGCGGTTCGTCGCCCTCGATCTCGCGGTACAGCTCGGCGCCGAGATAGAGCGCTTGGAACGTCTCGCGAACGCCGTCGGCGTCCCACTCCGCTTCGACGGTGTCGGCGTCGAACCCGTCGCGCGCTGCGGCCTCGTGCAACACTGCGCGGGCGGCCGCGAGCCCGCCGTCTTCGTGGGCGGCGATGGCGTCGGTGAACGAACTCGCGTCGCCCGAGTAGCCCGCCTCGCGGGCGAGCACGAACAGCGTCGCCGCGTCGGTGAGCTCCCAGTCGTTGTTGAAGCCGCCGGCGTCCTTAAAGCGCTGGACCGTCGCGCGCTCGATCGTCTCACCGTGGCGCCGTTCGACTGTCTCGATGATCGCCCGCCGGTAGGAGTCGGCCACGTCGACGAGCACGCCGTCGACGTCGAGGACGACCGCGTCCGCGTGCATACCCCGCTTCCGGCCCGGGGGTGAAAGGCGCTTGCGGCTCGCGGCGCCGTCAACGCCCGCCCTCGCGCGGCGCTCCACGGCTCGTGGCGGTGTAGAGCGTCACGCGTGGGCCGTCGCCGCCGAGCTGCTCGCGCTCGACGGGGATCGACGGCACGTCGTAGCCGAGCGTGGTGAACACGAACGTCGCGCCGACGGCCGCCGCGAGATCGGCGATCGGGCGGTGGAGTTCGGGCGGGCAGTTGAGCGCGTAGACGATGTCGACGCGGTGGAACGCCGCGGGCTCGTCGACCGTCGTCACGTCCTCGACGCGGAATCGAACTCCCTCGGGGACCGACACGGGGTACACGTCGGTAGCGCGCACGTCAGCGCCGGCGTCGACGAGGCCGGACGCGACGCCCGTCCGGTCGCCGATGCCGACCTCCAGCAGTGTCTCGGCGCCCCGAAGCCGTCGGACGATCGAGGGGTCGGTATCACTGTTCATGCCGAGGGTTTATGCTGATCCTCGGCGTGTGGTGGCATATGCACGTCGACATCGTTCCAGTCGGGTCGGTCCCGAGCCGCGCCAAACGCGAGGCGTCAGAGGCGTTGCGGGCTGTCTACGACTGCGACGTCGGCGTTCGGAACGAGCAGCCGATCCCGGACGACGCGCTTGATCGCGGGCGGAGCCAGTACCGCGCCGAGCGCTTCATCGAGGTGGCGAGCAACACCGGCAACGGGGAGAAGAACATCGCCATCACGACGGAGGACCTCTACTACCGCCAGCGCAACTACGTGTTCGGGCTGGCCTACCTCAACGGCCGTGGCTCGGTCATCTCGACCCACCGGCTCAACACCTCCTCGGACGGCGGTATCTCCACCAAGCCCACCTCGGAGGTGTTCGCCGACCGCATCCGGAAGGAGGTGGTCCACGAGATGGGCCACAACTTCGGGCTGGAGCACTGCGACAACAGCAAGTGCGTGATGTCGTTCTCTCCCACCGTGCGCGAGGTCGACGTGAAGGAGGAGAACCTCTGTGGCTCCTGTTCGCGGATGCTAGGGTAGCGAATCACCGCTTCCCGGCAGTTTTTCTCGCCGCCGGCCAGGCTTCTCGGCATGACGACCTGGACCAGCGACCAGATGGGCCCCCGACTCGGTGAGCGCGTCGACGATCTCGAGACGCCGGTGCTGCTCGCCGACGTGGACGCGATGGAGCGCAACATCCGCGAGTACGCCGCCGTCGCCGACGAGCACGACGTCGATCTGCGCTCACACGTCAAGACGCACAAAAACGCCGCACTGGCGGCTCGTGAGGTCGAACTCACCGGCGACACCGGGATCTGCTGTCAGACCCTCGGCGAGGTCGAGACGATGGCCCGCAACGGGATCGACGACATCTACCTCTCCTACCAGGTCGTCGGCGAGTCCAAACTGGACCGGCTCTGCTGGCTCGACGACCAGGTCGACGCCCTGGCGACGACCGTCGACTCCGTGGCGACGATCGACGCGCTCGCGGCGGCCGCCGAGCGGAACGACCGCACGCTCCACGCGGTGCTCGAGGTCGACATGGGGCTCAACCGAACCGGCGTCGCGCCCGCGGAGGCGCCCGACCTCGCGGCGCGGATCCACGACGCCGACGGGCTCGCGTTCGACGGGCTCCTCGCCTACGACGCTCACGTCAAGAGCGAGGCGTCGACCGAAGCCGAGTTCGAGGAGCGCGCGTGGGCGACGATGGATCTCGCCGAGTCGGTCGTCGACGACATCGAGGCTGCCGGGATCCCCGTCGAGGAGGTAAAAGTCGGCGGCACCGCCACCTCACGCTACAGCGCGCGCCACCCCGTCGTCACCGAGATCAATCCCGGAATGTATCCGTTCAACGACGTGGGCGAACTCGAGCTCCGGCCGTGGGAGGTGTCGAAAGACGACTGCACGGCGACGGTGCTGACGACGGTGATCTCGGTGCCCGACGACGACCGCCTCGTCGTCGACGGCGGCAGCAAGACGTTCTCGCTGGACAAACCCCAGCTGCCCGTCCCCAAGAACCGCGACGACATCGAGTACGTCAACGCCAGCGAGGAGCACGGCTGGATCGACACGAGCGAGAGCGAGGCGTCGTTCGAAGTCGGCGACCGGCTGGCGTTCATCGTCCCCCACGTCTGTACGACGATCAACCTCCACGACCTGATCGTCGGCGTCCGCGACGGCGAGGTCGCGGATCTCTGGGAGGTGCAGGCCCGGGGGAAGGTACGGTAACGCGATTTCCGGAACCCTCGCGATTAACCCACGCTCCGCCGAAGCACGCCCATGGGCGAACTCATCGTTCTCAACAAAGACGAGGATACCGTCGACTACCTCGACGCCGACACGGGCGACACGCTCGCGACCGTCGAGACCGACTTCAACCCCCACGAAATCGCGCTCTCGCCGGACGGCGAGACCGCCTACGTCACCTGCTCGCTGGGGAATTCGCTGCTGTTTCTCGACAACGAGAGCCGCGAGGTCCGGGACCGCTTCGAGCACGACCTGTTCGAGTTCCCCCACGGGCTCGCCGTCCGGGAATCCGCGGGCGAACTCTGGCTGGCGTCGACGTACAGCAGCCAACTGTTCGTCTTCGACCTCGACACCGAGGAGCTGCTGGAGACGTTCCCGACCCACCAGGAGTACTCCCACATGGTCACGTTCGGCCCCGACGAGGAGACGGCCTACGTCGCCAATATCGGCAGCGACTCGGTGACCGTCGTCGACGCCGACGAGCGCCGGGTCGTCGCCGACCCGCCGGTCGGCGAGGGGCCGGAAGGGTTCGCCGTCGACCCCGACACGGGCGACCTGCTGGTGGCGAACCAGGACGACGACAACCTCTCCGTGCTCGACGGCGAGCGCTACGAGGAGACCAGCACTGCGATGCTCGGGACGACGCCGGTCCGGCTGGTGTTCGACCCCGCGGGGCGCTACGCGCTCACGGCCAACCGCGAGAGCGACGACGTGTCGGTGATCGATACGGCGTTCGTCCGCGACGGCGAGCGCCGGCCGTGGGAGGTCAAACGCATCCCGGTCGGTATCTGGCCCGGCGGAACCGTGTTCGAGCCGTCGGGCGATCGGGCGTTCGTCGCGAACAACAAGACCAACGACATCTCGGTGATCGACACCGGCTCCTTTGAGGAGGTCGAGCGCTTCGACGCGGGGATCCATCCCGACGGGATCGCCTACCGGGCTGACTGACGCGCCGTCCCCAGTTGCTCGGGTGCTTCGCCATGCTTTTGAGAACGCGGCACCGACGTATAGCACATGAGCGCAGACGAGGACAAGTATCCCGCCGAATCGGGGCGGCGGCGGTTCGTGAAGGGCGTCGTGGGCGGCGCGGGGCTGGCCGCCGTCGGGACGACCGGCGCGGTCGGTATCAACTCCGCGACCCAGTCGCCGGGGTCGGGCGGTGGCTCGACGACGGCGATGGCCATCGAGAACACTGCGGGGCCCGCACCGCGTGGGATGCCCCTGATCCCGGTCGAGATCGACGACGAGGGGTACCTCAAGGGGTTCTGGCCCGAGGTCGAGGAGGTCGATCAGGGCGGTCGAACCATCGAGGTCGCGGAGGCCGAGATGGGCGGCCAGACCTACTCCTCGGAGTGGTTCCAGTACTGCGGCGTCGAGTCCTACCAGGGGATCGTCCCGGGCTACGAGTCGGATAACTACTTCCGCTCGGACTCTGGCCCCGCCTACGACTGGCAGAGCGAGGCCGTCGAAGGCGGCGACCGCCTCAACGTCGATATGTTCGAGGACTACGAGTCCTGGGGCAACGGGATCGGGCAGGCCGGCATCGGGAAGCCGGCGACCGGTCGCTGGCGCTCCGAGGACACCGAGAACACCATCCCGATCCAGGTGCTCCGGAGTCCGATCATCGAGGACATCGCCAACGGCAACACTGACGCCGACCAGTCCATCGTCGACTGGCTCAGCGCCAGTACGCAGGACGGGTTCATTGCGTGGCTCAACAAGTGTACCCACTTCTGCTGTGTGCCGGGGTACAAGCAGGCGGAGTCCTCCGCCTCCTTCGGCGGCGAGGACGGCGTCTACTGCGCCTGCCACCAGTCCGTGTACGACCCGTTCAGCATCGTCCAGACGCTGTTCGTCGCTCGACCGCGGCCCGACTGATTCCCGTGGTCGACGACACTCGCGAGGACGGCGCGCCAGCCGACGCCGGCGACGCTGCCGACGAGGCAGACGACACTGCGTCCACGGCGGACGACGAGGCGTTCGCCCGTCGCGTCGAGGACGCCCGCGACCTGCTCGGCGAGGACGCCACCGCGCTCTACGTCGGCGTCGTCCGCGACGGCCGCGAGGTGGACTCCACGTTCGCCCAGCAGGCAGACGATCACCAACAGGAGGGGATGCAGGCGCTCTCGCTGCTGGCGTCGCACATCCGGCTCGTCTCCGACGAGGCCGGCGTCGACTACACCACGGTCGCCGCCGACGCGGTGACGCTGGCCGAGCAGTTAGACGAGTCCGAGTAGGCTCGCTCTCGACGCCGAACAGACGGACTGCCCGGCTGAACCCACTCGCTCGCCGATCGCGTCGTTTGACAGGACTTTTTGTTCACACGCTCCAGAGGGTGCCCACGGACGACCCGCCGGCGTCGGGGGCGACTCCCAGATCATGAGCGAGTTCGACATCATCCCACCCGAAGCGATCGAGTCAGGCGACGCGACGGACGCCTACTTCGACCGAACGGCCGAGACCCTGGAGCACGCAGGGCACAACCCCCACGTCGTCGCCGAGGTCACGGCCGACCAGTTCCCGACGGGGGAGTTCGAACTCCTCGCGGGCCTACGTGACGCCGCCCACCTGCTCGAAGGGCTGCCGATCGACGCCGACGCGCTCCCGGAGGGCACGCTGTTCGACGGTGGCCCGGTGCTCCGGATCGAGGGGACGTACCTCGAGTTCGCCCGGTACGAGACGGCGCTTCTGGGCTTTCTCTCTCACGCCTCGGCGGTCGCGACCAACGCCCTCCGGGCCCGCCGGGCGGCGCCGAACTCGACGGTGCTGAGCTTTGGGACCCGCCACGTCCACCCCTCGATCGGCGCGATGGTCGAGCGGTCGGCGCTGCTCGGCGGCCTCGACGGCATCTCGAACGTCGCCGCGGGTGAGGTGCTCGATCGGGAGGCGGGCGGGACGATGCCACACGCACTGCTGATCTGCTTCGGCCGCGGCAATCAGGAGGACGCCTGGCGCGCCTTCGACGACGCCGTCGCCGCCGACGTGCCTCGCGTCGCGCTCTGTGACACCTACAGCGACGAGGTCGACGAGGTGCTCCGCGCCGTCGAGACGTTGGGCGACGACCTCGACAGCGTCCGCCTCGACACGACGGGCTCGCGCCGCGGCGACTTCCGGCACATCGTCCGGGAGGTGCAGTGGGAGCTCGACGCCCGCGGCCACGCCGACGTGGACGTGTTCGTCAGCGGCGGCATCGACCCGGCGTCGATCCGCGAGCTACGGGACGTCGCCGACGGGTTCGGCGTCGGTGGCTACGTCAGCAACGCCGACCCCGTCGACTTCGCGCTGGACATCGTCGAAGTCGACGGCGAGCCGGCGGCCAAACGCGGCAAGCTCTCGGGGGCGAAAGCCGTCTACCGCACGAGTGACGGCGGCCACCACATCGGCCTGCGCAGTCGCGACGGCCCCGACGACGCCGAGTCGCTCATGGCGCCCCTGCTGCGGGACGGCGAACTGGTTCGAGAGTTCGACATCGATGCCGCGGCCGCGCGCGCACTTGCCGACGCCGAGCACACCGAGTTCCCGCGCTAGGGCGGGAACGAATCGACGACGACCGTTCCGTACACCGACACTGCGAGCAGTAGGACTCCGACGACGAGGAGGACGACCCCGCCGAACCGGAACGTCCACAGCCGGTGCTTGCGAGTCTCGTCGTAGAACTCGGGGTTCTCCGACGGCGGTGTCGAACTGACTCGCTCTGCGGCTCGTTTCTGGAGGGCGATCGCGATCTCGGTTCGGAACGCGAAGGTAGCGCCGACGCCGAGCGTGCCGAGCGCGAGGAGCCAGAGTGCGACGAGCGTCGCTGTCTCCATCTCGGGTGGCAAATAGCCTGGCTAGAAGTTGAACCCTGGGCATCGGCGGTTAGCTGGAGCGAGCGGGCGAGGGGTCCACAGCTCAGGGACAAAACACTGGGAGCCACAGGGCAGCGCCAGCAGCCGACGGCCGGGTTGAGGGGATCGATCGACGGCGTCGGGCGCGTGACGATGCCGTCGACCAACCGGCCGGCGAGCGCAACGCGTTCGGTAAGTGGTCGGCTGGTAGGAACTAATTACCGGAGTCATACGGGAGCCGTTCTGTGCGCCGTCATCTGTTCCAGGGCACAACAACGGTATATGATATCGGTATATTCTGCGACTGTTATCAGGGAATAAAATGTAATACTGGTGAACAGTTTTAAGTTAGTAAATGATTAACTCTAACGTGATGGGAAGTAGAGGTGACGTCGAGGGGGAGACAGTATCGGATGGCGGCCCGAAAGAGGTAGCCGAGCGCTCGCTCGGCGAGTCCGAACTGAACTGGGAAATTGCCTCTTCGCTGTTGAAAGCGGACTCGTACACCGATCGTGCGCTGGAAGAGCACGTGTTTCAGATGTCACGGCAGGGCACGGACCTACGTGGTACAGAAGCGTACCTTCGTGAGGCGCTCGAACAGCATCGTGAGATCGTCGCGGAGTTAGAGTACGCGCTAGAGGCAGTCGAGGAGTAGCGCTCTGGGCGAGGGTAGGGTCGTGCGCGTGCATAATCTAGTTACCCAAACGGTTATTCGTCGTTACCCCGATGATGGGGATATATGCGACTGACGGCCCCGACGGATTTCGAAATTTTGCAGGCCCTCTCCGACGGGAAGCGGAACAACGCGAGCAACCTGTCTCACATTCTAGATAAGAACAGATCGTACATCAACACCCGACTCCCGGTGCTCGCGGACTACGGGCTGGTCGAGCGTGTGGGGCCGGCGCCCAACAGCGGTCTGTACGTCATCACCGGGAAGGGAATAGTCGTCGCCGAGTTGGACAAGGAGTACGCCGACGACGACGTCGACTTCGATGCGCTGGTCGAGGAGCGGCTCGAGGACCGTGACTGAGTCGGCGACGGGATCGCTTCTCTCGGTGCTGAGCGAGCTGTAGTCGTTATCCAGTGCCCCGTGGGGTTAGTTTTACGACGGTCCGGCGGCGAGGCCGCACGAAGAATTATGCCTTGTTAGTATATTCTGTTGGTATGGAAAACATCGCCGGGTCCGCTCACCCGCGGTCGACAGGGAGATGCAACTGGTAGAGCCCACGGACTTCGAGATACTCGCCTTCCTCGACGAACAGGGGCGGAACAACGCGATCAACATCGCCGTCGGGCTGGCTCGGGACCGCTCCTACGTCAACACTCGCCTCCGCGCCCTGGCCGAGAAGGGATTGATCCAGCGCGTCGGGCCTGCAGAGAATTCCGGATTGTACGAACTGAGCGATGTCGGACGTACAGCCCTGGCCCACCGCGACCAGTACGGCGACGACGATTTCGACGCGTTACTCGACCGTAGCGCCGATTAGGCACTGATTATCGTCGTCGACGCGATGGTAGGATACTCCTTCCACTCGTAAATGAAGTCCTACTAACTTGTCTGCCACATCCCGACCATTTAACACAGATGAAGTATATACCGACGGTATGTGCGGACGGGACATAGGGTTCGGTGCGAGATGTCTCGTTCGGGCATGATGAACGAAATCATGACACAGGACAGAGAGATACACGAGAAGGTGCGCGCCGTCTTCCTGGCGACGCTGATGGTAGTCTCCGTCTTCGGGGGCTCCATCGCGTTTGCTGGGGGAGCAGCGGCGGCGACCGCACAAGTAGAGAACGTTGATACCGGAGAAACGTTCTCTACGATTCAGGCAGGTATCAACGCACAAAACACAACAGACGGCGATACGCTTCTCCTTCACGGGACGTTTGACCGCACCGGTGGAGAGGGAGCCATCGTCGTAAACAAGTCTCTGACCATCAAGGCCGGAGACTCGGGAGCATCCATCAACAATACCGGCCAAACCGCCAATAGCGGTCCTGCTGGTATTGTTGAGATCGCTTCTCAGAACGTGACCATCTCCGGTGTTACGTTCAATACCAACGCGAGCAACCTTGGCGGGACCCCGCCGGTCGAGATGGCCATCCAGGCCAACCACACGACCATTACTGAGGTCACTGTCAACCGTGAGGGCCAGCACAGTGCCCCGGGCATCGGTTCTCCCGGAAGCCCCAATCTGGTTGGTATCAATATCACGGGGAACGACTTCAATGGTGCGGCCATCGGCATCAACGGAGCCGGTGACGGTACCATCGAAATCACTGACAACGAGGTATCCCAAGTCGCTGATGAAGGCATCTTCCTCTCGAGTGGCGACTTGACTAACTCCACCCTCGTCATCAGTGGTAATTCGATAAGCAATTACGACCTCTCCGGAAGCGATAAAAAGGCTATCAAGGTCGCAACCGTTCCAGAGTCAATTAATGGACAGACCTCGCTAGGCGGCCAGTTCGACGCGCTGTTCAATTCTAACTCAATCGACAGCGCAAAGATCGGCGACCAAGAGCCGGCAGACCAAGATGGCACACCCAACGTCACGGACGCCACGGTCCTTGACCGCGACGGCGACGGTGATGTTGACGCTATCGACGTGACTCTCAGTGAGCCGGTCAACGACGGCACGCTTGAGGCCAGCGACTTCGCACTCGGTAACATCGGCGCCGACGCACAGACGCCCGACAACGTCAGCACGGGTGTGAGCCCGTACGACGCGCAGTTCACGCTGACGTTCGACGACGACAACGAGATCGACGGGACCGACGACCGCCTCAGTGCATCGGTGACTGGTAACGTCGAGGACCTCGCCGGGAACGCGCTCGACAGCTTCAACGAGAGCAACTTCTCCGACGGCGCGAGCCCGATCGTCGAGGACGTCTCCTTCGACCCGAGCGTCGTGAACGCGTCGAACACCATCAACGGGGAAATCCCCGTCACGGTGACCGCGACGTTCAGTGAGGATATCGACACTCAGCCGACTACGTTCACGCTCAATGGCGTGACGATCGGGACCGACGTTACCGTCGAGAATAGTTCGATCACCGGCACGACGGACAGCTCCTTCGGTGCATCTGGCACCGACGAGTTCGTCAACACGACGATCAAGGGTGCGCAAGACGCCGCGACCAACACGCAGGTCGCCTTCGATCAGCAAAACTACGAGATCGACGTCGTTGCGCCTCGACTCAGCACCAACACTGTCACGACTCTCGACAGTAACGACGACGGGACCGTCGACCAGCTGGAGGTCGAGTTCGCGGACGACCTCGCCGACAGCTCGGTCGCCGTCTCGGACTTCGAGGTCACCGACCCGGCAGCCACCATCGACGGGTGGAACACGGGCACGACCGAGAACGACAACATCGTCGTGCTGAACGTGAGTGGTCTCCCCCAGGGAGATACCGGTGTGACGCCGAAGGTGACTCTCTTCGAGAGTCAGATCAAGGACACGGCCGGTAACCCCGGTCCGTACGGTGGCGATCAGACACAGACCGCCGAGGACGGCGCGAGTCCGGTTGTTACCTCGCTCTCGGTGAACGAGACTATCCTGAACGCCTCCGACGTCCCGGCTGACGTCGAGGTCAATGCCACGTTCAGCGAGAACGTGACTGGCAACCCGAGCGTCGAACTGCTCGATCTCAGCCAGAGCCCCGTCATGACGACGATCGCCGCCTCGGGTAGCAACAACCTTACCGCTACCTCCGACACGGAAATCGTCGACAACGACGAGGATGTCAACGTCCGCGTAAAGGTCTCCGGCGGCAACGACGGTGCCAACAACGCGGTCGAGACGTTCAACAGCACGACGTTCGACGGCGAGACGTTGCTGACGGTCGACACGAACGAGCCGACGGTGTCGGTTAACACGTCGGAACTGCCGAGCGAGCCGGTCGCCGGCGAGATCGATCTCAGTAGCTACTTCGACGTCAGTGGTGCCGAGAGCGACGGCGGCGAGACGACCTACCTGATCAACACCACCGGTGCGACCGGCGGTGAGTTCACGGAGGTCTCCGCCACCTTCGATACCACCACCATCGATGATACCGACAGTCTCCTCGTGCGTGCGGTCAGCACGGACGACGTCGGTAACGAAGATCAGGACACGTTCACGGCGGCTCAGTCGATCAACGTCGACAACACGGCACCGACCGTGACTATCGACTCGCCGTCCGAGACGACGGCGGCGCCCTCGAACGGCACGCTGCCGCTTGAGTGGACGGTCGACGAGCAGAACATCGACGGCAACGCGACGATCGTGCTGGAGGGTGGCAACAACACCATCCAGTACAACGCGTCCGTCAGCGACGGTAGCGGCAACACCGTCGACCTGCGACTGAACACGTCCGAGAACGCGACGGCTGGCGACGGTCGCCTGCCGAACCTCAACGCGACGAACGGCTCGTTCGACACGCAGACGCTGTACGACCTGTCGGTCACGGTGGACGACACCACCGGCAAGTCGACCACGGCGACGCTGGAGAACGCGCTGTTCCTGGACGACACCAAGCCGGCGAACTTCAGCCTGCTTTCGCCGACGACTCCCGACGAGTACGAGACTGACGACAAACTCGTCGTCTCGTACGGGTACACGGAAGACAACACGGACGAGGTGACGGTGTCGCTCACGAACGAGTCCGGCGCCGTCGCGAACATGACCGTCGACGAGTCGCAGTACGAGAACGATGGGGTCATCAAGAGCTTCGAAGCGGATCTCTTCGACTCCTTCGACACCGACTCGCTCGCCGACGGCAAGTACAACGTCTCCGTGACCGTGACCGACCTCGCGGGGAACAAGCTCGTCGACACGACCGACGAAGCGTCGGTCTACATCAACAACAACGACGAGGGCGGTGACGTCGAACTCAGTGAGGTCGACGCAACCGCCGACCTGAACAGCACGACCGAGCAGGTGACGGTCAACGTCACCTACAACGTCTCGGTGACGGACTTCGACGACCCTGGTGCACTCAACAGTGACGCCGAGGAGATGCTGGAGGACGTCAACGTCACTGCCGCGGACGGTCTCGTGACCGTCAGCGGTGAGTACTACGACGTCGGTACCGACAGCTACGTCCCCATCGACAAGGAGGTCGCTGTCGAGAACTTCAGTAACGTTGAGGTCGTCGACAACGAGACAATCACGGCGACGAAGACCGTCGACGTGAACAAGAGCAGCGCGTGGACCGACTCCGAGGACTACATCCTCGACTACACGGTCGACGTCAGTGAAACCGCCGACATCACGGTCGAAGCGGACTCCACGTCTGCTTCCGACTTGGTCGATGTAAATGTCAACGCTGACAGCGCGCAGCTGATTCAGAACGATCCTGTCGAGCCGAGCATCGAGGGTATTGAAGTCGCCTCCGTGGACGTCGGTGACGGCTTCGAAGACGACGACACGCTGGTCGTCACCTTCGACCGCCCGGTCACCGGAATCAACGGGATCAACGCCGACGACTTCGCGTACCAGGACGTCTCCGGTGACGGCTCGAATTACGTCACCGGCGTGTCCGACTTTGGCGACGAGGACACGAAGATCGAGCTCACGCTCGCCGAGGACGTCAACGCGAGCGACGTCGGCAGCGATGTCATCAGTGTCCAGTCCGACACTCCCGTCCTGAAGAACGCCAAGAAGCCCGTAGACTACACGGGTGGCAGTGCCGTGATTCAGGAGAGTGACGCGCCCGCGCTCATCGATGCGATGATCGGCGACAACGCGTCGACGATCACCGTCACTTTCGACCAGAAGGTGGTCGCTGATGACGGCGGCGCGCTGACTGCGGCCAACTTCACCTTCACGGGTGCAGCCAACGTCACGAGCGTCACGCACGACGCCGAGACGGATACGGCGACGCTCGTCCTCACTGGTGACGTTACCAGCGAGGAAGTCGATAGCGCAACAGTGATGGTCGACGGAGTCTCCGACCGCTTCGGCAACGAGGCCGATGACGAGATCCCCGTCGCAGACGAGACCGCACCGGACGGCCTGGAGATCCAGCAGCCGTCCGAGCGGCTCGTCAAGCAGTCCGGTGACACGCTGACTGTCGCCTACGAGTACACGGAGAACGTCGAAGGCGGTGTCGACAGTGTGACTGTCGAACTCGTCGGCGACGAGGAAACGTACTCGTACAGTATCGACGACAGCCAGTACGCCAACGATGGCGTCCTGAAGACCGTCACGCTCGACCTCAACGGTTCTGAGGTCGACACTGACGAACTTCTGGACGACCAGTACGCAGTGAAGGTCACCGCCGAGGACGACGCAGGGAACACGTACAACGATAGTACGAGTGAACTCGTCGTTATCAACGACGACGCACCCGTTGTCGGCTTCACCAGTCTGAACGAGACGGACAACGTCGCACCCGGCGACGATGTAAACGTCACGTTCGACCTGGCCGACTCGGCGAACATCACGAACGTCGACGTCAACCTGGTCAACAACGGGACGGTCGTCGACACGACGAGCTTCAGCGGGTTCGCACCCACTGAAGACGGTGAGGAGTACACACGGACGATTACGGTGCCCGAATCGATCGCCGACAACGAGGCCTACAACGTCTCGATCGAGGCGACCGACGAGAGTGGGTTCACGGCCGATGGCGTTTCCGACTACGGCCTGCTGGACGTGAACGCTGAAGCACCGAGCATCGAAACGATCGAAGGTGGCGCTGGTAGCGATACTATCGAAGTGACGTTCAACGAGGACGTCGAAACAGCTGATGGTGACATCAGCGCGACCGACTTCGCCTACCAAGACGTCAGCGGTAGTGGTGCGAGTGCTATTGAGGAAGTACTCGCCCACGACGGTGACACCGTCACGCTCCGTCTGAACACCGACGTTACAGCGAGTGATCTTGAGAGCGACCTTGTGAGTGTCCGCGAGGGCGCCATCCACGACACCGCTGAGCGTGACTCCTTCAACCACTACGTCTACGCAAAGTCCGAGTTTGTACGCCTTGACTCGAACCAACCGCGTTTCAACCTGGCTGCCACTGGTAACCAGCCGGAAATCCACGACGCTGATACCGTCGTCGGTGAGGTCTGGGTTGACGTCGAGTTCGACGCACCTGTCGTATCACCCGACGGGGACATCACCGCTGACGACTTCACTTGGAAGGACGGAAACGATGCTGGTGCGACCACCATCGTCGAAGTCGAGCGTCAGAGTGAGACTGATATCCTCGTCAAGGTTGACCGGGCCATTACCCCGAGCGACATGACCCATGACCAGGTCAAAGTCGACGAGCACGCGCTCATCAACCCAGTTGCTTCCGAAGAAATTGACCAGCCGGAGTACGCTGGTCCGCGCTACGCGAGCAGTGGTGAAGCGTACGAACTCACCGACAACACCGCTCCGTCCGTGGAGATCGTCAGCGCAGGCGCGATCAACGCGGACAACGTCGAGAACTACGAGATCACGCTCGACACGACGAGCGAGCCGACCGACGTCTCGATGACGCTCACCGGGCCGAACGGCACGGAGGTCTCGGCCAGCGAGACCGGCGTCACGGGCGAGGTCACGCTCACCTTCAACGCGAGCACGCTCGCGGACGGCACTGTCGACCACGAGGTCACCGTGACCGACATGGGCGGCAACAACGCCTCCACCTCCGGCACGCTCACGAAAGACACGGACCGTCCGGACATCACGTCCGTCGAGACGGATCCCGAGTCGTCTATCGTGACCGTCACGTTCAACGAGCCGATGGCCGACGCGAGCGCCGACGACTTCTCCATGGTCGGAACTGATCTGGCCGTGGAAGAGGTCGACCAGTACGATGACGACAGCGTCGACCTGCTCCTGAATGGGACGGTTCCGGTTGAGGCCATCAACAACAGTGAGGTCATGGTCAACACGACCGCCGAAGACCTCGCTGGCAGCGCGGCCGACGACTCCGCGAAGCTGATGGACACGTCCGGTCCCTACATCCAGAGCGTCGACGCGGAGGAAGGCTCCTCCACGGTGAACGTCACCGTCAACGAGCCCGTCTCCGACAGCGAGAACGTCACCGCGGACGCGTTCGACTACCTCGACGCGAACGGTGACGGCGACGAGATCGTGAACGTCACGACGCTGTCGCCGACGAAGTTCCAGCTCGAGTTCAACGACTCGGTCACCACTGCGGACCTCGTCAACGACGAGATCGCGCTGACCGAGAACGCTACGGACCTCCTCGGCAACGAGGCAACCGGTGACTGGTACGTCTCGCTCGACTACAGCGACTACCCCGCACTCAGCGCCTCCGCCGACGGCTCGACCGTCACGCTGACGCTCGAGACCGCGGCGAACCTGAGCGCGGAAACGACGAGCCTTACGATCGACCTCGAGGAGCGTGATTCGCTCCGCTCGACCACGGGTGAGTTCGACGAACCGTTCAGTACCGAGCTGAACGCCAGCGACTTCACCGAGACCAGTGACGGCGTCTACGAGGCGACCGTCGAGGTGCCGGACGACGGCATCTACATGGCCACCGGTGGACTGGCGACCCAGGGCGCCAGTGACGGCCTCTCCGCGACGGCTGAGGTCGACACGGCCGCTCCGGGTGTCGCCGACGCAGTGCTCTCCGGCATCGCAACCACCGACTTCGAGAACGACGGTGAGCCCGACAGCACGCTCACCGTGACGTTCTCCGAACCGGTGAACGCGACCGAGATCACGCCCGACGACGTCAGCATCGAGGGCCACGACGGCGATGTCCTCGCCGTCTCCTCCGCTGGCGCCTTCGGCTACATCGAGATCACGGTCGAGGGGACGGTCCAGACCGGAACCTCGCCCGAGGTCAGCATCGACAGTTCGAGCTACACGGAACTCGCCGGTGACGGCAGTACTGGCGTGGAAGACAGCGCGACCGTCCTCCACACCGCCAAGCTCGACCTCTCGGAGGGGACGAACTTCGTCTCCGTGCCCGCAGCGGCGGGCGAGCTGGACCTCGACGAGATGGACCTCTCGAACGTCGACGTGATCTACAGCTACGACGCGGCAGACGACAGCTGGGACGCGTTCGATCCGGATGCCAAGGAGAACGACTTCGACGAACTCCACGGCGGCCAGGGGTACATCTTCGAGATGGACGACGAGGACACGCTCGACGTGAACGTGTACAACGAGCCGCTCGTGACCGGTGACGTCGCGGTCCCGAGCGAACAGCAGCTTACCGAGGGCTGGAACCTGGTGGGTCACTACCAGGAGTTCGACCAGAACGCCTCCACGGCGTTCTCCTCGGTCAGCGACTCGGTGTACGCGGTCTACGGACAGAACGAGGCTAGCGCCGTACAGAGCTACGAGGTCGTCGCGATGGGCGACGATCTCGAGCCTGGTGAGGCGTACTGGGTCTTCGTCACCGACGACGAGGTCTACGCGGAAGCGTCCGCGCACCAAACCCCTCACTGAGGAACCGCTCGCAACCATATCCTCCTTTCTTTGAAACGGAGGAATCAAACACAAAATGACACAAACGAAGTTCGCATTTCGACGGAAGTCCGCACTCACAGTCGCGCTAGTCGTCGTACTGGTGCTCGTGGGTCCGGCAGCGGGTTCCGTCGCCGCCGGGGCGCCACCGGAGATGCCACATCGGTTCTTCGGGACGGTGACCGACGGGGACGACGACCCAGTCGACGGAGTGACCATCGAGGTCTACTACCAGGGTGAGGTTGTCGCCTCGGACACCACCGATAGCGAGGGGTACTACGACCTCAAAGTCCCGGCGGACAGCATCGACACGGAGGAAAGCACGAACATCACGCTGACGCCGGAAGGTGACTCAACCGCCGTCGAGACGACGTGGGAGTCGGGTGGCTCGACTCAACTCGACCTCGAAGTGACGGTCGAGGAGACGCCCGGCGACACGCCGACGCCCGAGCCGCCGTCCGACGGTGACAACACCGGTGACGGCGACGACGGTGACGACATCGGTGACGGCGACGGCGGTGACGACGTCGGTGACGGTGACACCGGTGATGGTGACGACGGCGACGACACCGGCGATGGCGACGACGGTGATAACACCGGCGGCAACACAGGCGGTGGGCAGACTGGTGGGCAGCAGTCTACCGCGACGCCGACCGCAACGCCGACTGAGAGTCCGACTGACGTGGACACCCCGACGGACGCGCCGGAAACGGCGACGCCGACGGAGGGACAGGACTCGACGGAACCGTCGACGGACGAACCCGACCAGACGGATAACGCACAGCAGACGGCGACACCGACGTCGCAACCGACCACGACGACAACTCCCGGCTTCGGAGTCGGCGCCTCGCTCGCGGCACTTGCCGTGGCGGCGCTGCTCGGCTTCCGACGCTCGGACTGATCGTCGGTCGAACTATCGGCACCGCGCCGACTCTCCGGCCTCATTTCTTTCGACGCTACATACTAAGAGTATCCACCATCGGTATGTTTATTGAGTGGAACGTGTTATGCTGGGACATGGATCGACACGTATCCAGGCGATCGTTCCTCCGACTCACCGGTGCGCTGGGCATCGGTGCGGCAGGACTCGGGACTCAGGTGACGTCGGTCGAAGCAGCGTCCGACCGCTACATCGTCGACACCTCGACGGCTGAAGACTCGATTTGGCGGGATAACGTCGAGATTGTTCACGATCTCACAGAGATCGACATCGCGATCGTCCGTGGCTCGGAACCGGCGTTGGCGTCGACCGAGTACAGTCGAGACTTCGAGATGGAGATCGAGCCGCCGATCACGGTCGACGACAACCACACCGCGTCGGGCGACGCACGGTCGGCATATCAGTGGGACAAACAAGCGCAAAACGCGTTCTCGCTCCACGAGAGCGGCTACACCGGCGACGGGGCGAAGGTCGCGATCATCGACACGGGCATCGACCCCGACCATCCCGACCTTGAACCGAACCTCAACACTGAGGACTCCGAGAACATGACCGAAGACGACGGTGACTACTCGGATTCGGGTGACCACGGAACCCACGTCGCTGGAATCGCAGCCGCCGCAGACAACGGAACCGGTATCGTCGGTGTCGCACCGGACGCCGAAATCGTCGCGTTTCGAGTGTTCGGTCAGGAGGGCGGTGCATCCTTCGGTGACTTCACTGCCGCAATGTACCGCGCCGCGGAAGTCGGTTGTGACGCAGCAAACCTCAGTCTCGGCGCGTATCCGTTACCCCCGAGCCTCAATGCGCAGGTGTTGAAGGAGTCGATCGATCGGGCAGTTCAGTTCGGCCAAGAACAGGGTTGCGTGACGGTCATCTCTGCGGGTAACTCCGACTCGAACTTGGACAAAGACGGTGACACCCTGAACCTTCCGACAGAGGCCGATGGGACCGTACGAGTGAGTGCAACTGGCCCCTCCGGATTCACTCTAGGAGAGCCAGTGTCCGGAGCGGACCTCCCGTCACACGCGCCGTCGTTCTACACGAACTACGGCGAGGAGGCTATCACGGTGAGTGCGGCAGGCGGGAACGTGACCTACCCCCTTTCGAGCACGTACTTCAACGATCTCGTCTACAGTACAGTCCCTGGCAGCTGGGGATGGAAGGCGGGCACGAGCATGGCAGCTCCCCAAGTCGCCGGACTCGTCGCACTCGTCAAAGCAGAGAACCCGAACGCGAGTCCCGATCGAGTCAGTTATCACATCGAACGGACTGCCGACCAGATCGTCAACCCGGACTACAGCGCGGCAGGCTACTTCCAACCGGATCTCGAACCGACGATCGGAAACGGTTTCCTCGAAGACGCCTACGACTCCGAGACCTACCGCGGCAGCGGCCACATCGACGTCGAGCAGGCGGCGACGGAGGCGATCCCGTTCCCGCAGCCGCTCGAGGTGCGTGACCACACCATCGCGCCGCGTGACCCCGACGGCGACGGCCGGTTCGAGGATGTCAACGGCGACGGTGAGGTCGACATGGACGACGTCCGGGCGCTGTTCGCGCTGTTCATGTCCGGCGCCTCGCTTTCGCCCGCCGAGGAGGGGGCACTCGACTTCGACGACGACGGCAGCTTCGATCAGTTCGACGTGCAGGAACTGCTCGATCAGGTTCGCGCCTGACGCCCTAGCCCCGATCCACCCCGCTGTTTTACTTTCGACACTCACGTAGATCCGCCTATGACGGGACGAGACGTCGGGCACTTGGCCCGACATGGGAGAGACCGATGACGCGCTCGGTGTTCCTCCGGGCAGGCGCGCGCCTGCTCGTCGCCTGCGAGCGCGAGGACGTCTAGTCGGCGCTGGACGGCGGCCGCGACACCGAGCCCGACAGCCCGGGGAGCCTGCAGGAGATGGCCGAAGCCGACGCCAACGACGAGACCGCACAGCCCGCCGCCGACGACGGGACCGCCGGCGCGGTGGACCTAGAGGTGGCGGGCGAGGCGATCGACGAGACCGGCGACGACGAGTACGTCGCGGAGTCGCTCGCGGTCTCGGAGGCGGATATCGTCACTAAACTGAGTACCGTGATGCGCGACGCCACCGCCGGCGAGCGCACGGCTGCGCCGTCCTAACCGCCGCTGACCGGCGGGAACAGCGCGAGTTCGTCGCCGGGCTCGACGCGTTCGTCCGCGTCGACGTTCTCGCCGTTTTTGAGGAGGTTCACGTCGCCGCGGAGCTCGCCGTCCTCAGTCAGCGCCCGGTCACGCAGCGCCGGCTTCGCGGCCAGGAGCGCCTCGAGCGCGTCGTCGACGCTCGCGTCGTCGTCGACGTCGACAGCGACTGTGCGGTCGCCGGCAGCCTCGGCGAGATCGGCGAAGAGCTTCCACTGCATACCCGCGGGTCGGCGGCGGGTAGAAAAGAGCGTTGCGTTCACTCACCCCGTGCCCGCTCCTCCAGCGACCGCAGCACGTCCGGGCGGCCGATGACGTACACCGAGTCAGCCGCTTCTAGCACGCGGTCGCGATCCGGCAGCGCGTCGACCGCGCCGGTCTCGCTCCGGACCGCGACGACTACCGAGTCGAGGTCGCCGGCAGTCGTGCCGACGAGCGGGCTCGCCTCGGCGATCCGCACTACGCCCAGCGTCTCGTCGACGCTGCGCAGCAGCGATGCGAACTCCTGGTCGCCCCGCGTGGTCACGGGCAGCGTCACCAGCCGGTAGCGCTCGTCGGGCGACAGCGCCGAAGCGTCGGTCTCGTCGACGACCAGCGTCACCGTCTCGCCCGCGACCGCGCGCAGTTCCGCGGTCGTCACGCGCCGCGTCGCCGCCGACTCGGTCGGTAGCTGCGAACCGGCGTCACTGGCGGCTTCACCCGCCGAGGAGGCTGCTGCGGGCGTCGTCCACACCTGCACGATGTCCCCCGGGCCCGCGTCGGTCGCGGGGTCGGCCTCGACGGCGACGGCGCAGGTGCCCGGCCCCAACGTGGGGCCGATCCCTGACAGCCGCGAGCCGAGCGCGAGGTAGGTCACCGTGCCGTCCGCTGTGAGTTCGGCGTCGACGTAGCCCACGCCGTGGTCCTGTTTCAGTCGGGTCACCAGTCGCTCGCGGAGCGCGTCGGGGCTGGAGCGGGGGAACAGCAGCGTCTTCCCGCCCAACTCCGCCTTCACCTCCGCGGGGACGGGGTCGTGGCTCTGCATATCCTCGATCTCGTCCGTGGTGGGGAGCTTCACCGCCGAGAGCCGAGCGACGCCCCGGAGCGCGCGCCCCACGCTGGCGTTGACCTCGCGGGCGCCCGCCGCGCTCGCCAGATCAGTCCGGAGCCCGTCGCCGAGTCGGCGCCCCGGGGCGGTCGCGACGAACGCCACGAGCAGCGTGAGCAGGTCGACGCCGACCCCGGCCGCGTCGAAGGGGTCCGTCCCGGGCGTGCCGATAACCCGGCCCAGCAGTCCCACTGTGTTGAGGTAGAGCGCGACGGCGGCGACGCCGAACAGCGCGGCGAGCCCCCGCGGGATCGGCTCCCGGAAGTACCAGCGATACGCGACCGAGGCCGTCCCCGACACCAGGAAGGCGAGCACGGAGAGCCCGAACAGCTGGCCCACTGCCGGCAGGAGGTCGATCTCCCCGAGCAGCATCTGGAGGATCACGCCGCCACCTCCGCGAACGCGTCGAGGTCGGCGGAGGTCCCGACGACGAACAGCTCCTGGCCGGCCGCGGGGACGTACTTGCTCCCGGGGACGAGCGTCCAGCCGTCGTCCCCGCGGGCCGCGAGGACGACGACACCGTGCTCGGAGTGGACGCCGACCGCGCCCAGCCCGTGGCCGTCGAGCGCGCCGCCCTCCCGGACGGTCACCCGGCGGAGCCGCTTCCCCGACCGCCGTAGCAGCGCCAGCAGTTCGAACTCCCGGCGCTCGCCACGGGAACGGACGGTGAGCCCGGTCACCTCGCGTTCGAGCAGCGCCTGGGCAGCGTCGCGGCTCACGGCGACGGTCACGCGGTCGCGCCCGCCCGCGGCAGTCTTGGCGGCGGGCG
>Ga0207813_100466_pt1 | contig 22472 bp, 18 predicted proteins | sample A23E3SouthBayCA_2_FD_187730 | JGI IMG/M metagenome (GOLD analysis project Ga0207813, IMG submission 187730) | Aerobic enrichment media microbial communities from Eden Landing Ponds, California, USA - A23 E3 (4) (SPAdes) | ecosystem: Environmental > Aquatic > Marine > Unclassified | place... | reverse complement strand
GCTTCTGCGAGGAACAGACGTGACGAGCGAAGCGACCTCACGGTGGATTTGAATCACGCGAACCGAACGCAGTGAGGTTCGCAACGGGTTCAAATCCCGAAGCGGCGGTGCCGCTTCGACCCTCGCGAACGCGTCGCGTTCGCTCGGTCCCGCCTCGGGCGTCTCCTGCGACGACCGGACGTGAGGAGCGAAGCGACCGTCTCTGTCCACCGGCGCGGAGTCTCAGAACGGATACTCGGGCGGCAGTACCATAATCTTCGACGCGAAACGGGGGGTATGGACGACGTCGACAGACAGGAGATGCCCCAGGTCCTCGTCGAGGAGTTCCTCGAACGCGAGGAGGGGACGCGGGCGTTGCTCGACGAACTCGAGAAGCGGAGACTGGAGGGCGACCACGAGGCCGTCCGCGAGCGCGTCCGAAATCTCGCGGAGAACAACCGGAGCGTGTTCTACACCGTGGCGCTCAGTCTCACCGGGTCCAAACAGTTCTACGGCGACGTGGAGGCCCAGCTGGGCGTCGAGGCGGCCGACACGCTCCGGGACCTCGGCGAGACCTACCCCGCGCTGGCGGAACCGTTCGCAATCGTCCGGACCGAACAGACCGGCGACCGACACAACCCCGTCACCGAACTCCAGGCGTCGACGACCTACCTGGCCGAGGAGGAAGTGCCGGTCATCAGCTACGCCCCGCGGTCGGGCGAACTGGAGCTGTTCAGGGGACAGGGGTCGCCCGAGGAGGTACTGCAGTTCGCCTCGTATCTCGTGCAGGCGACGACCGACTCGCTGGACAGCGCGCTCGAACGCGACTACTCGGTGACGACCGAGGAACTGAGCGCGCTGATCGACCGCCAGGAGGAGCTGGAGTCGGAACTCGGGCGGCTCCGCGACCAGATCGACGAACTCCGGCGGACGCCGGTCGGTGACGAGTGACAGGAGTGCCTCGCCGAGGTCGCTCGCGTGTGACCGAGCGGCGAACCTCCTGTGTTTAAATACCCACACGCTATAACGCGGGGTAAGCGTCCATGGTGGATCGACTCACGAAACAGGTTGAGAAGGAAGAACGGGATCTGGAGATACTCCGGACGGTGATCGAGTCGGGTCCGATCGGGATCGTCCGGATCGCCGAAGAAACGGGGATTCCCGAGCACAAGGTCCGGTACTCGCTCCGAATGCTGGAAAACGACGGTCTGGTCGAACCCACTCCGAACGGGGCGATCCCCGACGACGGACTCGGTGATCACGTCGCACAGATGAACGAAGGGATCGACGAACTCGTCGCGCGACTCGAAGACCTCAAACAGATCTTCTGACCGTTTCGGCCGCTCTCGCCGTGTACCGACAGACCCGGAGCTACCGCTCACCGTCGTGTCGAAAGGAAATGGGTGGGGTGGGTGGGGAAGGTACGGGCACCAAACGGTGCCAGCACGTCGGCTAAGTGGGCCCTATTATTTAATAGTTGCTCTGCGAATATCAAAAAAGATAATCTGGGCCAGTGACGACCGAAGTGTGGCCTCGTTGCGACCTGCGACGGCCTCTCCGGCCCGTTCGCGTACGTGTGTCGAGCGTCGGCGGACTACTCCGACGGGTTGTTGCCACGCTGGAAGAGGTACACCATCTCCCACATCGCCTCGTCGAGTTCCCGACCGTCGGAGGCTTCCTGGAGCTGGCGGTACAGACTGTCGGACACCTGGATCTCGGGCATGGGAACCGATTCGAGCGGATCGATAATAAATACCCTCTGAGTCGAAAACGAGTTAAGATTGAATCTCTCTCCCGGAGGAACGGGTCCGACGATACGGTAGCCCGGTTCAGCAGCACGTCCAGAACCGCTGTTTCTCCCGTTTTCGTTCGAAAACTCGAAAAAACAAAATTATAGTTTGAAAAAGGTTCTTCACGATGTCGGCAAAGGCTACGGACGTATGGGTACGACGACAGAGACGGCCAGGACGACCACGGTACTGTACGTGATCGTCGTGGTCGTCGCCGTCCTGATAAGCACCGTCCTCGCGCCGGTCGTCTGGAACGCGACGACAAGTTCCAGCGACGACGACCCCAGTGTGGCCGTGATAACCCTCAGGGGTGGGACCAGCGACGCGAACGTCAACGCGATCACCGACGACTTGCGTGACGCGAGAACCAACGACTCGGTCGAAGCCGTCGTCTTCCGGATCGACAGTTCCGGCGGCGGCGTCGCGCCGAGCGAGGAGCTATACCTGGCGGTGAACCGAACCGCACAGGAGATGCCCGTCGTCGCCTACGTCGAGGGTGTGGCGGCCTCGGGTGGCTACTACGGGATCGTCCCGGCCGATCAGATCTTCGTGAAGTCGAGTTCGACCGTCGGGAGCGTCGGCGTCATCGTCCAGGCGCCGCTCAGTACCGTCGATCAGCAGGAGCGGGCCGCACAGTCGTACATCCGCTCCGGTCCCGACAAGGCGCTGACGACCAGGGACAAGCTCAGAAACCGGATGGAGACTCTCCAGAACGCCTTCCTCAACACCGTCATGACACACCGCGGTGAGAACATCACGCTCGACAGACAGGGCGTCTCGCGGGCGGACACCTACCTCGGCCCGACGGCCGTCCGGAACGGGTTCGCCGACCGGATCGGTGATCTCGACGCCGCCATCGAGGACGCCGCGCGACGGGCCGACAGCATCGACGGCGATCAGTACGACGTGACCTACTACGAACCACCGGAGATCACGACCGGTCTCCTCCTCGCACAGGACGAGATCGAGGGTGTCGACGGGGACGTCGTCTACGTCGAGAGTTCGGCCACCGACGAGTTCGAGGATCCGGTGCGGTTCTACTACGTCTGGGGCGTCCCAACCGAGACAGTCTCCGACGAAACGGAGGTGACGACCGATGCGAGCGGGTAGCGTCGTGAAACCGCTGGGCGTGTTCCTCGCGGTCATCCTCGTCGTCCTCGCCGGGACGGCCGTCGCTGGCGTCGCCCTCTCGGACGGCTCCTCGGCCGCCGCCGACGGAGAGGACATCGACGGACAGTCACCGTCCCACATCCAGCCGGAGAACGTCCTGGCGGACGCCGACCCCGAGGACGGTGAGATCCAACTCGACACCGACGCCGAGGACAAGCGGATCCTGATCGACACACAGCACGGCAATCAGGTCCCCGAAGACAGCATCCAGCCGCTCGTCGAGGCGCTCGTCCAGCGCGGCCACAGCGTCGACGTCGGCGCCAGCGGCACCAGTGACGGGTTCGGGACGACGAGTAGCTACAACGCGACCCTCCAGGAGTACGACGCGGTCCTGATCGTCGCCCCGACGACGTCGTTCGGTGAGAGCCAGATCGCGGGGCTCGAAGCCTACACGGAGGGTGGCGGACGGGTCGTCGTTCTCGGCGAACCGACGCAGTACTCGGTCAGTAGCGGTCTCGGCTCCGCGTCTGTCTCACCTCTCCGGTTCGGGGCAAACGACCTGACCCGGGCGTTCGGTATGCGGATGGGGTCCGACCTCCTGTTCAACGTCGACGACAGCGAGACTGACAACAACTACAAGGCCATCTACGCGAACCCGACCGGATCCGGCGACCTGTCCGAAGGCGTCGACACCGTGACGTTCGACGCGTCGGGGCACGTCGTCGTCCCCGACGACAGCGACGCGGAACCGATCGTCAGGGCCGCCGAAGGCACACAGCGGTTCTCGACTCGCCGCTCCGGCGAGTACGTCACCGCGGCCAGGAACGGCAACTTCGTTCTCGTCGCCGACTCGACGTTCGTTCGTGACTCCGAGGTCTACGACGCCGACAACGAGCAGTTCGTCAGCAATCTACTGGCGTTCATGGTCACCGGCGACAAACCCGATGACGTCCCCCAGACCGGTGGCGACGACTCCGGGTTCGGCGGCGGTGACGGCGGTGGATTCAACAGTACGACGCCCTGAGAACGCCTCTGTCGCCGACCTCGACCGACTACCCCGTTACCCTTTTTTGAATCCGGCCATGAAGCCGCCAGCGAAGCCCGCGCTGACCGGCAGTGCGGACAGCAGGCTCGTCACCCACGACGGCGGTTGTCCCGTGGCCGTCTGACCCGCGGCGCTGGTGGCGTTCGAGGCGGTCCCGCGGATCGCCTCCCAGTTGACCTCGAGGATCCCGCGCGTCTCGAGGAACTTGAACAGCGCCAGTTCGAGACCGACGAGGATGGCGATGAGTTTCGCGACTTTCTTCGCGGCGAACCCGATGATCCCGCCGATCGCGGCGCCCCCACCGACTTCGAGGCCGAGCTGCTGGAGCCCGAGCCCGTCTAGCTGTAAGGCAATCGCTACCATGCTCTGATGCTGACGGTCAGACGTTAAGGCTTTTGTGCTGTTTCGCCACGCGGCGACTGAGCGCCGTTATCAGAAGTTAAACCGGCGACCGAGCGTTTACGTCGGACGAGTGCGACCTGCGGATATGGATTATCGGGTCGACGTCCGGAAACTCGAGCTGTTCAACCAGATGGCCAAGGAAGGGGCCGGAACCGTCTCGGACCACCTCAACCAGATGACCGGCCTCGATACCGACATCGAGGTCTCGAAGATCAACTTCCTCGACATCGAGGACGTCAAGACGCACATCGGCGACCGCGAACAGGTCGGTATCTACGTGGCGCTGAACGAACCGCCCTACGGCTACGTGCTCTTCTTGCTCGAGCCAGAGGGGAGCAAGCAACTCGCACAGGGGATGGTCGGCGACATGGGCGACGGCGAGGCGACCGACGGCCTCTTTACCGAGATGGAGCGCTCGGCCATGCAGGAGATCGGCAACGTCATGACCTCCGGGTTCATCGACGGCTGGGCGAACGTCCTCGACACCACCATCGACATGTCGACGCCCTCCTTCATCTTCGGCCCCTCCCACGACATCGTCGACAAGATGGGCGGGTGGCCCGACGAGGAGATCGCCTTCGTCATCGACTCCAACATCGTCGCGGAGAACGCAGACGTCGCGGTGACCGTCTACACCTTCCCGCAACTGGCTGACCTGGTCCAGTTGATCCAGCAAATCGACACCGCCACGGACGTCGCCGAGGACACGACCGCCTCGGACGTGGTCTAACGACCTTTTTCCGCGCGGGGTTTCCTCGTGCGCCTTCGGCGCGTTGTGGGAACCCCGCACGCAAAAAGCTCGGCCAAAAAGGCCGGACCACTCGGTCGCTTCGCTCCCTCGCGTCCGGTGAACCGCCTCGCTCCCGCTGGTCGCTCGGCGGATGCTCAGGACAGGGGATAGAGGGAGTACTGCAGAGAAGACGACGTTCAGTCCTCCGTCGTCTGTTGGTTGATTCCAAACACCAACTCCAGGCTGAAGAGTACGAGGGCCATCGTGAGCGCCTGCACGACGAGCAGTTCTTGACTGAGCAGGAGACCAACGAGGAGCACCCCGACGCCGCCTGTCGCCCCGTAGAAGATTGCGTATGCTCCCTGGGGGAGACCTCGTAGCCACGTATCAATCCGATTGTATAGGTGTTTCACAGGCGACATCTCATAAAGAGCCTCTGTCCGACAAACCTGTTACGTTCGCACCAATGACCGATCACGGGATCCCTGACAGTCATCACTTCTCGACACTGACCCACACACGTGACCAAACAGGACCTCCGCGAGCGGATCTGGGACACCCTCGAAGCGAGCGGCGAGGCCCGGTTTCCCTTCCCGCCACACGGTCGGATCCCCAACTTCGCTGGCGCGGACGCCGCGGCCGACCGACTCGCCGACACCGACGCCTGGCGCGAGGCCGAGACGGTCAAGGCCAACCCCGACGCGCCACAGTTGCCGGTCCGCCGGGCGGCCCTGCGCGCGGGCAAGACCGTCTACGTGGCCGTCCCGCGACTGCGCGACGAGCGGTGTTTCCTCCGACTCGATCCCGACGAAATCGAGGACGTCGACGACGCGACGACAGTCAGCGGGATCAGCGAGGCCGGGGTCGCCGTCTACCCCAGAGACGTCGATCCGATCGACCTGATCGTCTCGGGGAGCGTCGCCGTAACCGCCGAGGGCGCCCGCGTCGGCAAGGGCGAGGGGTACAGCGACTTGGAGTTCGGTGTCCTCAGGGGGTTCGATCTGGTCGACGACGCGACGACGACCGTGACGACCGTCCACGAGATGCAGGTCGTGGACGACGAGATCCAGACGGCCGCTCACGACGTGCCGATGGACCTGGTGGTCACCCCCGAGCGGACGGTCGAGTCGGGTGCAGACGGCAAACCCGCGGGTATCGCGTGGGAGGCGCTGGACGAGGAGCGGATCGCGGAGATACCGATTCTGGAGCGCCTGCAGCCCGAGTGATTCGGAACTCGGGTCCGCCCGTTACAGTTGCAGTCGCCGGACGGTCGTCCCGGCGGTGTCGACGGGCGTGCCGCCGGCGGCGACGATGATCTGGTTCTGGCCGCGCGTGATGTCGACCGTGGTCTCGAACTCCGTCCCCTCGACGTCGACGACGGTCCGGTCGACCGGCGATTTGATCGCGACGCGGTCCCCGGTCGTCTCGCCGGAGACGACGAGGCTGTCGCCGCGGAACTCCGTGTCGACGCGGAGCGCCGGACTCCGGTCGGGTTCGTGGAGGCGCTGTTCGCGGAAGCGCTCGCGGACGGGCGCAGGCGTCTCGACGGGTTCGCCAGCGCTGACGCCGTGTGCCAGGCGGACGTACTGGGCCATCGACCACGCCAGCGGCGTCGCCGACCCGGTCCCCTCGCCGAACGCCCAGTCGTAGTCGGTGCTGTGCTGGCGGTCCCAGACCTGCTCGGCGATCATCCGCCCGGAGTTGGCGAACTCCTGGATGGCGCGCAGGCAGTCCGCCGGGTCCAGGTCGGGGTCGTCGCGGTGGAGTTCGTACTCCGCGCGCTCGCCCGTGAGAAGGGGCCACAGGCGGCCTTTCCCCTTGTTCTCGACGGACCACGGCCCACCCACGTCGCCGCGAGCGCGTTCGCCGTAGCCGTCGCCATTGTAACGGTAGAAGCCCGCGGCGGACCCCGCGTCGACGCGGATGGTCTCGTCGACGGTGTCGACGGAGTTGCGGATCACTTCGTCGTCGGCCGGTTTGATCCCCAGGCGGACGAGTTCGAGGAAGCCAGCGTCGATCACGTCGCGCTCGTCGAGCGTCGGACCGTCGTTGGCCAGCGTCCGGAGGTGTCCGGCGTCGGGGTCGCCGTCGCGGGTCACGCGGACGTAGTAGGGGGTCTCGTCGTGGCGGTCGGTCCCGGTCGTCGTCGCGGTCCAGTTCTCGACGTTGTTGACCCAGTTGTCCGCCAGCGCCAGCCAGATCAGCGCGTCGGCCTCGTGGCCCGTCTCGGCGGCCAGCGTCCCCGCGCAGGTCAGGCCCGCGATCTCGGCGGCGATCGAGGAGGGCGAGTAGCCCGATTCCTCCTCCCAGCGCTCCTGTGCGCTCTCGGGGCCGTTCCGGGCGACGTAGTCCGCCGAGCGCTGGACGTTCTCGTAGTCGTAGCCCGCCTGGTCGAAGCCGACCCCCCGTTCGTAGAGGTGGTAGGCCATCACCTGCGGGAAGGATATGTTGTCCATCTGTTCGCCGCCCCAGCGGGTGATGCCGTTGACGTAGGTGTTCTGGGGGATGAATCCGGTCTCGTCCTGCTGATAGTCGTAGATGTACTCCAGTTGGTCGACGGCCACGTCGATCTCGCCGACGGCCTCGAAGACGGTAAAGACCTGATAGAGGTCGCGCGACCAGACGAAGTTGTAGCCGTAGCCTTTCGACTCCTCGGCGGTGACTGCCTCGCCCCACGGGACCGACGGCGAGGCGATCGAGGCCCCGCGATGGGTCTTGTCCTCGACGGCGAGCAGGCTCATCAGCGCGGTGCGGTACTGGTCGGCCAGCGCGGCGTCGTCAGCGACCGATTCGGGGAGCGATTTGTCCGCGAGAAAGGCCCGCCACGTCCCGGCGTAGTCCGCGCGGACGGTCTCGTACCCGCGGTCTATCGCGCCGTCGGCCTCGCCCAGGGCGGCGGCGGTGTCGGCCGCGCGGGCGAACCCCAGCGCCAGTTCCGACGCCACGCGATCACCCGTTCCCAGGCGCCCGATCAGCACCGCGTTCTCGTCTTCGACCGACGACTGGGGGTCGGGGAGGGTCCCCTCGGTGAAGAGACCGCGCAGGCGGTCACTCCCGGCGACGCCGACCGTCGCCCAGTCGAAGCGGTCGGCCGCCGCCATCGCCAGCGCGACGGAGTACCCCTCGCCGTCCTCGTCGATCAGCAGGGGCTGGTCGGTCTCGCCGGTGTAGGCGCTGGGGTCACGGGCCGCGAGGTGATACGCCCCTTCGTCGCCGATGCGCAGCGCCCGGTCGTCCGCGCCGGTGTTCGCGAGCGCCGCGTCGGCGACGGCGAAGACGTCGTACTCCCCGCCGTCCGCGGCCTCGAAGCTCACGTCCGCGACCAGTGCGTCGTGTTCGGGGTCGGTCGCGTACTCGACGGTGAGCGTCCACTCGTGGCCCCGACCGTCGCCGGGTTCGGTGAAGACGTGGCGGAAACAGAGCGCGTCGTTCTCGGTGGGTTCGACCCGGCGTTCGACCGTCTCGTCGGCCTCGCGCGCCTCGTTGTGCGTCCGGACGGTGTACTCGTCGTCCTCCCGGGCGCTGACGAGGAAATCGAGCGTCCGGAGATTCATCAGGTCGACCTGCGGGAACCGCACCTCGGTGACCGCGCCCTCGGTGAGCGTGAACCACACCCGGGAAGGGTCGTCGGCGTGGTGGTCGGCGGCGGTCCCGAGGCCGTACTTCTCGCCGGTCGTCCAGCGCGGGCGCTCGGTCGGCCCCTCGATGTCGCCGGTGACCGGCGGGAGCGCGTCCTCGTCGGCCAGCAGCGCCGTCGCCTGCAGGCGCAGCGCGTGGGACCACCCCAGCGGCACCGCGCTGTCGAGCGTCCCGTCGTCGAAGGCCTGCTCGGCGAGGTAGCCAGCGTCGGTCGTCAGCGGGCCGTCGTCGTCGAGCAGTTCGTAGAGGTCGGCGGCGCGGTCGAGGTACGCGTCCCCGTTCTCCCCGCGCTCGTTGCGCATGACGCCGATCCGCGCGGCGGCGACGGCACCCAGTGCCGTCGCGACCGACCAGACCTTCTCGTGGTCCTGGTTGGCCGTCCGCCAGCGGTCTCCCTCGTAGCGGACCAGCCCCGCGACCCGACTCCCGGAGGGGTTCCGGAAGAGGCCGTCGAGCGTCTCGCTCACGTGGTCCGAGAGGCGGTCGAGCCGCTCGTCGACGGCCGTCCCCTCGACGTGGTCGTACTCGCGGACGGCGTCGACCAGCGCCAGCGTCGCGGCGTCGAGCCGGTAGTCGGGCGTCCCGTCGGCCACGCGCATCGGGTAGACGCCCCGCTCTTCGCTGTAGACCGAATCGAGGCCGTCCAGAACGGCCTCCGCGGCTGCCTGCGCACGCTCCCGGACAGGGTTCCGGAGCGGCGCGCGCGCCACCGCCGACAGCGCCTGGACGTAGGTCGCCGCGGTGTGGGTGAACTGTCCGACCGCGTCCTCCCAGACGTTCTGACAGGGGGCGGGGAGTCCGTCGTCGCCGACCGTCCGGACGAGTGCGTCGACCGCCTCGACGACCGTCTCACGGATCGAAACCGTCAGGTCGTCGTCGAGTTGCCCGCGGCGTTCGCGCAACAGCGTCGCGAGGAAGGCCGTGACCGTGGCGGTCTGGTCGGCCTGGTACTCACGGGAGTCCTCGTTGCGCTCGACGTTGGCGTTGGCCCACCCCGGCGCGAGCGATCCGTCGGTCGCCCACACCCGGTGGGGCCAGGTGCCGTCGGCGAGTTGTGCCTCGCAGTGAAAGCGGGCGCTGCGCTCGACGTTCTCGACTGCGTCGACGCCGAGACGGTCACCAGCCGCCAGCAGGTGTCGCGCCACTTCGGCGTCGTCGCGGAACCAGACGTAGCCGTACCCCCCGGAGTTCGCGTAGAAGGGGTCGTACTCCGGTCCGGCGATGTGCGCGCCGGAGGGTGCCTCCAGCAGGTCGGCCACGCGCAGGTCTGTCCGGACCAGCGACGACCGTGGGAGTGACTCGGGCACTGCGACCGTGGTCCGGTCACGAGCGGCCGCCCGGATGTCGTCGGCGCTCGCGTGGTCGGTCGCGCAGTGACGCAGGTCGGCCAGCGCCGTCCCGCGGTCGACGTCGCCGTGGTCGGACAGCTGCGTGACCAGCGTCGTGCGATTGCTCCGCCCGGACCGCTCCAGCGGCGCGGTCACGACGAAGTCGCCACTGAGGCGCGTCTCGTCGTAGCTCCGCGGGTCCTCGCCGCGGGGGAACTCGACGGGGTCGTCCGCGAGTATCTCCGCGAACCGTTCCGGGCGCTGACCGTGGACGCCGTTCAGCCCGGTCGAGGCCGCCACGTAGTCGTGTTCGGTTCGATGGTACACCTCCAGCACGGACGACCCGTCCGGGCCACTGTCGTCGTGGATGAGGGCACCGACACCCGCCTCCTTGCCCTCGGGTGCCATCGTCATGAACGCCACGAGGTGGGCGTCGGCTGGCACCTGCCCGCGCAGTTCGACGTGGGTGACGTGGGCCCGTCCCAGCGTCAGGTCGTACTGGTGGACGGTGAACGCTCCGGCGTCGTACTCCGTCTCCACGAGGCGCGTCTCGCGGTAGTAGTGCTGGCGGATGGGGTTCAGGTCGGCGAGCCAGTCGGTTCCTTCGGCCGTCCGAATGCCGAGTTTCGATCGATCGATCCCGTACAGTCCCGACAGCGACGCGGAGTAGTCCCGCAGCGAGCCGTCCTCGCTGACGTGGACCAGTCGGTCGCCGTGGCCCGAGAACGCACCCGTGGCCGTCCGGACTTCCTCGGGGAACCGCTCGGCGTCGGCCCGCTTGTATTCGTCGAGGGCCGTCGTCAGACGCATACTGTCACCAGCACCCAAACGCACATAAATGGAGAGCGTTCGCCACAAGCGTTGCCGGACCGGTGTCGTTCCTACAGCGCGTCCGGATCCGTCGACACCACGACCGCGCTCTCGACACGCAGACCCTCCGGCGTCGCCACTTCGTCGCCGCTGACGCGGTTGACGCCGCCCGTCTCCGGCCCGACCGCGACCGTGGCGGGGTCGGCGCCGAAGTTCAGCACGGTGATCGTCGCCGTCCGCTCCTCGCCGCTGGCACCGCCGTCGGTGTTCGTGGTCGTCCGCGCGAACGCGACCACCCGGTCGTCGTAGCCGTCGACGGCGTCGTACTCGATCCGACGGAGGTCAGCCCGGGCCGACAGCGACGGCGAGGCGTCGCGGGCGGCGGTGAGGCGCTGGACGTGGTCCTGCAGTCGTTTGTCGGCGTGTGCCCACGCCAGGTCGTCGCGCTTGCCGCGCTGACCGAACTCCTGTCCGGCGTAGATCATCGGTACGCCGGGGAGGGTAAACAGCGCCCCGAGTGCCGCCTCGGCGGCCGGGCGGCCGCAGTCGACCAGGTAGCGCGTCTCGTCGTGGTTCTCGGCGTAGAGCATGAAGCCCGCGTGACCGGGGAAGCCGATCTGTGTCCGCTCGTCGACGGCCGCGAGCAGGGCGTCGGCGTCCTCGCCGTGGCCCACCCGCCGGAGCGCCGCGTAGGTCGTCGAGTCGAAGTGGACGTCGAACAGACCCGCCTGGAAGTCCGGGATGTAGGGGATGGTCTCGTCGAGCAGGAGAAACTCCGTGTCGCGCGCCTCCATGCGGTCGTGGAGTTCGCGCCAGAAGCCGTTCGGGACGGCCCAGGCCATGTCACAGCGGAAGCCGTCGACCAGCGGCGCCCACTGCGCGACGGCGTCGAGCAGGTGGCGCCGCACCGGCAGGTGGTCGAAATCGAAGTTCGCGATGTGCTCCCACTCGAAGTACGTCTCCGGCTCGGTCGGGCCGCGCCACTCGTACCACTCGCGGTACTCGCTGTCGGGGTCGGCAACCGCCGCCTGGAAGTGCGGGTGGGTCCGCGCCGAGTGGTTACAGACCAGGTCGAAGAGCACCCGGAGGCCCCGCTCGTGAGCCGCGTCGACGAACCGCTCGTAGTCCGCGCGCGTCCCCAGATCCGACGCGATGGAGAAAAAGTCCGTGACGTTGTAGCCGTGGGGTGCGTGGTCGTTCTCCAGGACCGGCGTCAGCCAGAGCGTGTCCACACCCAACTGCGCGAGGTAGTCCATGCGGTCGACGATGGCGTCGAAGACCGACCGGTCACCGCCGATCGGGTCGGTGTCCTGTCCCGGGAACGTCCGGACGTATATCTCGTAGATGACCGCGTCGTCGGTCCACGACGGCGGGCGGTACGGTCGCCGCAGCTCCAGCTCCCCACCGTCTCGTCCGACGGCGACGGCGTCGGGGACGCTGTACCCGTCCCGCCCGACGGCGACGGCGTGGACGCGGACGGGACCGGTCCCGTCGAGACAGTCCCGGAGCCGCGTCTCGGGGACCGTCAGGTCGGTCCCGTCGACGGTGACGTCGGCCGTCGTCAGCGCGTCGCGGTCGTCGAGGTGAAACTCCACGTCGAGGTCGGCGGCCGACTCCGGGCTGTCTGGGTGCGGTCGGGGCGTCGCGCTGACGACCACCGCGTCGCCTTCCCTGCGTGCGTCGAGGCCGATCCGCGGGCGCCCGTTCGATCCCGACCGGTCGCCGTCGGGACGGTCCGAGCGGTCGGCCGCCTCGCGACCCTGTCCGGTCAGACGGCCGGAGGCGCCGGCCGGGACACTCTCGTCCGGACTCCGGCCCGCGCCGCCGTCGCCAGGGTCGTCCGGGAACACGCGGATGGTCTGGGTGTACGTCGCGTCGGGCGCGGTCAGTTGCGCGCGGTAGCGGCCGGGAGCGTCGGGGACGAGGTGTTCGACGGGGTCGTCCCCTAGCGTCGCGGTGGACGCCTGCGGTCGCTGTGTGAGTCGCCACTCGTAGGTCGCCGCGGGGTCCGGGTCCCGCGGTGCGAGTTCCACGTCGTCGCCCACGGCAACGAACCGCGGCGGTCCGGGATGGTCCATCGTCGAGTAGTGCGCCCGAGGTGTCCTTTGTTGTTGCGGTGACACCGACGTTTGCGCCGCCTCGCGCACAAACTGTTAAGTCCGTCCTCTCCGCTCGTGTGGGTATGACATCGCGAGCGGACGCGGACGGGCCCGTGTCGGTCGACGTGGACGTCTCGGACGGCCGCACCACCATCGAGGTGTCGGGCGGGCGCGAGGTAGCCGTGATCGTGCGGTCGGCCTCCGGCGAGCGGATCTACCTGCCGCCGGAGGCGGCTGACGACGAGGGCGGCGAACAGAGCCCGTACCGACCGGCTGGCGACAGCCCGTACGACGGCGCACCCGACGACAGCCCCTACGGGGCCGCCCGTCAGCAGCCCGCGACGCTCGGACTCACCGAGACGGCGGGTGGCTTTCGCATTCTCCACCCCGAACCGGTGACCGACTGTCGTCTCCTGCGGTGACTGACTGCCGCCTCTTGCGGTAACCGACTGTCATCACAAGGGGCCGCGATACGTCCGCCGCTCGCGCTACCCGTCGAGAATCTCCTCGTAGAGTTCGACGTGCTCGTCGGCGACCGTCTCCCACGTGCGCGGTTCGTAGTCGGGGATCGGTCCGGCGTCCAGCGCCCGCTCGATGCCGTCGACGATCGAATCGGAGTCGGGTTCGACCTCGACCAGACAGCCCTCGGGGAGCACCTCGGCGGCGCCCGCCTCGCTGGAGACGACACGGGTCCCGACCGACAGCGCCTCGACGATGGTGATGCCGAACGGTTCGGCCAGCGACGGGGAGACGAACGCGTCCGCGCTGGCGTAGTAGTCGCCCAGCTCCGACTCGGGGACGTAGCCGACGAACTCGACCCGGTCCTCGATGCCGAGCAGGTCGACGAACCGCTTCAGCTGGTCGGTGAGGTGGCCGGTCCCGCCGACGACCAGCGTCGCGTCGCGTCGGAGTTTCGACATCGCGTAGACGAGATGGGAGATGCCCTTCTGGTCGGTGTGGCGACCGACGAAAAACAGCATCGAGCCGTCGATGTCGAGTTCCGCTTTCAGGTCGCGACCGGTGGTATCGACCGACGAGAAGCCGTTGTGGATCACTGTCGACTCGCCGCCGTACTCGTGGCGTACCGACCGCCGGACGAGGTCGCTGACCGCGATCAGGTGGTCGGCCCGGTCGACGATTCGCTGTTCGGTCTCGACCTCCCTGTCGGGCGGGTGGCGGTTCCGGTCGGTCGTCAGCGAGTGAAACGTCGTCACCCACTCGACGTCGTGAGTGCCCTGGGCGCGTGCGCCGGGGCCGTAGCCGAACCAGTCGTGGGTGTGGACGATGTCGGCCTCGGCCGCGCGATCGACGAACTCGCCCGAGAGCCTGTTGATCCGCGTGCTCACGTCACCCTCACCGGTCGAGACGCCGTGGATGTTCTCCCTGCCCTCGGGGGCGTACTCGGCGGGCAACACGAGGTCGATCTCGACGCTCTCGCGCGCGTCGAACTCCTCGAACAGTTCCCCCACGGCGGTGTCGAGCCCGCCGCTCACGTTGGGCGGGAACCCCCACCCCAGCATCAGAACACGCGATACCATCGAGTTACCTGTTGGCGGTGCCCCTACTTACCGGTTGCCTGTGGCGGCGTCTACGCGCTCGTGTCGAGCGTCGGCGATCGCTGCACCGGCGACGCCCCGCAGTCGACACAGACGAACTCCTCGTCGGTCGTCTTGACCACCGGCGCGTTGCAGTCGATGCACTTCATCTGGGCGTTCCGGGCGTCTCGTGGGTAGCGTGACATGTGTAATAATACACGCGGAAGTGAAATAAATATCCACCGGACGGTCTGATTAAACAATGTATACAGATACCATCCCACTTGATACCCTCTTTGTGTACCAGTCAATAGACCGGTCGCCCGGTCTGTCCGGGGATCGAGGGGCGGACCTTGAAAACCCGGGCGGGCGAACGGACGCCCATGCACCAGCGAACCAGCGGCGTGTTCCTCCATCTCACGTCGCTCCCTGGCCCCCACGGCATCGGAGATCTCGGCGCGGGCGCCCGGGAGTTCCTCGACTTCCTCGACCGCGCGGCCCAGTCGGTCTGGCAGTTCTGTCCGCTCGGGCCGACCAGCGACGTCCACGGCCACTCGCCGTACGCCGCCGACTCCGCGTTCGCGGGGAACCCCCTGTTGATCGACCTGCGGGACCTGGTCGATCGGGGCTACCTCGACGCGAGCGACCTCGACGGCCCGGACGGAGCCACGGCCGACCGCGTCGCCTACGACGCCGTCGCGGGGTTCAAGCGCGACCGCCTCCGGACGGCCCACGAGCGGTTCCGCTCGACGGCCGACGAGAGCGCGCGCGAGTCCCTGGCGGCCTTCCGTGAGCGCGAGGCCGCGTGGCTCGAAGACTACGCGCTCTACCAGACGCTGAAGTCGGTTCACGACGGCGCGCCCTGGACGGAGTGGCCCGCCGACCTCGCGGGCCGCGACCCGGAGGCGCTGGCGGCCGCGCGCGAGGCCCACGCCGACCGCGTCGACTATCACGTCTTCGTCCAGTGGGTGTTCGACGAGCAGTGGCGCGCGCTCCAGTCGGCCGCGGCCGACCGCGGGATCGACCTGCTCGGCGACCTGCCGCTGTACGTCGCCGCTGACTCGGCGGACGTGTGGGCCGCACCCGAGGCGTTCGAACTCACCGAGGCGGGCGACCCCGCCGTCGTCGCGGGCGTCCCGCCCAACCCCGGCGACGACGGCCAGCGCTGGGGCAACCCCGTCTACGACTGGGACCGCCTGCGCGAGACCGACTACGGGTGGTGGGTCGACCGCCTCGACCGCCTGCTCTCGCTGGTCGACTACGCCCGCATCGACCACTTCAAGGGGTTCGACGAGTTCTGGGCCATCCCCGCCGACGCCGACGACCCCGCCGCCGGGGAGTGGCGCCCCGGACCCGGCGCGGACTTCTTCGAGACGGTCGCCGCCGAACTCGACTGCGACCGCGACGCGCTCCCCTTCGTCGCCGAGGATCTGGGTTTTCTCGACGAGGGCGTCACCGGCCTGCGTGACCGCTTCGGTATCCCGGGGATGCGCGTCCCGCAGTACGCCGACTGGTGTTCGGAAGGCAACCGCGACAAACCCGTCAACTACCCCGCCGACGCCGTGGCCTACACCTCGACCCACGACACCGACACCGCGGTCGGTTACTACCGCGACCTCACCGAGCGCCAGCGGGAGTGTCTCCACTACGCGCTGGCGACCGACGGCGCCGAGATCCACTGGGACCTGATCGAGGCCGTCTGGGACGCCGAGGCGACGCTGGCGATGACGACCGTCCCGGACCTGCTGGGGCTGGGGAGCGAGGCGCGGTTCAACACCCCCGGCACCGCGACCGGCAACTGGGACTGGCGGGTCACAGGCGAGCAACTCGACGAGGGCGTGGCCGACAGACTCGCAGGCGTGACGACCGCGACGCTTCGGTAGGCGCACCGCGGGGACCGGATCTCGTTCGGGCGTCTACTCGACGAGCGCCGCGAGCAGATCCGCGGCCAGGCCCTTCTCCAGGGGGTCGTTTGCGTTCCCGCAGTGGGGCGACTGCACGCAGGCCGGACACCCCGACTCGCAGGGGCAGTCCCGGAGCATCGCCAGCGTCCGTTCCATCAGGTCGACGACCGTCTCGTAGGCCCGCCGCGTCAGGCCGACGCCGCCGGGGTAGCCGTCGTAGACGAAGATCGTACTGGCGTCGGTGTGGGGGTGTCGCGGCGTCGAGAGACCGCCCACGTCGCGCCGGTCACAGAGGAAGGAGAGCGGGAACAGCGAGATCATCCCGTGCTCTGCGGCGTGGATCGCGCCCGGGAACGCGTCGGGGTGGTCGCCCGCGGCCCGGATCGAACCCTCGACGGCCTCGGGGACGGTGAAGTACAGGGCGCGGGTCGCCAGCGTCGTCTCGGGGAGGTCCAGCGACTCGCGGGCGATGGCCTCGCCGGACTGGCGGTCGCGGCGCTCGAAGCCCGTGATCTGCTTGCGCATGGTCACGTCCGCGAAGCGGACCGTCACGTCGTCGTGCGTGGGCAGGGTCTGCTCGCGTCGGTCGTCCTCGACGGTGATCGTCTTGTCGTGGAGCACCTGCGTGTAGTAGTCCGGGTCGACGGGACCCATCTCCGCGACGTCGTGGGTCAGATCGAGGTCGACCACCTCGTAGGACTGGCCCTGGTGGTGGTAGACAGCGCCGGGGTGGGCGTCCCGGAGGGCGTCGCCGAAGGGGAGTGTGGCGATCACCTCGCCGCGGCGGCGGTCGCGCAGTCTGATCTCCCGGTCGGAGACGGTCCGGAGGCTGGTCTCGTGCTGGGGGCTGCCGTCGCCGTCGTAGAGCCAGCGGACGCCCGCGTCGGTCGCCCGTCGCTCCAGGTCGCCCGCCGCGGTCAGGTCGGCGACCACGTCCGCGAAGGTGTCGCCGAAGTGGCGGTCGTCGCCGGGTCGGAGCCAGTTCTCGCGGGCGGCCGAGCGGACGTGTGCGGGGAGCAACTGCTCGTTCTCGGGATTGGCGATGGCTTGCTCGGGGTCGCCCGTGAAGAAATCGTCGGGGTGGCGGACGACGTACTGATCTAGCTGGTCCTCCCCGGCGACCATCGCCACGAGCGAGGGGTCGGTCCCGCGGCCCGCGCGCCCCGCCCGCTGGAAGGCGGCCATCCGCGTGCCGGGGTAGCCGTCGAGCAGGACGGCGTCGAGGCCGCCGATGTCGACGCCCAGTTCCAGCGCGTTCGTGCTCCAGACGCCGCGCACGGCGCCCGATTTCAGGCCGTCCTCGATCTCGCCGCGGCGCTCGTCGGAGAGGGCCGCCTGGTAGGCGGCGACGCTCGCCGCCGCGTCGCCCTCGCCGCGCTGACGGAGGTCACTCGCGCTGTCGGTGGCGTAGCGCTCGGCGGCCTGGCGGGAGTTCGTGAACACGGCGGTCTGGAAGCCCCGAGCCACGAGGTCGACGAACAGCCGTTTCGTCTCGACGTGGTTCGACCGGCGGCGCCCGCTCCCGAACCCACCGCCGTCGTACTCGGGCGGGTTCCACAGCAGCCAGTGGGTCGGCCCCGTCGCACTGGTGTCCTCGTCGACCAGCCGGAACGAGCCGGGTGGCTGTCCGGTGACCGTCGCCGCGTGGTCGACGGGGTTGCCGATCGTCGCCGAGCAACAGACCCAGTCGGGGTCCGCGTCGAAGCGCTCGCAGAGCCGCGCGAGGCGCCGGAAGGCCAGCGAGACGTGGCTGCCGAAGACGCCGCGGTACTCGTGGACCTCGTCGACGACGACGGTCTCGAGGCGCTCGAAGAACCAGTCCCACAGCCGGTGGGCGTGGGGCATGATCCCGTAGTGGAGCATGTCGGGCGTCGTCAGCAGGACGGTGGGCTGGCGGTCGCGGATCGCCTCTTTCTCCGAGCGGTCCTGCCGACCCGTGTACTGGGCGACCGACACCCCCGAGGCGAAGCCCAGATCCGCGGCCAGATCGGAGAGGCTCTCGTCCTGGTCGTTGATGAGCGCGACCTGTGGCGCGACGTAGAGCGTCGTCGCGCGGTCGTCCAGCGCGCGCTCGAAAGCGGGGACGGTGTACGCGAGTGACTTCCCGCTGGCCGTCGGCGTCGCCAGCACGGCGTTCTCCCGCGCGCGGACCGCGTCGACGGCCTCGGCCTGGTGGGCGTACAGCGAGTCGATCCCCTCGTCTCCGAGGGCGCTCGCCAGTCGGGAGTCGAGGTTCGCGTCGGCGAAGGCAGCCTCGCGGCCGGGTACCGTCCGACGCTCGCGGAGTTGCCCCTCGTAGTAGGGCCGGTCGGTGAGCCACTCGATTGTCTCGTCCACGCCTCTCTCTTCGCGTGTGGCGGCAAATCGGTTGCGCTCGGTAAGAAAAACGAGACGGGAACTCACTGCAGTATCAGCGGTTCAGACGGCGTGAAAGCCCCCGAGTTCTCGACTCGGGGGACTCGCTGCGCTCCTCGCCTCGTGATACTCGGCTACGGTGCTTGCTTCGTCCGCCGTCGCCGAGAACTCGGCCCCTTTCGATCCCGCCCGCATCGGCGGATTCGGCGGGCTACGCGGATGGGACTGAAAGGGGCGGGGCTCCCGTGTTGTTCGCAGCCACTCGCTGGAAAGACCGCCCGCTATTCCGCGAGACGCACAACACGGGGGACGTTCGCCCAGGGCGAACCGTGACCGTTTTCGACCTGCCGCCGACATACCGGGTATGGACGTCTACGGCATCATCGGGAACCCCGTCGAACACTCGCTGTCGCCGCCGCTGCACCAGGCCGCCTTCGACGAACTCGGCATCGACGCGAAGTTCGTCACCTTCGAGGCCGAGGAAGAACGGATCGAGGAGGCCTTCGCGGGCGCCGAAGCCCTCGGTATCGACGGCCTGACCGTCACGCTGCCGTTCAAACACGACGCCTACGACTTCGTCGACCCCGCGGAGTCCGTCGAGCGCGTCGGCGCGGTCAACACCATCGACCTCACCGACGACGGACCGGTGGGGTACAACACCGACATGACGGGGACGCTCCGCGCGTTCGAGCACCACGACGTGGACCTCGACGGCGCCCGCGCGGTCGTGGTCGGCGCTGGCGGCGCGGCCCGCGCACTCGCGTTCGGGTTCGAGGAAGCAGGCGCGAGCGTCTCGATCACGAACCGGACCGAATCGAAGGCCCACGACCTCGCCGAGGAAGTACCCGGCGCGACGGGCCACGGCCTCGACGAACTCCCGGACCTGATGGACGATGCCGACGTTGTCGCCAACGCCACGAGCGTCGGTCTCGAATCCGACGAGTCCGTCGCGCCTGCGGACGCCTGGCACGGTGATCTGGTGGCCTTCGACGCCGTCTACAAGCCCCTGGAGACGCGGTTCCTCAGCGACGCGGCCGCCGCCGGCGCACAGACCATCGACGGCGCCTGGATGCTTCTGTTCCAGGGCGTCGACGCCTTCGAGATCTGGACCGGCGAGGACGCCCCTGTGGACGTGATGAACGAGGCGCTACGCAGCCACCTGTAGGCCCCATCTTTTTCCATCGGTCCCTCGCTCGCTACGCCCGTTGCGGGGCCCGGACGAAAAACATGACTGAAAATTCTGGGGCCTCGCTTCCCCGCGCGGTTGCTCATACTGTCGGCTATAAGTTCGTAAAAATATTCGCCACCTCGGGGTGGCGAATATTCTCGATATGTTATAGCAGACAGTATCAGTACGGAGCGTGCAGTCAGCAGGCGCCCTTACCTACTCCCCCGATGGTGTCGGAAGACGAAGTTCAATCGTCGTTCCCTGATCGACTTCTATGACTTCGATTTCACCGTCTACCGTCGTGATAATCCAATAGCTCAACCACAGTCCGAGCCCCTGGCCATGGACAAGTGGCGTTTCTTCACCAGCCTCTAAGACGCCCTGTTCAGTATCTGGGAGCCCCGGTCCGTCATCGTGTATTCGACAGGTAACCCAACGGTCAGAAACACCCACATCGATTTCGATGGATGGGGGATTACCCCCATGCTTCGCAGCGTTATCCACGAGTTCAAACAGTGCCACCTCGACGCGGGGTACCGTCTCTGCAATTGCTTCGTCCGGCGCGTCAACGGTTATTGAGACATCTGAATGCCGCGTCTCACATTCAGTGACGATACGATCCACCAGTGGGATAATATCTGTCGGCTCCAGTTCGGGTGAAAGTTCACGACTTTGTTCGATTCGTTGTGCAGATTCGGTTAGATCAAGCAGCCGCGTCGCAGCTGCCCCGATTGCTGTTGCTTTGGTGGCTTGCTCCGCGTCCGTGTCCGTGTCCTCGGCAAGCATCTCCGCCCAGCCGCGGATCACAGACATCTCGTTTCGCACGTTGTGCCGGAGGACACGGTTGATCACGCTGATAAGCCCTTCTCGCTGACGTCGGTCAGTCGCATCGCGGATCAGTAGCTGTATCCCGACGATGTCGTCCTTCGAGCGTTCCGACTCCGGCACGCTCCCGTCATAGATCGGAACACCGCGAATATCCGTATAGACGATGGCTCCTGATTTCGTTTCTAATGGCAAATCTCGGGCTTCAGCTGGTTCCCCGCTCAGTATCTGTGAGCGATTTTCCAACGCTCGCTCGGTGGTCTGTGGGTCCGGATGGGTGATCGTTATCGGTTTGCCCTGAAGTTCTGCTGGGGAATACCCCAACAGATCTCGGACGCTTTCGGACGCATATGTGAACCGTCCGTCGGTATCGAACCGAAGGACAGAGTCGAAATTGGCGTCGATGACGGCTCGATATATTTCTTGCTGCTCGTTCAACCGTTCTTCGTACTGTGCGAGTTCTTGTTCGTAGCTCCGCCGTTCGATGGCCTGGCCGCTGAGTCTGGCGATCAGTTCGACAAAGAACCGTTCTGCATCAACAAACGGCTCTTCGCGTGGCTCTGTATCGGCAAAGCACGCCGTTCCATACACCTCGCCACTGACGATAACTTTCGCGCCGATGTACGCGCCCAAACCGAACGTCTCAATAGCTGTGTCCGAAATCTCTGGGGAGGCATGTGCGTCCTCGATGGCGAGTTGACTATCGATTTCGACAGTTCGACGACAGTAGGCCTGATCAAGCGGACAGCTCTCCCCAGGTTGGATCAGCGGATGGTCCCCAGTCGAGTGAAGAATCTGTTGCGTGCCGTCAGTGGTACGCGTGAAAAATCCCAGTGAGAGGTCAAGATATTCCGTTCCGGTAGTGAGGGCTTGCTCGATTTGAGTCCCAAAGTCGTCGTGCGGATCGGCAAATATCTCGTAAATTTGGTCTCGATACTCAACAGCCCCCATGGCCGCGCATCGTCAGTCAACTCGTATAAAAATTGTGCGTGAACTATCCTATCCTACCCGCACCGGGCGAGCGACGGGTCCGCAGACAGCTCGAGAGTCGGTCGATACAGGCTGTATAGTGACCGGTACACACGCCGTGACCGTTGGAAACAGCGTGGTTGGCACAAGGTTTGAAGAATCAAGCTCTACATATTTGCTTTATGCCAACAAGCGTCATCGATGAATACTATGACCGCTACGTTGAGGGGTGGAACAGCCACGACCCGAAGAGAGTCATAGATGCGTTCGCTGACGGGGGAACGGTTTCTGATCCGGCGACTGAAGGGACGCTCTCCGGTGAGGAAATCGAAGAGTGGGTAAAGGAGACGACTGAGGGATTTTCGGACGTGCGCTTCGAAGTTGAGCGACGTGTTGCTGACCACGACGAGGGATTGCTGTTTGTCGAGTGGACGATGTACGGGACACACGATGGGCCGTTCGGTCCCCTCCCTCCGACAGGCCAGTCTGTCGAAGTAAACGGCGTTGATGTCATCTCATTCTCCGACGATGGTATCACATCTATCAACGGTTTTTTCGATATGGCAGAGTTCAAGGAACAACTCGGGCTTACGTTCCCCGCGGTAATCGGTCAGCTACCGAGACTCGCCATGGGAACCATCAAAACCACCATTTAATCCCTCAACCGCTCAATCCGCACGGGTACTGAGCATCCGCGCGAACGCAGTGAGCGCGGTTCACCGACTGCGAGGCCGCAGGCCGAGCAGTCGGCCCTTTTCACCCATGTTTTTGCCGAGGGGCGGGT
>Ga0207813_100464_pt1 | contig 22525 bp, 19 predicted proteins | sample A23E3SouthBayCA_2_FD_187730 | JGI IMG/M metagenome (GOLD analysis project Ga0207813, IMG submission 187730) | Aerobic enrichment media microbial communities from Eden Landing Ponds, California, USA - A23 E3 (4) (SPAdes) | ecosystem: Environmental > Aquatic > Marine > Unclassified | place... | reverse complement strand
TATCCGGACAGCGGATGAATCAGGTTCCTGATTCACCCGCTTCACTCAGAACTACGCGTCAGCTTGTGGGCTGTTGAGCCAGAGTGGACAACTAGCGATACTTGACACGAATGTTTTGGTTGCGTTGTTATGCAAGGAAGACGATAAGTATCCGATGACAAAGATAGTATGCGAGAGATCTAACGAACTTGGGTTTAATCTAGTATATACACCAGAAACCAGACAAGAAATGAAGCGGTTGATTCGAGGCTCTAAACACGAGATGGATGGATTCCACTCCGGTAATAAGGAATTTGAAACAATAGAGAGTCAGTTTGTGCATGACTATTTCAATCGAGATAACATATCTTGGAGTGAGTATATATCGGAAATATCTGACTGGCCGCGACTGCTAGAATTGGAGTGGGAAATCACCGAATTAGACGCAGATATTGACCATGATGCTACAAAACTAGAATTCGCCAGAGATAGTCTCCGTCGGCTTGATAGTGTGATAGAGGAAGATGATAGTGTAAGTAATAAAATAAGCCATGATACCCACTTGCTCTCTACGGTTGCTGAACTTGTGGAGAGGTCAAGTAATGCTGTTGATTTAGGGCCATATGTACTCACGTTTCATAACGATATCACAACGATCAGCGAGATCGGGAAAGACGAATTCTGGGAACGCCGAATAGCTCTCCAAGTACGCACTTGGCTAAATTATCTTTGTACGTTCACACCAACAGATGCAACAGATATTGACTCTTCAGAACTCGGAAAGGCAATACTTAGAAGCACAGTCAATATAGACAACAGTTTGACCATTGAAGAATATACTAGACTGGCTGCTCCAAAGGCAGGATTGGACTCCAGAGATGAGGATGTATTAGCGGATTATTTTGTAAATCATCCTCTATCTCGCGAAATGGAAAAAGCATTAAATAAGAATAGGGGTGATTTGGCTGAGCAAATTGCTCGGGAGATGCTAGAAGATGAAGAAAGGATTGAAAAATTCAAGAAAATGAGGGAAAAAGATGAGAAGGTTGAGAGACTGCAAGGGAGTATACAAGATGTACGTTCCAAGTGGGAAAAAGAAAAAGAAAAAAGAAAGCAGTTGGAAAAAATTGTAGAGGAACAATCACAGACAAAAATAAACATCAACGTTTCAGCGGAAGCTAATGCAACAGCCACCACTGAAATACAGCAATTTAACGCGGAATTAAATGAATTTATAGAACTATTGGATACGAAATTGCCTGAGGGTATAGAGCAATCTGACTTACCAAATCCACCAGAGGACGGCGATATTTCAGAAATCGAAGATTGGTTAGAGGAGCTCAAAATTTCTGTGGCAGCCTCTGGCACTGTTGCTGCTCTGGAGCCTTTGGTTGCTGATCTACTTCAACAGGCATCTTCCCTAGCGTGAAGGCCAGAGGTTGCACGTAAATGGAACTCCTCACTCGAATATGAACACGAACTGGCCACCGGTTGTGTTCACATCTTGTCCGGTGGACGGGGAATCCATCAGATTGTAGTTGAAGAGTAGACACTGCTCGCTAATTTTGGGTGGTATACCGACTCCGGTGAGTCGAAAACGCGAAGATCGCGGCGTCTGTGTTCACGAACGGTCCCGATGGCACCCACAGCTCGGTTCGGACCGACGAACCGAATACATACTACTCGACATAAACGGAAACTGTCCTGTTATATCCCGGATGATATCGGGTACGTGACGCGGGAATCGGAACTCTCGTCGGGGGGTTCCTGGCGGGTCGAGAGCCCGCGCCGGCGACCCACACGAGGGTATATATACGATGGTGAAATCGGGGGATAGAGACGCCTTCGACGGGTGTGAACTATCCTGACTCTTTTTAGTGAGAGCGCGAGATGGAAGGGTGTGGTCACGATGGGTGTTCTGGACAGGGCCAAGCGCGCGACAGGGCTGTCGTCGCAGGAGACGTTGCCGTACGTATGTCTGAACTGTGAAACGCAGTTCGACGTACAGTACCACACCTGCCCGGCCTGTGGTACGTACGACGTGCGACGAGCCAAGTGGGTCAGAGAGTAGGTCGGGACGAGTCCGTCGCGGTCGGTTGCTGACGCACGGACACGTCCCGACCGGCGACAGCCCGGGCCTGCCCGAAGTCACACCGCGCTTGTCCTGCCCCCGTGGCCCGCGGGCCGACTGGCCCGTCTTCTCGACTCACTTACCGCTCGCAAGCGAGCGAAGCGAGCGTCAGGCGAGCACGTACTCGTCGAAGGTCCGGACCGCGTAGCGGTAGGACAGTGGCGGCAACACCAGCAGGACGACGAGCAGGGTGGCACACACCACGTAGAGTCGCTCGGGCGAGAGGGTGAACCTGCTCAGGACAGTCGAGAGCAAGAGCGACAGCAGACTCGCGGCCAGCGACCGGACGGCCGGTTCGACGACGACGCCGACCGCAGCGGCCGTCAGGACGAGGTGGAGGCTGTAGAGAACGAACGCCCACGGGCTCGGGACGACCGCCTCCATCGACCGGGTGACGTTCGTGGCCTCGAAGCGCGGGAACGCGGTGCCGATGCCGACCGAGAGTGTGCCGGCGACGACCATCGCCACGGGCGCGACGGCAGTTAGCAGGGCGACGCGTTCGAGTTCGAGCGGGCTCAGGAGACCGGCCGCGGCGACGAGGACGGTGCCGGCGGGGACGGCGACGACCAGTCCAGCGAAGACGTGCGCGGCGACGAAGCGGTGGCCGGTCACGGCGCTCAGCACCGTCGCCGGGAGGACCGACCCTTGGTCGCCCAGCGGGTTGAGCGTGAAGACGACGCCGGCCGCCCAGGCGACGAAGACGACCAGTCCGTAGGGGAGATACGCCGGTACCTGGCCCGTCTGGAAGATGTCGGCGATGACGCCGACCAGAAAGAGCAACGGATAGGCGGCGTAGAGCAGTTTCAGCGGCGCTCTGATGGCGCGACGCCACGCCAGCGTGACGAGCGCCGCGGTCGGTCGGCTGAGAACGCCCTCGAGTGCCGCGCCGAGTCGGTCCGGGCTCCCGTGGAACGCCGCGTCGTCCGCGTCGCCTGCGGCACCTCGTTCGGCCGAGGAGGGATCGGCATCGGCATCGGAGTCGGAGTCCACCTCGCCGGCGAGGGCGGGGTCGGCGAACCAGTGGCGCTCGGCGACCCGGATGCCGGCGAGTATCACGAGCGGGGCGAGGACGGCCGTCACGCCGACCGCACCGAGAGCGTAGGTCGCCTGGCTTGCCACGCCGGGGAGCCCCAGCGCCGCGAGGTCGCCGTACCAGCCCAGCGGCGAAGCGGCCACCGGGTCGAAGAGGTTCACGACGACCTGGTTCAGCCCGCCGGTGAAGATGGCGACGAAGTAGACGACGAAGGCCAGGACGACCAGTCCCGACCTGTGGCGCGCCACGAACGGGAAGCGGGTGATAACGTGGCGAATACCCAGGCCGACGAGGTAGCCCGTCGCACTGAGCGTCAGCCCCCCGCAGACCATCAGGAGCGGGAGACCGACGGCCGGCCAGAGCGCGTCCGACCCGAGTGCGAGCCCGACTCCGATGCCGGCGGCGGGGACGAGCGTCCACAGCAGGAAGTAGACGTACTCGGCGAGGACGATCCCGACGTAGGCCTCGCGGGTCGGAACGACAGTCAGGATCCCCTCGGCGTTCGTGAGCGTCCCGCGCTGGCCGACCGACCGGAGGGCGAACATGGCGACGCCGATGACCCAGAAGACGCCGACCAGCCCCCGGGCGGCACTGGCTGCGCCCGCCGGGTCGAACTCGAGTGATCCGGACGCGAGCGCTCGCCCGATGGCTCGTCCGCCCCAAGCGCCCCCGACCGTGGCGACGAGGATCAACACTCCGAACATGAGCAGTCCCGTGACGCTCCCGAGCGTGCGCTTGCCAGTTCGCTTGCGAACCATCCGGGTCACGTCGATCCGGGTGATACGGAGGACGTGTCCACCGGCGCTCATCGTAGGGAGTCGGGCTGGTCCAGCGGTTCGCTCGTCTCCCTGTCGACGTCCTCGTCGGACGCTTCGTCGGACGCCTCGTCCGCCTCCTCCGCGTGGTCGGCGGTGACAGAGAGGAAGACGTCTTCGAGGGACTGCTCGTCGCCGCTCTCGGCGCGGTGTTTGAGCCGGTCGGGGTCGCCCTCGGCGACCAGCCGGCCGCGGTGGAGGACGCCCACGGTGTCGGCGAGTTCGTCGACCACCGAGAGGATGTGTGTCGAGAGGAAGACGGTGGTCTCCCCGCCCGACAGCTCCGCGATAAGGTCCTTGACGGTGCGGGCCGCTCGCGGGTCCAGCCCCGAGGTGGGTTCGTCGAGGAATATAACGGGGGGCTCGTGGAGTATCGTCGCGATGAGACCGACTTTCTTGCGCATGCCCGTCGAGAAGCCCTCGAGGCGTCGGCCGGCCTGGGCCGCCAGGTCGAACCGTTCGAGGTAGCGGTCGATGCGTTCGGTCGCGAGGTCGCGGGGCACGTCGTGGAGTGCGGCGACGTGCTGGAGCTGTTCGCGCGCCGTGAGTTCGTCGAACAGCGGGGGTTCCTCGGGCAGGTAGCCCACCACCGAGATCAGCTCCCGGCGGTTCGTCACGTCGACGCCCATCACGCGGGCGCTCCCGCTCGTCGGTCGCGTCAGCGTCGTGAGCATCCGCATCGTCGTGGTCTTGCCCGAGCCGTTCGGGCCGAGGAAACCGTAGACGTCGCCCTGTGGGATCGACAGGTCGAGTCCGTCGACGGCGAGGACGTCGCCGAACCGCTTTGTCAGGTCGTCGGTCTCGATGGCTGGTCCACCGTCGAGACTCCTTCCGGAAGCCATGGATGGGTCGTACATGTGTCAGCGTCTTAGTTATTGGCCGGGAGTTCTGTCGCTATCGCGCGCCGCTCGTCGGTCGCACGAAGTCCAGTAGAATGTCGATCGTCGTCGACTTCCCGGCGCCGTTCGGGCCGAGGAAGCCGAACACTTCGCCCGCTTCGACGGTGAGGTCCACGCCGTCGAGTGCGCGGACGTCACCGAAGTCCTTGGTCAGGTTCGATACTGTGATCGCGTCCATGCTAGAGAGTCGACGTGTTAGACGATAACCCAGTAGTGACATCTGCTATCACGGCGTTCGGGCGTCACGTCAGCCACCGGAGCGCCGCCTCGCGCTGGTTCAGATGGAAGTACCGCATGGCGTCGGGCGCAACTGGCCACACCGGTCGGATGGCTTTCCACTGGTGGTAGAGGAGTTTCGCCCAGACCGAGTCGCCGGCACAGGCATACCGGGAGATGTCGAACTCGGGACCGTATCGGAGGTCAGGCACGATCCCGTGCAGGTGTGTGAGGTACGTTCCGAGCGTCCAGCCCTGCACTTCCTCGTAGACACGGATCGAGCCGTACTGGTCCGTTCGTTCGGCCAGCAGGGAGTAAAACTCCGCGTACCCCGACGGACTGCCGGTGCCGACGCGGACCGCGACGAGGTCGGCGTCAGTCGCGTCCAGTATCTCGAACATCTGCTCTCGGCTGGGGCGACCGTGCCGAAGACGCGTCCGACCCGGTCGTCGTGACGGTCACCGCGAGTCCGTCATCGGTCACGTCGACCGAGAGGGCCTCGAACGTCGCTTCGAAGACGGTCCGGTGGTGGCCGTCGGCGTCGTAGACCATGCCGGTTTCGACGAGTCCGGCCTTCTGGAGCCGATTCAACCGACGGTAGACGGTCGGTCGGGAGGCGTTGCATTCCTCGGCGATGTCGCGTGCGGCCTTCGCCTCCGTCTCGATCGCCTCCAGAATTGGGCGGGTGTACTCGGTATTGAGCAGTGCCAGGACCTCCTCGGGTGGCGTCTCGTTTGCCTCGTCAGCCTCGTCCCTCTCCCTCGCCCGGTCGACAGTCCCCTTCGGGGTGGATTGCGTGAGTGACATCGTCTCGCTCTCGTCTGTACTCTCACACCACACCACCCCAAGCGTGCTGGCAACTGGTGTTACCCCCGTCCCGGACCCGTGGCTAGTCACGTAACTGTGACAACAGTTCACACGGAAAGCCGTGCCAGAATATCACACGGAAGAGCGAGCGCGCGAGACCGGCCCCCTCACGCGTCGGCGTCGAAGAGCAGGCCGAACGTCTTGCGCTCGGCGATCCGGAGGTGTTTGTTGAACGTGGGCTGGGTGATGTCGAGGCGCTGGGCGACCTCGCTGCCGTCGTGTTCGCGGGGCCACTGGAAGTAGCCCGCCGACAGCGCGGTCCGGACGACCTCCGACTGGCGGTCCGTGAGTTCCGTCCTGACCTGGTCGCCGAGTTCGGCCGGCGTCCGGTCGGCTCCCTGGTGCTGGCGCTGTGCGACGAGTTCGAGCGACGGAGCGATCTCCTCCAGTCGTTCGACGAACGACCGAATATCGGCCTGTGTGGGGACTTCCACCACGACCGTCGTCTCGCCGGGTTCGGCCGACGCCTCCCGGAGGACGCCACCGTACTCGGCCAGCGGCGCGCCGAACCAGTCGTCCGTCCGGGCCTCGACGAGCACCGAGGACTCCTCCTCGGCCACGACGTCGACGGCCCCCGGCAGCGTCCGGGTCGCGATATCGGCTGCGCCGTCGGGCACGTCGCCCTCGAAACTGAAGTAGACGCTTACCGACCCGTCCTGCCGGGCGGCAGTCCGTTCGAGTCGGACACGGCAGTCGGTCGCGTCCGCGGCCCGGCCGAACGACAGGTTCTCCCCCGTCCCACGGAACTCCAGTTCGACGGTCTCGTCGGATTCGAGGGCGCGGCGCCGCTCGATCGCTGCCAGCGCGTTCGCGATAGAGGTGCCCAGTTGCGCGAGAACCTCGCGTTCACGCTCGTCGAAGGCGCCGGGCGAGTCGGTGCCGACGGTCAACACGCCGTGGGTGATCCCGTCGTAGGTCAGCGGGACGGCACACAGCGCCTGGAACCCTTCGGAGAGACCCCGACGACGCCAGTTGCCGGCCGGGCCGTCGGCGACGAGCGAGTCGGCCACACACACCTCGTCGGTCCGCCAGGCGAGGACAGCTGGGTGCGGGTCCGCAGATTCGTCGACCGTCGTGAGGTCCAGCGAGTCGACGTACCGCTCGGGCGCGCCGACGACCGACCGCGCGGCGAGCTGGTCGGTACCGACGTCGACGCCGCCGACCCACGCGAGGTCGTACGGTCCCGCGCTGGCGAGGCGTTCACACACTGCCTGTTCCACCTCCCCCGGGGTCGACGCGTCGGTGATGGCGGCCTCGACCTGCTGGGTGAGCCGCGCGATCCGGTCGAGGCGGTCGGCCCGTTCGGTCTGTGTGCGAAGCTCTTCCTCCCGGGCTTCGAGCCGTTGCCGGCCTTCGAGGTGGTTGAGCGCGGCCTCCAGCGTCGCTGCCAGCACGTGGGCCGCCTGTATCGCCTCCGACCCGAGTTCGCTGTCGGGCGAACCGACCAGCAAGATCCCGTGGTTGCCCAGCGCGAGCCCGCGCCACTCTTCGAGGGCGTCGAGACCGCGCGGTGTCTCGCTCCCGGCTATCCCACTCCCACTCTCACTCCCGGACGTCTCGTCGTCGGTGCTTCCCCCGACGAATCCCGGTTCGTTGCGCCCGCCGTCGGAAGCGACGATCGTCCCGGTCGCGAACCCGTCCCAGAGCGGGCCGTCACCCGGTTCGACGGGTTCGGCCGCGACGTCCGCCGGGAGCCCTCCCGCGAGTACGTCCGGGCGGAGGACGCCGTCGTCCTCGTCGTAGAGATAGGCACAGACCGCGGGGAGGTCGAGCGTCTCGACGGCTGCGTCGACGGCCGTCCGGGTCGCCTCCTCGGGCGTGTCAGCGGTCGCGAGGTCGTCGGTCGCGTCGTCGAACGAGGCGATGCGGCGCTCGCGGGCCTTGCGCTCGGTGATATCACGGCTGACGATCACGATCCGGAGCGGCCCGGTGTCCCACTCGGTGGGGTAGAACTCCGACCGGATCCACCGGGTCTCGCCGTCCGGGCGTTCGATCCGGTACTCGCGCGAGTAGCGGTCGGCCGGCGTGCCCTCGTCGACGTCGCTCCCGATCCCCTCGACGAACGCCTCGAACTCCGCGCGTTCGTCGGGGTGTAACGTGCCGAAGAAGCCGTCCTCGTTGTTCGCGAAGAGTTCATCCAGGGACTGCCCCCAGAGTTGCTCGTAGCCGGCACTCAGGTCGTGGGACCGTACCGTCGGGTCGGTGATCTCGTCGGCTCGTGTGAGGTAGATCGCCTGGTCGATGCGCTCGACGACCGCCCGGAGGCGGCGCTCGGTCCGGCGGCGCTCGGTCACGTCCCGGAGGATCCCGAGGTACCGCGGTTCGCCGTTGAGCGTCGTCGGCGTGGTGGTCACCTCCAGCCACCGGCGCTCGCCGTCCTTGCGCTCGATCAGCCAGTCCAGCGTCCGCTGTTCGCCCGTCTCCATGACCTCGCGGATGATCGCCCGGGAGCGCTCGGTCGAGTACCCCTGTTCGGCGACGTTGATCAGCGACTGTCCCTCCGAGAGTAACTCCTCGCGGTCGTAGCCGGTCAGTTCGGCCATACTGTCGTTGACCTCGAGGATATCGCCGGTCTCGGGGTCGTGGACGCTGATCGCGTCGGAGACGCCGTTGAAGATCTGTTCGTACTCGCGTTCACGGCGTCTGCGCTCGGTGATGTCGTGGTTGATCGTCAGGACACGCTCCTCGCCGCCGATCGTCGCCGCCGTGGCGTTGACCTCGTAGACGCGTTCCTCGCCGTCGGCGTGCCGGACTTGCCACTCCACGGTCTCGGACTCGCCGCGTTCTGCGACGCGCTCGAGGATCGCGTTGCCCCGCGTCTCCGTGAATCCCTCCTCGCTGACGCTCAACCCCTCGATACCGAGGTCGCGGATCGCGTCGAGGTCGTAGCCGAACTGCTCGACGTAGGTGTCGTTGACGTCGACGAACTCGCCCGTCTCCGGGTCGTGGACCGCGATGGCGTCGGTCACGTTGTCGAATATCTGCTCGTACTCACGTTCCCGGCGCTTGCGTTCGGTGACGTCCTGCACGCGTCCGACGATCCGGTCGACGACGCCCTCGTCGTTCTCGACGGGGAACCGGGTGACGCTGACCCAGCGCGTCTCGCCGTCCCGTTCGATCCGGTACTCCCCCTCGTAGGCGTCCTGTGGGTCCCCGGCCTCGACGTCCGCAATCAGCCGTTCGACGTCCGCCTCGTACTCCGCCCGGTCGTCGGGGTGGGCGGCCTCGACGAACGACGTGGGCTCGGCCGCGAGTTCCGAGACGGGTCGCCCGTATATCTCCTCGTAGGCGTCGTTGATGTAGCGGATCGCCGAGAAGTCGGCCGTCGACACGTAGACGATCTCGTCGATGTGGTCGGCGATGAGGCGAAAGCGGCGCTCGCTCTCGCGGAGTTTCCTGGCACGTTCGACCCGGTCGAGCGCGGACGTGACGTGCCGGGCGAGGATCCCCGCCGCGTCGAGCGTGACGTCGTCGAAACCACCAGGAGTTTCGTCTCCGTCACCCTCTCTCTCACTCTCCCGTTCGACCGCGCCGAACAGCCCGTGGTCGCCGAGCGGGAAGAGGAGGGCGTCTCCGGGTGGCGTCCCGCCATCGAGATCGTCCGGGTCGCAGATCCGTCGCTCGCCGCCCTCGTAGACCTCGTACTCCAGGTCGCCGGGTTCGAGGTCCCGTGGTCCCGCAGCGGGCGGTAGGTCTTCGGTCTCGTCGCCGCTGGCCGCCGGTGTGAGTGTGGCCGTCCCGGTCTCCCCGCTCTCCTCGCTCTCTCCGCCTGCGTCGTGGAGCCAGCAGGTCGGCAACCACAGGTCGAGCACCTCCGTCGCGGCGTCGATAGCGGCCTCGCAGACCGCTTCGGGGGTCTCCGCGTCCTGGAGGTCGTCGGTCGCCTCGTGGAGCGTCCGGATCATCCGCTCGCGGCGCTTGCGTTCCGTCACGTCGCGTTGCATCGAGAGGATCCGGTCCTCGCCCCGGATCACGGCCGAATCGACTTTCGCCTCGATCCAGCGCCGCTCGCCCGACCGCGTCTCCTGTTGCCACTCGACGGTTTCGGGTTCGCCGGTTTCCATCACCCGCTGGCACAGTTCCTGTGCTCTCTCCCTGGTGTAGCCTGCGTCACTCGCACTGAGTTCGTCGAACCCCACCTCGCGGATCTGCTCGACGGTGTCGTAGCCGAGTCTATCCAGAAACGTCTGATTCGCGTCGAGTATCCGGGCTGTTTCGGGGTCCTGTACGACGATCGCCTCGTTGACCCCGTCGAAGATCTGTTCGTACTCGCGTTCGCGACGTTTGCGCTCGGTGACGTCGCGGTCGATCGACACGTAACGGAGTTCGCCGCCGAGTTCCACGGTCGTTCCCTTGACTTCGAGCCAGCGCTTCTCCCCGTCGCTGGTCTCGACGACCCACTCGGTCTGTCGTGGTTCGCCGGAGTCGACCACCGCACTGACGAACTCCCGGGCCTGTTCCATCGTGTAACCCTCGTCGCTCGGACTGTACCCCTCGATCCCCATGTCGAGAATCTCTTCGCGGTCGTAGCCGAGCAGGTCACAGAACGCCTCGTTGACGTCCAGCAGTTCCGCAGTCTCGGGGTCGTGGACGGTGATCGAGTCGTTGACGCCGTCGAACAGCTGTTCGTACTCGCGCTCGCGGCGCTTGCGCTCGGTCACGTCCGTGTACCAGACGTACGCGTCGGTCGCCGCGTCGGCAGCTGGGTCGGTACTGAAGTGGATGACCCTGAAGCGGAACTGGCGGACCCCGTCGGCAGTCTGTCGCTGGGCTTGCGCCTCCACCGACTCGCCCCGGGCGACCCTGTCACTGAAGCGCTCGTGTTCCGCGCGTTCGCTCTCCGGGACGACCGCTTGGGCGACGGTAGACCCGACGACTTCCCCGGCCGGGTAGCCGAACACGTCCTCGAAGGCGGGGTTGACCTCCCGGATTATCGGCTCCTCGTCCGCTCGCTCGTCTGCGTCGTCTCCCTCCGCTTCGTCCTCGAACTCGACTCTCATCACCGGGTCCGGATTGTTCTCGAACAGCACCGACCGTCGGTCACGCTCGCGTTCGAGCAGTCGGCGTTCGGCGGCAGCGGCGACCCGCCCGGCGAGCAGGTCCGGGTCCGTCTCGACGAGTCGACGCGGCAGTGTCTCGGTTGCGCCCGCCGACAACGCGTTCGCGACCCGGTCGTCGTCCCAGTCGTCGACGAGGAGGACGACCGGTGTGTGCGGTCGCTCGGCTACCCACTGTTCGACGACTGCAGTGCTGTCGACCCCCGGGGCACCGCTATCGACGACCAGACAGTCGACGTCACGACCAAGGCGTTCGTCGTCGCTGACTGTTCCAGGGTCGGTAACCGTTTCAGCGTCGACGACGTCCGCAGCGAGCGATCTGCGGGACTCGTCGTCCCGACCCGAGAGCGCTCCGCCGAGCGGTTCCTCTCCCACCACCAGCGCAAAGAGTGACCGAGATCCCACCGGAGACATGTCTCACACGTCCGTCTCGACTCCCGTAAATCATTGTATAGAGATATTTTGGACGGACGTATCGTGGTCCATGGAGGCACGTACTCCGACACCGATCCGCTGGTCGCTGATCACGGTTGTCCTGGGTACGGGACGTCACTGACTCGCGGTCTCGGCGCCTTCACTGGCGGACTCGCCGTCGGTCGCGGCAGCGAGTATCCCGGCGAGGAGGACCCCGAGGACCGCGCCGCCAGCGCCGCCAGCCTGTACACCGGCCACGAACGTCGAGTCGAACGACGACCGACTCGCCGGACAGTTGAACGACGGCGGCCCGCGCGTTCACGTCTTCAGCGAACTCGGCGGTGTCTCGTTGCGAACACTCCAGCGGGAGTGAGATCCGGGCCACCGGGTGCGACGACCGAACCTGTCTCCCGACGCGAACGTTTATACCGGAGGGGGCAACAGTCCGGGGCAATGGTGGAGGCGTTCGCAGTCGCCAGCGGCAAGGGCGGCACGGGCAAGACCACGAGCACGCTGGCGCTCGGGATGGCGCTCGCCGAGGAGTACGACGTGACGGTCGTCGACGCCGACATGGGCATGGCGAACCTCCTCTTTCACGCCGGGCTCGCGGACGTCGAGACGACGCTGCACGACGTGCTCGTCGAGGGGGGCGCGCCGGTCGAAGCGGCGGTCTACCGACGCCACGGCATGCGCGTCGTCCCCTGTGGCACGAGTCTGGGTGACTTCGCGGCGGCAGACCCGACGCGCCTGCGCGAGGTCGTCGCGACGCTGGCGGCCGACACCGACGTCATCCTGCTGGACTCGGCGGCGACGCTGTCGAGTCGCGCGGCCGTCCTCCCGATCGTGCTGGCCGACCGGGTCGTGGTGGTACTCGAACCCACGATCCCGGCGCTCTCGGACGGGCTCAAGGTCCAGGAGTACGCGAGTTCCTACGACACCGGGACGGCGGGGATCCTCTTCAACAAGGTCAGGGACGGCGACGCCATCGACCGGATCGCGCCGAAGGCCGAACAGTACTTCGAGGGGCCGACACTCGCCTCGGTGCCAGCGAGCGACGCGGTGCGGGGGGCCCGTCGTGCGGGACAGCCGTTGCTCGCCTACGCGCCGGAGTCGACGGCGGCGGCGGCCTACCGACAGGCGGCGAGCGAGCTCTCGGTCCGGGACGGTGACTCGGGGACGGTCGCCGACCGCTTCCGGAGCGCGGTCGTGCCCGAGTCGCCATGAAACTCCCCGACGGGCGACTCGTCCGGTCGCGAGTCGTCAGCGACCCTCGCACCGTGCTGGTCGACGCGCTCGACCGTGGGCTGACGGGTTACGCCGTCCTCGAACCACAGGGTTCGTTGCTGCTCGACGACGACGGCCGGGGCGTCCTGACCTTCGTCGAGGGGGTGCCCGTCGTCGCCTACCACACCGGGAGCGAACGTGGCGGTCCGCCGGCGCTGGCCGACCTCGCGGCGAGTGGCCCCTATCGGCTGAACCTCTACACCGTCCGGTCCGAAGATCTCGACGCGGTCCACGACCGTGCGGCCTTCCGGGTTCCGCCGGGGATGGCGGCCGAACGACTCGCCGGGGACCAGTCACTCGCCGACCGGACGCGCGAACGCGCACCCGCTGACCGGACAGTCGAGCGCACCCGCGACGAGGCGTCGAGCGGGGAACGAAATGTCGGTGCGGTCGAGGCGTTCCTCGACGACGAGCGCAAGATCGAGGCGATCCGTGAGGAGGCCCGCGAAGAGGCCCGGGAACGCGCCGAGGAGTGGGGATTCGGCGAGGTCGGGTGACGGTCGTCGGGAACGCGCGGTCGTCGACCGGACCGCCGGTGCCCAAAACAGTAAGCCGCTGGCCGGGGATACGTGGGTACCGATGTCCGCCGACAAAACACTCAGTCACGAATCGGCGTTACACACGTCGTGGAGCCGGGACCACCCGCCCGGACTCCGTGTCGAATCCGGCACGACCGTCGAGTTCGACTGTCTCAACGACAGCGGCCCGCGGATCACGCCCGACACCGAGTCGAGTGACCTCCCCGACACGGAGTTCGTCGGCCACCACCTCACCGGACCGGTGGCGGTCGACGGGGCCGAGCCGGGTGACGTCCTCCAGGTCGACATCCTCGATGTCGCCGTCGACGACTGGGGATACACACTGGTTCGCTCGGGCGAACGCGGCGTCGGTCTCCTGCCCGAGGAGTTCCCCGACCCCTTCCTCTATCACTGGGAGATCGACGACGACGTGGCGCACTTCGAAGCCGGGATCGAGGTGCCGCTCGCGCCGTTTCCCGGTGTCGTGGGGGTCGCACCCGCCCAACCGGGCGAGCACGAGACCGGCCCGCCCCGGCACGTCGGCGGGAACATGGACGTCAAACACCTCACGGCGGGGTCGACGGTCTATCTCCCCGTCGCCGTCGAGGACGCCCTGTTCAGCATCGGCGACGGCCACGCCGCACAGGGCGACGGCGAGGTGTGTGTCAGCGCCATCGAGACGCCAACCGAGATCACTGTCCGACTCACCCTGCGGGACGATATGAACATCGAGGCACCGCAGTTCGAGACCACGGGGCCGTTCACACCCTCGGGTCGGGACGAGCCGACGTTCGCGACGATGGGCGTCCGCGACGACCTCATGGACGCGGCGAGAGACGCCGTGCGCCGACTGGTCGATCACCTCAACGAACACCGCGGGCTCTCCCGTGAGGAGGCCTACGTCCTCTGTTCGGTCGCGGCGGACCTGAAGATCAACGAGGTCGTCGACGAACCAAACTGGGTCGTCTCGGCCTACATCGCGGACAGTCTCTTTCCGGACGGGTGAACGGCGGGTTCGTCCCGCACTCCGGCGAACGAACTGACCACACGTTTTTTCGCCGGTGCCCCGAGTGTGAAGCCATGACCGACGACTCCGTCTACGACGAACTGGGGGTCCCGACCGTGGTCAACGCCGCGGGCACCAAGACGCGGATCGGCGGCAGTCGCATTCGTCCCGGGGCACTCGACGCCATGGAGCGGGCCGCCGAGTCGTTCGTCCGCCTCTCGGACCTGCAGGCGGCCGCGAGCGACCGGATCGCAGCGGTCACGGACGCCGACGCCGGCTACGTCACGAACGGTGCGGCCGGCGCACTCGTCCTCTCGGCCGCCGCGTGTATCGCCGGGACAGACCCAGGAATCATGTCGCGACTGCCCGACACCGAGGGCGTCGCCGACGAGATCGTGATGTCCCGGACCCACCGGACGGGCTACGACCACGCGCTCCGTGCTGCGGGCGCCGAGATCGTCGACATCGGGTCGAACGACCGCTATCTCGGGACCGGTTCCCGAAACGTCGAACCCTGGGAGTACGCCGACGCGATCGGGGAGGACACCGCCGCGGTCGCCCACGTCTACAAGGGTTACGAGGGGCCGCCGCTCGCCGGGGTCTGTGAACTCGCACACGACCACGACGTGCCCGTCATCGTCGACGGCGGCAAGTCGGACACGCCGGTCGTCGAGGTGACGGTCGACGAGACGGCCGCCGGTATCTCGACCGTCGAACTCGTCCGTGCGCTCCGTCGGGAGGAGCCCCGCGTCTTCGTCGGTGCCGACGCGCTCGACACACACCAGTTTTCGGTTAACCCGATATGCCTCACTGACGACGAAGCCGACTACGTCGTCGGCCGAATCCGTGCGAATCTCGACGGGGGCTCTCGCGAGTAAATCGTAATTTCGACAGCCGACTTCGAGGGCCGCGACCAGCGAGGCGCCCCGCGCCCCGGAAAGCGAGCGGGCCGAACGTGGCCGGCACAACCCCCCTTAACGCGAGCGAAGCGAGCGGTAAGTTCGTCGCCTGCAACTCCCGTTCAGAGACGGCGACTCAGAAGAGCGCGACGCCGACAGCGTAGGGCCAGTTCGCGCCGCCGACCGCGAGCAGCGTCAGCGCGCCACCGGCCAGCGAGACGTTCTTCAGGAAGCCGGTCATCTCGTCCTGGGCCTGGTCGTCTGGCACCGCCCAGAAGTCGTGCATCGTCACCGCCGAGACCAGCAGGAAGACGGCGAGTGCACCCGCCGCGAGCACCGGCACGACCCCGAGAGCGATCCCGACGCCACCGAGGACGAGCACCGCGCCCGACCCGATGACCGACAGCCGCGGTGCGGGCAGACCCTTGTGCTCGGCGTAGCCCGCCATCTCGTCGACGTTCCCGAAGTGGTTGATCCCCATGAACGCGAGGACACCGCCAAAGAGCAGGCGCCCGAGCAGGAACGCGACCTCGCCGACCGCCGACTCGACGACCATCAGGCGACCACCACCGACGCCGCGAGCAGCTGTCTCTCTTCTCTGTACGACCGTTCCGTGAACCGTGCCTCTGACATCACCATACCGTAGTATCCCCACACACATATACTTAATCTGACATTCGTGTCACCCGGGGACAGTCGTGTTACCCGGTGGTCGCGGGGTTGGTCGGTGGTCAGACGGTTGCCCGCTGGTCGGACAGCTGCCCGGTACTCGGTCGGGTACCCCGTAGTCACGGGGGTGGACCGATTCGACGGGCAGTGGTTCGTCCAGGAACTGGGTAACAGATACCCACCTGGTTCGTGAGCGAATCACCTAAGTGGGTGGGCACCCTCGGTAGAGGTATGGCAACCAAGACTGGCGAGGACGCGGCCAACCCCGACGCGTGTCCGGTCGTCGACTCGCTGGAGCAGATCGGTTCGCAGTGGCGGCTCGTCGTCCTCTACGACCTGCAGGAGGGCGAAAAGCGGTTCAACGAACTCAAGCGCTCGACCGGCGCGAGTTCACGCACCCTCTCGCGCGTGCTCGACGATCTCGGGGAGATGGGGTTCGTCGAGCGCCGCATGGAGGAGGCCTCGCCCGTCGCGACCTACTACTCGCTGACCGCGAAAGGCGAGTCGCTGTGTCCGGTCTTCGACGCCATCGAGACGTGGGCCGACGACTGGCTCGGCGTCGAAGAGGCCGAAGAGGTCGAGGCCTCCGCCGAAGTCGGCGCTCTCGTCGGCGAGTAGTTCCCTGCCGAGTAGCTGTCTCGCCCTACCGACCGTCTCACTCTGGCGACCTACAGCGCGAGCGCGACCCGGACGGCGACGAGCAGGGCGAGCAGTCCGAAGACGTCCCCCGCGGTCGTGACCGCCGGCCCCACGAGGTCGTCGGGATTCAGCCCGCGGCGGTAGCCCAGCAGGACGACGCCGACGACGACGGCGGTGAGTGCGACTCCAGCGAGGACGCCCCCGACGAGCGCGATCACCAGAAATGTTCCCAGCGGTGCGACCGGCCGTCCCAGCACCGAGAGGACGCCCACGGTGAGGACGGCTGCAAAGAGTGACGCGAGCACCCCGTTCAGGAGGGCGGCGCCGGCCGCAGTCACGAGTCGCGGGTCGGGGTCCATCGGGTCCACGAGTCCCTCGGCAGGGTCGATGAGCCCCTGGTGGAGCGCGCTGGACAACCGCGACCCGAGTGAGCCATAGACGCTTCCACGGATCGCCAGGAACGCCGGGACGAGCACGAGCAGCCCTTCGACGCCCGTCAACTGGGCTTCCATCCCGCCGAGGACGACCCCCGCGAGCAGTCCGCCGACCGCACTGACCGCCAGCGTCGGCAGGGCACTCCGGTAGGCGTCGGCGACGATCCTCCTGACGGACATCGAGAAGGTGTTCAGCCGAGACGCGCATAAAGCCTGCACCGGGTCGAGAGCAGCGTTCAGTGTACGTGCGAAGTTACCGCTCGCTGCGCTCGCGGTAAGGGGGGTTGTGCCGGCCACGTTCGGCCCGCGAGCAGGCTCGCGGCCCTCGTAGTCGGTTGTCCAGATTCCACGATTCCAAGCGAGTGCGGCGCTGAGACCGCCAGGTCTCAGCAAAGCACGAGCGACGTGGCCGGCGCCAACCACTGCTGCCCGACGAACGCAACGCTCGCTTGCGAGCGTTAAGTTCGTCGCCTATACCAACAGTTGACTCGCGACGACCAGCACGACCACGCCGAGGACGTCGGAGACGTTCGTCACGGTGGGGATGACGACGTCGTCGGGGTCGAGTTCGTACCGGACGGCGGCGTACGTGCTCGCCAGTGCCAGGGCGACGACGAACACCGCCAGCGCCAGCCCGCTGACGAACGCCACAGCCACGACCGTCCCCGGCGCCAGCCGTGCAGTCCCGGTCACCCGCGTCACCGCCCACGCCCCCGCACCGACGAGCGGGAAGACGGTCAGCGCCAGCAGGACCGACGCGACGGCGTTGCCGACGAGCCGGTCGTTCTCGGGCGAGAACGTGAGCAATCCGAGGTGCATGTCCGTCGAGAGTCGCGCCGAGAGTACGCTCCCGAGGTTGCCCGCAGTACCGATGGTCACCGGGACGAGGACGAGCAACGAGGGATACCGCAGGAGCGTCGCCTCGAACGAACCCAGCGCGAGCCCGCTCAGGAGTTCGAGGCCCGTGAGTACGAACAGGATCGGCAAGAGCGTCCGCGTGATCGACCGGACGGACCACGGGTCGCTCGCGCCGGAGCTGTCTGTGACGTGCGAGCGCTCGGTCGTGCGAGAACCGTCGGTCATGCGAGGTCGGCCAACCGGTCGGCGCTGGCGCGGGTCCCCTTCACGATGAGCGTGTCACCGCCCCGGAGGACAGTGTCCTCGGCCGGCGAGAGCACCCACTCGGAGTCGCCGCTGTCGCCGTCTGATACGTCCACCCCGTCGTCGTCCCCGCGGCGCACCGCGAGCACCCGGAGTCCAGCCACCGCTCGCGTGAGGTCGGCGACCGGCGCGCCGGCGAGGTCACCCCCCGGAGCGACGACCTGGCGGACGAGTACCTCGTCGGACTCCGCGACGGCCGCCTGGACGACCGGATGGGTCCCGAGCCCGCGCAACACCCCCTCACTGATCTCGACGGCCGCGTCACTGATCACCTCGGTACTCGTCGCGACGTGCAACAGCCCCCGGAGCGCGACCGGGTCCGAGACCGACGCCGCCGCCCGGAGCGTCCACGCCTCGAAGCGGGACTTGAGCGCGTCGACCTCGACTTCGAGTGCGCGCACCTCCTCGGCCAGCTCCGCGTCGTCGAAGAGGACGCTGCTGTAGGCCAGGTCCACCGCGAGTTCGCTCACGTTCTTCAGCAAGACGAGTGACTCCACCGCCCTGTCCAGGTCCGCGAGCCCCGCCTCCGCTTCGTCCTCGCCCCTCTCGTCCTCGCCCCCCTCTTGCTCACCCGACCGCTCTTCCACGTTCGCGGCCTCGTCGTCGATCTCGGATGGCCAGTCAGGTGCCGCGTCGTTCGCGCCGGGTTCGGCCGTCGGCACCTCGAAGGGATCGCCGGTGAGCGTCTCGTAGACGCCCGCGACGCCCTCGTCGGGCCCGCGACAGATGAGGACGTCACCGCCCTGGAGTCTCGTGTCGCGGTCGGGGCTGTGGATCCATTCCTCGCCCCGGCGGACTGCGACGACCCTGACGCCGGTTTCGGTTTCCAGGTTGAGTCCGGCGAGCGTCTCGCCGGCGTACGTCGAGTCGGCTGCGACCGTCGCGCGGGCGAGCGTCTCGACGGCGTCGGGCAGCGAGGCGCGAAACGCCGGCAACAGTCCCACCTCCTCGCGGACGACCTTCGCGACGTCACCGGCGGCGTCACTTATCTTCTCGGCGGCGCCGACGATGCCGAAGACGGGCGCCAGCGTCTCGGCGTCCTCGGGGTTGCGTCCTGCCATCACCAGCGTCATCCGCGCCTGTAACTGGAGGACGTCCATCCGCGCTTCGAGTTCGAGCACCTCCTCGGCCAGGTCGGCGTCCTCGAACAGCACCGAGGAGTACGACAGGTCGATCAGGAGCTCCGCCGTGTCCTTCATCTCGCCCAGCAGGTCCTTGACGCTCCGGGGCTCGTACTCGACTCGCACGTTGCGCCCCTCCTCGCTCATACCCACCGGTTCGCCCGACATGGGTATAGAGGCTGGGGCGACGCGGGGCGACTACGGGATCTCCGCGACAGCGTCGGGTATATCGCCCGGCACCTGCCACTCGACGACGCGGTCGCCGGCAGCCGCTTCCAGGGCCGCCAGATGCGACGCGGCCATGCCGTTGTCGTATCGGTCGCGATTCGTCTCCTCGTCGTCGTAGACCCGTTTGAGCAACCAGAGGGCGTTCCGGACGCGGGTCTGCTGACGGTAGAGATACCCGAGTTCCCAGACGTGTCCCCCGTCGAAATCCTCGAGGACCCCGACGACGTGCGTCGAGGTTGCCGACAGGATCTCGAACGCCGGTGCCCACAGCGCCAGTTCCTCACCGGTGAACCCGAAGTCCTCGAGGCGGAACGCGGTCGCTCCCGGGCGTTCGTCGAGGAGGTCACGAACCTGTCGTCGCCGTCGACCCGACCCCTCGTCGCCACCACGCCCGACGACCAGATACCGCCGCTCGGCCCGTCGGATCTCCGCGAGTCCCCCGTGAAGGGCATCTTTCAACTGCTCGTGTTGTTCCGGCGTCGGCTCGAGACGGTCGTCCCCCAGTATCCCGTCGGGGTCGACGTCCTCGATGTAGTCGCCGGTCCGGTCGGTCGAGTCCGTCATCCTCGGTTCTCCCGAACGCTGGTTCGTCGGACTCAACAGTCGGATGACTGTTATAGGTACTGGTCAGTCAATCGGTTGTGAAACTACTTGTGTAAACACTCGATGCTATCGACCAAGTGTTTATGAGGGCGAACCCCGTACCATCGGACATGCACCCGGAGGCGAAACGTGCCGACGACCCCGAAGCGGACGGCTTCGACACGTGGGCGGCCCTCCAGAAGTCGACGGACGGGACGCGGGCCAACCTGATCGCTGACGTCGTCGGGCACCCCGAGGGAGCCCCGAGCGTGCGCGAACTGGACTACATGAACCCCAGTCTCGGCGAGGACGCGATCCGGCGCCACCTCGCGGTCCTGCGGGAGGTCGGAGTCGTCGAAGAACTGGTGGTCGAACCCGGCGACCGTATCCGGGGATTCCCCTACAAGTTCTACCGACTCACCGACCAGGCCAGGGCACTGTTCGACCGGAACGACCTCTTCCCCGAAGACGCGTGGCGACGCCAGTACGACCGCGTCCAGAAGACCGGCGAGATCGAAGAACTGGAAGCGATGCCCCGCCCGCCCGTCGACTCCGACGGGTGAGCGCTGGATCATCGGTCCTTCGGCCGGTGGCCTCCCAGACGAGCGGTTCGGACGGCGACACGCCGGTCGGCGACACTCCCGCCCCGGTATCAGACGATAGAATCCGCTTCCTCTGCGACGATGCCCGGACGATCTAGACGTGAAACCATAGCGCTTAAATTCACGCGCACCGGATATTCGAGTGAAGAACCATATTATAATTGATAAATTATATCAGGGAGCGGCTGCTATCGGCTGAAGGTACGGAACGAGACGCGCACAGTCGTATCACACAGTCGAACGGGACACCGAACAGCAGCCGTTCACCACCATGACAGGACATTCCACCGACGACCTCGCACCGGACGGCGGTCAGTCCGCCGACACAGCGACAGACGAGCGGACAGCAGACGAGGCGACCGACTGGCCGCCGACGACCGACGAACTCCAGCGTCTCGCCGACCGCCTCGGCGAGCGGACAGTGTCACTCCGGTCGACCGATCCCACCGGTAATCTCGCCGATCTCGAACCGCTCGCCGACCGACTCGCCCGGGCCCGGATCGTGGGCCTCGGCGAAGCGACACACGGTACCAGGGAGTTCTTCCAGGCGAAACACCGCCTGATCAGGTTCCTCGTCGAACGGCTCGACTACCGACTCGTCGCCCTGGAGGCGAACGTCTCCGAGACGATGGCTATCGACGAGTACGTGGTCCACGGCCGCGGCGACCCGAAAGACGCCCTCGACGGAATTTACTTCTGGACGTGGGACACCGAAGAGGTGCTGGCGTTACTGGAGTGGCTCAGGGAGTTCAACGACGGCCGCCCGGTCGAGGACTGCGTGCGGTTCTACGGGATCGACGCCCAGTTCACCGGCGGGCCGGCCGAGGTGCTCACCGAGTTTCTCGACGAGTACGACCCGGATCTCCTGGCCGAACACGAGGACACGCTGGCGATACTCGCCGACGAAGGACCGACCGAGGGTGACGAAAGCGAGGAGGCAGACGACGGCGACGAAGGGGACGAAAGCAGCGAGACAGACGACAGCCCCGAGGAGGAAGTCTCCGAGGACGACGTTCCGTCGTGGATCACCGCCGGCGAGGACCTGGTTGCAGACCTGGAGGCGTGGTTCGAGGACGGGAGACCCGCGGACGCCGGTGCGGAGCCGGCGGACGTCGCGCTCCATCGTCACCACTTGCAGGTCCTCAGCCAGGCGCTCGACGACAAGCGAGCCCATCACGAAGACGACATGGAAGCGGGACTCTCCGGGCGCGACCGGGCGATGGCCGAGAACCTGTCGTGGGTCCTCGACCACGAACCACACGACCGGATCGCAGTGTGGGCACACGACGCACACGTCCAGACGGCGACGCGAGACACGGAGTGGGGGACCTGGACGCCGATGGGCGTCCACCTCGACGAGTGGCACGACGACTACTACGCGGTCGGCTTCGACTTCGCCGACGGCGAGTTCCAGGCGATGGTCGAGACCGACGACGGCTACGACCTCCAGGCGTGTTCGCTCGGCCCACCGCCCGCGGACGCGGCGACGCGACTGTTCGCGGCGACCGACGACGCGCCGTGGTTCCTCCACTTCGAGGACGTTACCGACGTCGACCGACTCGCCGAATACTTCGACGCCGAGCGGCCGACGCGCTCGGTCGGGGCCGTCTACGACCGGGACGGCGAGTTCGACGGGAACCACACCAGCTACCGCCTGCCCGAGAGCTTCGACGGACTGGTGTTCGTCGGCGCGACGACGCGCGCCGAACCGATCGAACGAGACGAGGACGGAGACGACGGGAACTGACCGCCGAGACTCCGTCGCCGCGTCCGTTTCGGGAACGAGATACCCTCTCTGAACGCTCGTCGCTTCCGAACTCCCCAACCGATTCGGTCGAACCGACACAGCGCTAGCCAGTGCGTTCTCGTCCTGCACAGGTTCGGAGGATGTCGAAAATACAAACGAGATGAAGGCGAAGACTGATGTTTTGTGGGTCGAGATGAGTGGTGGTTCGACAGGATCAATGCACG
>Ga0207813_100457_pt1 | contig 22838 bp, 21 predicted proteins | sample A23E3SouthBayCA_2_FD_187730 | JGI IMG/M metagenome (GOLD analysis project Ga0207813, IMG submission 187730) | Aerobic enrichment media microbial communities from Eden Landing Ponds, California, USA - A23 E3 (4) (SPAdes) | ecosystem: Environmental > Aquatic > Marine > Unclassified | place... | reverse complement strand
TCCGAATACTCTTCACCACGCGAGAATTTCCTGATGAACGGTCGTCCGCGCTCGACGTTCTGCGTCCGCACTTTCTCCGAACGAAACGCTCGTGCCGCCTCGGTTCTCCAACTTTCTCGTCGTCCCGCGTCTCTTGTCTTCGGTTATCTCCGCTCTGTCTGTCGATTTCTCGTGGTATCCGCGGAGTCTGCACGCTGGACCGAAACTTATTAACTCCTGTACTTTCCATTGTTTCATCTGCATCAACTGCATACGCCTCACGGGCGGCCACCGTTATTCCGGCGGCAGGGTCTCACTTACGCCGGTTCTCGCTGCCTCGCGGGCATCTCCACCTGAAACAGAGGGGTGAACGATTCAGATATGGATGACAACACACCGGCGGACGACCGACGCACGGCGCGCGACTTCGACGTGGAGATCGACGACGTTCTCGACGAGGACGCCGAAGACGACGAGGACGGCCTCTTCGACGACCTCCTCCGCGGCGAACCCATCTTCGAGAACAAAGAAGTCCTCCGCCCCTCCTACACCCCGCACGAACTCCCGCACCGGAACGAACAGATCAACAACATGGCGACCATCCTCGTCGCTGCGCTTCGCGGAGAAACTCCCTCGAACATCCTCATCTACGGGAAGACCGGGACCGGAAAGACCGCCTCCGCGAAGTTCGTTAGCCAGGAACTCGAAAAGACCTCGCGGAAGTACGAGGTTCCCTGCGAGGTCGAGTACATCAACTGCGAGGTCACGGACACCCAGTATCGCGTGCTCGCGCAGCTCGCGAACACGTTCATCCAGCAGAACCGCGAGTTCGTCGACGACCGCGTGGACGAACTCGAAGCCCTCGCCGAACGCGCCCGCGACGACCCGCACGCACTCGATGACACCGAGTTCGACTCCGTCGAGGAAGTCGTCGAACGCGTCGACTCCCTGCTCGACGACCGCGAGGAGATGGAGGACGTTCCGATGACCGGATGGCCGACTGACCGCGTGTACACGGAGTTCTTCGACGCCGTGGACTACGTCGAACGCGTCGCCGTCATCATGCTCGACGAAATCGACAAACTCGTCGAGAAATCCGGGGACGACACCCTCTACAACCTCTCCCGGATGAACTCCGAACTCGACAACTCACGCGTCTCCATCATCGGCATCAGTAACGACCTGAAGTTCACGGACTTCCTCGACCCCCGCGTCAAGTCCTCCCTCGGCGAGGAGGAAATCGTCTTCCCGCCCTACGACGCGAACCAGCTCCGCGACATCCTCGAACACCGCTCGGAGACGTCGTTCAAGGCGGACGCGCTCTCCGAGGACGTACTCCCGTTGTGTGCGGCGTTCGCCGCGCAGGAACACGGGGACGCGCGCCGCGCGCTCGACCTCCTCCGCACCGCGGGCGAACTCGCGGAACGCGACCAGGCCGACATCGTCACCGAATCCCACGTGCGTCGCGCGCAGGACAAGATCGAACTCGACCGCGTCGTCGAGGTCGTTCGCACCCTCCCCACGCAGTCGAAACTCGTCCTCTACGCCATCCTCGTCCTCGAAAAACACGGCGTGCACAACATCAACACGGGCGAAGTGTACAACATCTACAAGCGCCTCTGCGACGAGATCGACGCCGACGTGCTCACCCAGCGCCGGGTGACCGACCTCATCAGCGAACTCGACATGCTCGGCATCGTGAACGCCGTCGTCGTCTCGAAGGGCCGCTACGGCCGCACGAAGGAAATCAGCCTCTCCGTGCCGGTCGAGGAGACGGAAGCCGTTCTCGAAGCTGACTCTCGGTTGGGGGACGTGGAGAACGTCACGCCGTTCGTGCAGGCGCGCTTCGACAACGAGTAACCTCGAACACCTGTTCTACGAGACGAGTTCGGTCACCGCTTCGCCGACAGTGGCCTCGCCGGAGAAGATGAGGCGAACGTACCCGAGCCACGGCACCCGGAACTGCGCGCGTCCCTGCACCCACTCTGGCTTGACGGGACTGCTGATGCCGTTCACCTGGTCGTAGTACTGGTTGTTGTCGCCCTTCGTGACGAACCCGGCGTGGGGCGCGGGACAGTTCGATATCGCCGCACAGCTGTTGCCGTCGACGTACGCGGGGTCGGCTCTGTCGTACCAGTTCTCGCCGTCCGCGACCCAGAACCGCGCGCGGTGGATGATGGGGGTGGCGCCGCTCCGGCCGTCGCGCTGGTAGACGAGCACGTCGCCGTAGCCGCCGAAGCGCTGGTAGTCCACGTCTTCGGCTATCTCGTGGGTGATGACGCCGGTATCCGCGTACCCCATGTCGCCCGCGAACCGGTGTTCCTCGACGACGAACACGAGGTCGCCGCGCTGCATGTGCGGCTCCATGCTCCCCGATTCGACGGCGACCAGCGGCGGCCACAGTCCGCTCACGCTGAACAACAGCATGCCGACGAGGAGGACGGCGAGCGCGCTCGACACCATTTCTCGCAGGAACACGACGAACTCGTTGTTCGTCCGGAACACCCACCGGACGGCGTCCGTGGGGCTTCGTCGCGGGTCCGGCGCGTCGTCGTCGGCCATACAGAACGGACGATGCGCCCGGGGGACAAAAGCCCCGCCGGTCCGGTCGTCTCCGACTTGCGGGTACTCCGGGACACCGTCCGGCACGCCGCTCACGCCCACGTCCACCGCAGGGCTTTTGCTCGCGTCCCCCCTCCCGAGTGAGTGTGCCGAACTCGACGCCAGTCGTGGTCGTTCGGGAACTCACGAGCCACGGCTACAACGCGGACCGGGACGCCGTGACCCTGCTCGCGGACGAACCCGACCCCGCGCGCGCCGTCGAGCACGTCGTCGAGCACGCCCCCGCGGACGTGCTCACCATCTCCGCCGCGCAGGTCCGCGACGCCCTCAAGGCTCGCAACGATGACGAGGCCGCCGACGCATCCGGAGCCAGGAACGACCGCCCCGGGCCGTCCACCGACGCCGCGTCGCCCGCCGCCGCGGACGACACCACGGATACTGCCGAACAGAACGCTCCGGATGCCGCTGACCACACAACAGACCACACCGACAACAACCCTCCCGAATCCACCATTTCGAGTGGAAGCGAGAAAACAACTCCCCCGAGTGAGGCTAGTGGTTCTGCACCCGAAACAAAGGGGGTTAGTGGGGGGTCAACTGGCGTTTCGGATGCGCTGGACGCGGATTCTATCGGTGAGTTCGAGCGTGCGGTGGATGAGACGTTGCACGAGGTACGTGTCGCGAACGACATCACGAGCCAGTCCACCGGAACCGGCGACTACGGCGACTTCGTCTCCGTGTTCCGCGACCGCTACGACCGGCTCTCCTCGAAACTCCGCGGGCGCGTGAACCACCGGCCGACGAACGCGCTCGAATCGATGGGCGGCGGGAGCGAAGCCGCCATCGTCGGGATGGTGAACGACATCCGCTCCACCGCGAGCGGTCACTGGCTCATCGAACTGGAGGACACGAACGGCGTCTTCCCCGCGCTCGTCATGAAGGACCGGGACATCGCCGCGCACGTCGACGAACTCCTCTTGGACGAGGTCATCGCCGTCGAGGGGTCGCTCGCACAGGACGGCGGCATCCTCTTCGTGGACTCGCTGCACTTCCCCGACGTCCCGCGGACGTACGAGCCGAACACCGCCGACCGCCACGTGCAGGCCGCGCTCATCAGCGACGTGCACGTCGGCAGCCAGGAGTTCGCGGACTACGCCTGGGAATCGTTCGCGCGCTGGCTTCACACCGAGGAAGCAGAGCACGTCGAGTACCTCCTCATCGCGGGCGACATGGTCGAGGGCGTCGGCGTCTACCCGAATCAGGACGACGAGCTCGACATCGTCGACATCTACGAGCAGTACGAGGCGTTTGCGGAGAAACTCAAGCAGGTCCCCGGAGACATGGAGATCGTGATGATTCCGGGGAACCACGACGCGGTCCGGCTCGCGGAACCCCAGCCGGCGTTCGACGAGGAACTCCGCGACATCATGAGCGCGCACGACGCCCGCATCACCGGAAACCCCAGCACGGTGACCGTCGAGGGCGTGAACGTCCTCATGTACCACGGCGTCAGCATCGACGAGGTCATCGCCGAACACCCGAGCGAGTCCGTCTCCTACCAGGCGCCACACCGAGCGATGGAAAAACTCCTCCGGAAGCGCCACGTCGCCCCCCAGTACGGCGGCCGCCTCCGCGTCGCGCCGGAGGAGAAGGACTACCTCGTCATGGACGACGTGCCCGACGTGTTCCACACGGGCCACGTCCACAAGCTCGGCGTCGGGACGTACAACAACGTCCGCCTCGTGAACTCTGGGTGCTGGCAGGAGCAGACCGAGTTCCAAAAGTCCGTCAACATCGACCCGGACGTGGCGACCGCGCCCATCCTCGACCTCGACACGCTCGACGTGACCGTCCGCAAGTTCGAGAACTGAACGCGCTTGCCGGCTGCCGAAACTCCTTTTGTGCGCGCCGAGAACGCCCGCCGTGTTACGCGCCGCGTTCCGCCGGCTCACCGCCGTCCTCTACGCCTTCCCCGTCCTCCTCGCGCGAATCGGGTTCCTCGACCGCGAGAAGGGCGAGGAGGCGTTCGACCTCGCCGTCCCGGCGATGGTCACGGGCGGCCTGCGCACGCTCCTGCGGACCGCGGACTTCTTCATGGTGAGCGTCGCCGCCGGCGGGAGCGCGGTCGCCGCGCTCGAATTCGGGTTCCAGTACTACTTCATCCCGTTCGGGTTGGCGCTCGCGCTCACCTCCGGAACCATCAGTGTCGTCTCCCGATTGAAGGGCGCTGACCGCCACCGCAGGGCCGACTTCGCCATCAAGCAGTCGCTCTGGCTCTCCATCCTTCTCTCCGTCCCGATCACCGCCCTGACCTGGGTGTACGCGGAACCGATGATAGACCTCCTCACGAACGACCCGGTCGCCATCGAGGAGGGAGCGGTCTACCTCCAAATCGTGATGCTGTCCGTCGCGTTCCGGTTCTGGGGAATGATTGCGGCCCGGGCGCTCGCGGGCGCGGGCAACACCCGAACCCCGATGTACGTCCGCCTGCTCACGCTCCCGACGAACATCGTCGTCAACGCCGTCCTCATCTTCGGCCTGCTCGGCTTCCCCGCGCTCGGCGTCGCCGGCGCCGCAATCGGCACCGCGGTCGCGAACGCGCTCGCCGCCGGCATCTTCTTCGTCCTCCTCGTCTCCGGGAAGTACAGCGTCCAACTCCACCTCGGCGGGAAACAGTGGGACTGGAGTATTGCGAGCGAAATCGTCCGCGTCGCCGTCCCGCTCGCCGGCACCCGGCTCTCCCGGACGTTCGGCCGGTTCCCGTTCCTGTTCGTGCTCGCCGTGCTCGGCAGCGAAGTCGTCGCCGCGTACGCCATCGGCCGCCGCGTCATGCTCCTCGCGCTGATGCCCGCGTGGGGGTACTCCACGGCGTCCTCGACGCTCGTCGGGCAGGCCATCGGCGCGGGCCAAGGCGACGAGGCCGCCGAGTACGGCTGGCAGACCCTCCGCATCGCGCTCGTCACCCAGCTCATCATCGCCGTCGCCATCTTCGCCGCCGCCCGCCCCATCGCCGCCGCGTTCGACGCCGCCGACCTCGACCTCACCGTCACCTTCATCCGCGTGTTCGGCCTCGGCGTCGCCGCGTTCAGCGTCTCCCGCACCCTCCGCGGCGGCCTTCGCGGCGCGGGCGACACCTCGTGGCCGTTCTACGGCGGCCTCCTCAGCACGTACGTCGTCCGCCTTCCAATAGCGTTCGCCGCGCTCCCCGCGACGTTCGCGGTCACCGTCCCCCTGCTTGGCGTCACGCTCACGCCAGGCCTCGGCTGGGCGCTCCCCGCCATCTACGTCGCCATCGTCGCCGACATGTACACGCGCGCCGCCGTGAACTTCGTGCGCTTTCGGTCCGGGAAGTGGCGCGAGATCGGCGCGCGTGCCACGAACCAAACGACCTGATTTAAGTGGGCCGCGACCCCGTAACGCAGTATGAGCAAAGCGACGAAGTTCGTCCTCGGCACCGTCGGCGCGTCCGCCGCGCTCTCACTCGTCATCGCCGCGCAGATCGCGCTCGCGTAGCGTGTTCGAGGCGCGCGACCTTCCCAGCGACGTGACGAGCGTCCGCGACGACCACGCGCCCGACGCCGTCGTGTTGGACGCGTCGAGCGACTTCGAGACCCTTCCCAGCCACGAGCTCGACGACATCGCCACCCGCGCGGACGGCCTCACGCCGACCGCCTACGACCCCGACTGGCTCCCCGAGGACAGCCCGCAGCTGCTCCAGCGGCTCACCTCCGGCGACCTCGTCGTCGGCATGCCCGGCGACGGTAGCGTCGCATGGACCCGACAGACCGACCCCGCGTTCGTCCTCGTGAAACCGCGCGTCGAGGGCGCACCCGAGAGCTTCGTGGACTTCCTCGTCGCCGAGGCGCTCGTCGAACTCGGACTCGACCTCCCCGAGCACTTCCTCGGGTTCTTCACGGACACTTACCGCGAGTTCGCGGCGGCCGTGGACGCCGACCCGACCGCGACGTATCAAATCGCGGTCGCGGTGTACGACGCCTACCGTGGCCTCCACACCCGCGACGTCTTCGAGTCGTGGGCGGGCGAACACGACCGCCTCCACGACGCGTGGCGGGACGCGGGCGAGCGCCTCCAACCCCGCCTCGACGACCTTCCCGGTGAGGTCGCGCGCGGCACCACCGAGTTCGGCGACGCGGCGGAGTTGGCGTGCAGCGCCGTCAAGCACGACCTCGACGTGCCGACGCCGTTCGGCGCGCTCGACACCGTCGCCTACCGCGAGCACGGCCCCGAGTACGCCGTGAAATGGGCGGAGAAGCTCTTCTAACCACAGCGAAGAAGTCCCCAGCCCTCCTCTCCTCACCCATGAGCGACGAGTTCGACCGCGAGGAGGAAAAACGAAAACTCCGCGAGAAGTACGCGAAGGACCGAAAGGACCGCGAGACGACGGGGCGAATGAGCGACCTCCTCCTGCAGGGCGCGACGATGACGAACAAGCACTGCGACCGCTGCGGCAGCCCGATTTTCCGCCAGAACGACGAGGAGTTCTGCCCGACCTGCCGCGCCGAAGGCAACCAACCCCAGACGGACGAATCCAGCCCGGACAGCGCCGAACAGCCCGCGACGGCGCAGACCGTCGCAACCGCCGAACCCGACACCACCGACGAAACGTCGAACGAGGCCGCGGACGCCGCTCCCGACGCGTCCGACGCCGTCCGCGCCCCCGCACCCACCACGACTACCGACCGGAGCGAGCAGACACCAGCCGACGAACCGACGCAGGCCGACGAACCGACGACCCAGGCCGCGACCGCCGACACAGCCGACCTCGCGGACGCCCGTGCCGCCCTCGCCACCTCCATCGAAACGCTCGCCCGCCGCGCCGCCGACACCGACGACCCCCACCGCGCCACGGACTACCTCGAAGCCGCACGCGAAGCCGCCGACACCCTCCGCGCGCTTGACCGATAACACCACACGACAAGCGAGTATCGCGCGTATCTCACGGCGTTGCCGTTCGATTTCTCCGGCGGCGAAGCCGCCGGAACGGGCCACCAACACTTATCCTTCTTCTCCGCTCACGTTCCGCCATGAAGATACTCGTACCCGTAGACGGCAGCGACATCAGTTTTCGAGCGCTCTCCTTCGCGGCGGAGATGGCGCGCCGGTACGAGGGCACGGTGCACGTCGTCCACATCACGGACCGGAAGAACGACGTGACCGACGAGATCGTCGAGCGCGCGAAGGACATTCTGGACGCCGAAGGTATCGAGGACGACCCAGAAGTCAGCCTCGACCTCGACCTCGACTTCCGGCCGTCGAAACGCGTCGGCGAGGACATCCTCACGCTCGTGGACGAACGCGGCTACGACCACGTCGTCATGGGCCACCACGGCTCCGGTACGGTGGAGCGAGCTATCCTCGGGAGCGCCGCCGAGACCGTCATCAAGTCCGACACGGTCGCGGTGACGGTCGTCCCCTAGGGCTCGTACTGGGAGCCGATAACTTCGCGCACGCGCTCGGCGGTCACCTCGCCGACGCCCGACACCTCCAGTAAGTCCTCCTCGCGCGCGGTCATCACTTCCTCCACAGTCCCGAAGTGCTCCAAGAGCGAGCGCGCGGTCACTGGCCCGATGTCCGCGATGGACTCGACCACGTACTCCTGCTGTTCGTCCAGCGTCTTCGCGGACTTCTCGCCGTGCGCGCTCACCTCGCGGTCGCGCGACAACTGCTCTCTATTCGCGATGGTCTCCAACAAGTCCGCCGTATCGTTCTCGTCCTCGGTTCGGAGGATACTGACGCCGTAGTCGACCGCGAGACTCGCGAGCGCGCCCCGAATCGCGTTCGGGTGGACGTTCCGCGCGCCGTAGAGGTCGTCGCCCTCGATGACGTACACCGGCCGGTCGTAGTGCCGGACGAGGTCGGTCGCCTGCTCGAACACGGAGCGGTCGCCGCCCAAGAGGGTGTCGAGGAAGTCCTCGATGCTCTTGCGCTCGACCGCCACCCGGTCGGAGAGCACGTAATCGCCGACCGCGAGCGTCTCCAAGCGCGTGTCGACCTGCTCGCGCTTCGAGAGGTCGCGGGCGATGTGGGAGTCGAGTTCGCGCTGGTCCACCACGACCTCCACCGTCTCCTCGTCGTCGTGATGCGGGGCGTCGGGCGTCTCCTTCGCCTCGACCGCTTGATCGTCCGGGTCCGGCGGCTCGAACCCCGACAGCGCCGCCTGCCCGTCACCCTCCTCGCTCTCCGCGTTCGCTCCCGCGCCTTCTCCTGGTTCCGCATCCGCTCCGGTCTCTCCCTCCGAATTCGCGTCGCCTCCGTTCTCGAAGTCCGTGAGCGACTGCTGGCTGTCGTCGAGGTCGTCTTCGACCTCGTCGGCGACGCCCTTCAGGTCGCGGAGTTCCTGCTCCATCTCCTTCTCCCGCCGGCGGCTAATCCAGAAGTACGCCTCGTCGCGGGTGTCCTCGGCCATCAACACGACGACGCGCCCCTCGTCCTGCCGGCCCGTCCGGCCCTTCCGCTGGACGGAGCGAATCGCCGTCGGCACGGGTTCGAAGAACAACACGAGGTCGACTTCGGGCACGTCCAGTCCCTCCTCGGCGACGCTCGTGGACACGAGCACCTCGAAGTCGCCCGCGCTGAACGCGTCCAATCGGTCCTTCTGCTCCGTCTGCGTCATCCCGTCGGAGCCGTCCTTGTCGCCCTGTCCGACGAACCGCTCCGTCTCGAAGTGGTTCCCGAGGAACTCCGTGAGCGCCTCCGCGGTGTCCCGGGACTCCGTGAACACGATGACGCGGTCGCCGCCCTCGATACCGAGGGTTTCCGCGAGCAACATCCGCACCCGCCGGAACTTCGGATGGAGATCGTCGTACTCCTGTACGCGCCGCATCGCCTCCTTCACCCGCGGCTCGCTCACCAACCGCTGGGAGGCCTTCGACGCGCCCGACGACCGCGCCGCGTTCCGCTGGCGCTCGAAGTACCGCCGAACGGACTCGACGCTCTGCGTCTCCACCAGTTCGACCGCGCGCCGAAGCTTCATCACTTCCGCGTGCGCGCTCATCCCCTCGTAGCCCTCCGACTGGTCGTTGTCGATGAGCTTCCGCAACTGGGCGCGCATCCGATTCAGGTCCTTCTGCGACACGTCCGGCTGCGTCGTGTTCGTCACGCCCAACTCCTTCAACGCCTCCAGGCGCTCCTGAATCACCTCGTTCAGCTTATCCCGAATCTCGATGATTTCGTCCGGGAGTTCGATGCGCTCCCACTCCACGTCCGTGTCGTGCGTGAACGCCGCCACGTCGTCGTCGTCCTCCGTCTTCACCTCGACCGACGTGATGCCGAGGTTCTCGCACACCTGCCGGATGTCCTCCTCGTTCCCGCCGGGGCTCGCGCTCATTCCCGTCACGAGCGGGTCCGCGGCGTCCGCGAGGTAGCGCTCCGCGATGTACGTGTACGCGTAGTCGCCCGTCGCGCGGTGACACTCGTCGAACGTGCAGTGAACCACGTCCCGCAGGCTCACGCGGCCGCCCACGAGGTCGTTCTCCACCACCTGCGGCGTCGCAATCACGATGCGCGCGGACTCCCAGAGTTCCGCGCGGTCGTCCGGTCGGACTTCGCCCGTGAACACCACTATCTCGTCGTCCGGGATTTCGAGCGCGTCCCGGTAGAACGACGCGTGCTGCTCCACCAGCGGCTTCGTCGGCGCGAGCAAGAGCGCCTTCCCGCCTGCATCACCCACTAATCGTTCCGCCGTCACCAACAGACTCACCGCCGTCTTTCCCAGTCCGGTGGGGAGACAGACGAGGGTGTTTCCGGAGAGAGAGCGCTCCGCGAGGTCGACCTGGTAGTCGCGGCGCTCGATGACGCCCGCGGTGAGGAGCGGACGGCTCACGTAGTCTGCGTCGGTGGCGGCCATTCACAACGACGTTGGCCGCTCACGCGTTTAAGGGTTCGCGTGGCGGGGTGAAAGTGAATCAGTCCACGAGTTCCGCGAGTTCGAGCAGGGTGTCGAGGCCGAGAACAGCCACGACGAGCGCGATGACCACGAGCGCCACTATCGCGATAACCGCCCACTCGACTGGTGTCATATCCCGGGGTTCGGACGCGCTTGGAAAACCGTTTGTGGCCTACACGAGGTTGATGACCGCCCACATCGCGCTCGCCGAGGCGACCGGGATAGAGAAGTTGTCGTCGACGACGTACGTGAACACGACCGGTTTCACGCCGTCCGCGACGGTCGCAGCCACCGCGCCCGCAATCGCCGCGGGCAGGGGGACGCGGAGGACGCTCGCGATGGCGAGGCAGACGCCGAACGTCGCGAGCATCACCCAGGACTGCTTCACGCCGAGGTCGTCGCTCGACAGGAGGCCCGAAATGGGGTCGCCGAGCGTCAGCATGAACATCGCGGGCACCGCGAGGAACGGGTCGAACGCGAGCGCGACCACCGTCATCGCCACCGCGCCGAGCGCGTACCCCGCGGGGTTCTCCTGCTCGTACTCGCGGGTGAGATTCGAGAAGAGCCGCCAGTGGTCGATGACGCCCGCGAGCCGGAGCGCCTCCGCCGCGGCGACGACGACACACGCGAGCACCAGGAATCCCTGCACGTACGTCCACGGCGCGCCCAGCAGCCACGCGAGCGGGACGACCGACGTGCTCGCGTGAACGGCGCGCCGCGGGAGTTCGCTCACAGGTCGGAGAAGTCGACGCGGCCGGCGCGGAGGTCGGCGAGCACGCCGGGCAGTTCGCTGATTTCGACGCGGGTCTGGTCGGTCGAATCACGGTCGCGCAGCGTCGCGTCGCCGTCTTCGAGGCTCTCGTAGTCGATGGTGACGCAGAACGGCGTGCCGACCTCGTCCTGCCGCCGGTACCGTCGGCCGATGTTCCCGGAGTCGTCGTACGTCACGGAGAAGCCGGCTTCGCGGAGGTCGCGCGCGAGACCCCGGGCTTCCTCGCCGAGGCCGTCCTTGTCCATCAGCGGGAACACGCCGACGAACGTCGGCGCGACCTCGGGGTCGAGGCGGAGCACGTCGCGCTCCTCGCCGTCCACCTCGTCGGTGTCGAGCGCGTGCGCGAGCACCGTGTAGACGACGCGCCCGACGCCGAACGCTGGTTCGACGACGTGCGGCGTGATGTGCCGCCCGGCCTCCGTCACCTCCTCCACGGAGAAGCCGGTCTTCTCGACGGGCACCTCGTACGTCTCGCCGTCGACCTCCACTTCGACGGTCTCGCCGTCGAACGCCGCGCGGTCGCGCTCGGCCTTCGCTTCGAGCGCGTCCGCCACGTCGCCCGCCGCGCCGCCGAACTCCGGCCCGAGGAAGGACATGTCGGGGTCCATGGTCGCGCGCTCGACGGTCTTCGGCTCGTCGAACTGCTTGAACACCGTGAAGTTCTCCCCGGAATGCTTCGCGTGCTTCGAGAGGTCGTAGTCCGTCCGCGACGCCAACCCCTCGATTTCGATCCAGTCGCCGTCCACCTCGGATTCGGCGTCCCAGCAGTCGCTCGCGTAGTGCGAGAGTTCGCCGGGGAGGTGCTGGCGGAACCGGAACCGGTCCATGTCGACGCCGACGCGGTCGAACCACCGCTGGCTCACGCCGAGCCAGTACGCCGTCCACTCGTCGCCGACGATACCCTCGTCGACGGCCTCGCGCGGCGTCTTCTGGACGTACTCGCCGTCTTCCGCCTGCTGCTCCGCGACCGGATAGAGGGTGAGCGACACGTCGCTCACCGATTCGAGGTCCGGGCTGTCGGACTCGGGGTCGAAGAAGTACTCTAACTCCGCCATCGTGAACTCCCGGGTGCGGAGGAGCGCCTTCCGCGGGCTGATTTCGTTGCGGTAGCCCGTCCCGACCTGCGCCGCGCCGAACGGCAGTTGCTCGCGCGCGTACTCCTTCAGCCGCGGGAACTCCACGAACATCCCCTGCGCGGTCTCCGGGCGGAGGTAGCCGGTCTGGCCGTCGCCCGGACCGATCTGGGTCTTGAACATGAGGTTGAAGTTCTCCACGTCCTCGCCCGCGAGCGGCGTCCCACAGTTCGGACAGACGAGGTCGTGGTCCCGAATCAGGCCCTCGACTTCGGGAATCGGGAGGCTCTCGGCGTCCTCGATGCCCGTGTTGTCCTCGATGAGGTGGTCGGCGCGGTGGCTCTCCCCGCACTCCGGGCACTCGACGAGCATGTCGTCGAACGTCTCGATGTGGCCGGACGCCTCGAACACGGGCTCCGGCGTGACGGTCGGCGCGTCGATCTCCATGTTGCCCTCGCGGGTGACGAAGCGGTCGCGCCACGCGTCCTCCACGTTCCGCTTCAGGCTCGCGCCTTCCGGACCGTACGTGTAGAAGCCGGCGACGCCGCCGTACGCCTCGTTCGCCTGGAAGAAGAAACCGCGGCGGCGGGCGAGTTCGTCCAGCTTCATAGCGCGGAGAGCAGGTCGATGTCCCGGACGATGCCGGTGAGGTCGTCGCCGTTCACGAGCGGGAGCTGCTCCACGTCGTGCGTGAGCATCGACTGCGCGACCTCCTGTGCGGTCTTCGTGCTCGACACCGTCACGGGGTCGGCAGTCATGAACTCACTGACCGGTTCGGCGGGAATCTCCACGTTCCGCGTCGGGAAGTAGCGGTTCCCGACCGCCTTGATGCCCTCCCACATCCAGTCGTCGTCCTGGCCCGCGATGGAGTCCCCGATGTCGTCCTCGCCCTCGACGACGCGCGCCACGTCGATGACGTCGACCTCGGTGATGATGCCCGTCATCTCCGCGTCGTCGTCAAGCACGACCGCGTACGGCACGTTCGCGTACGCGATTTCGCGCTCCGAGACGGGGAGCGGCGTTCCCTCGTAGACGGTGTTCACGTCGCGCCTGGCGAGCCCGCCGACCTCGCTGACGCCGTCGATGTCGCCGTCCGCGATGGCGCGCACCACGTCCGTGATGGTGATGATACCCTCCAGCTCGTCGTCGTCACCGACAACGGGAACGCGGCGCGCGTCCTCCGCGACCATCAGCCGCGCCGCCTCCACGACCGACGTGTCCGCGGTCGTCGTCGGCACCTCCTGCATCAGCAGCGCGAGCTGGTCCTCGTCCGGCTGCTCAATGAGGTCCTCGCGGGAAACGAGTCCGCGGTAGCGTTCGCCCTCGTCGTTCTTGACGACGGGCACAGAAGAGAACTCGCGCTCCTGCAGATACGTGAGTACGTCCTCGCGAGTACCCGGAAGCTCGACCGTCACGAGCTCCGAGCGTGGTGTCATCGCGTCAGCGACGTTCATATGGGGCGGTCTACGACGCCCGCCCATTTGTAGGCTACGCCCTCAGTTCTCGGCGACGACGCGGTCCGCCTCCGGGAAGAACTTCTCGTACCCGTCGTGCTCGAACGACCCGAGATGGGTCTTGTCGAGCCGCTGGACGTGCGTGTACAGCGTCCCGTGTTCGACTGCGGTCTCGACGAGCGGCTGCGCGTAGTGCCGGAGGAAGTTCCCCGCGATGAAGATAGCCGTCTTCGTCTCGGGGTCGCGAAGCTCCGTCACGAAGAACACGCGGCCGTCGACTTCGGCGCGGTACACGTCGTAGACGGGGAAGCCGTCCTCGCGGAACACGTCGGCGAACTCCTTCGCATCGTTGTCCGGGACAACGTGGACGATGCCGTACTGCACGTCCTCGTCCTCGGGGTCGTCGTTCGAGTCGAGGCCCTTGGTCGCGGTGTCGCCCGCGCGCAGCGTCACCGTCGTCCAGCCCTCTGCTTCGAGTTCGTCCGCGAGCGCGTCCATGTCCGCGAGGGTCTGCGCCCACGCGTCCTTCTTCGCGTCCGGGTTCTCCGTTATCTGCTCGCGCCGCTCCGCGAGCTCGTCCTTGTCCGGCGTGTCCGGCCCCTGCTTAACCATACCTCGAAATGGGCGATTCCGACGGAAGAACGTTCCGCTGGCCGTTAGACGCCGAGCGCGACCTCGATCAGGAAGGAGACGGCGAGCAGGCAGAGAGCGGTCGCGCCGACGGTCACACCGGCCCGCGGCCGGTCGTCCGGATGGAGGGGAACGAGGCTGGCTGGCGGCAGTCGCGCGACGTACCGCGCGACCGTCCCGCCGCGTTCCGCCTCGCCGAAGTCGTCCGGGCCGCTGCGGTCCGCGCCGACGCGGCCGTCCGTGCTCGCGAACGGGTTCAGCACGCTCGCTGCGGCCGCCGCCTTCTCGCGGTCGCTCCGTTCGTCGTCCTCCGCGGCCGGGTCGGCGGTCTGCTCGACGCGCGCGCTCGTCGCCTGGTCGCTCTCCGAATCGCGCTTCCACGCGGCCGTCGGCCGGAGTTTGATGGCGGCGTACCCGAGGAGGAGCCAGCCGACGACGAACTGTCCGAACTTCACGCCGGACGCGCCCGCGTCGTACAGCGCGCTCACAGCGGCTAACGCGAGTGAAACGCCGAGCGCCGCGACGACAGCGTACGTCACCGTGTACGCGGTCTTCCCGAGCCAGCGCCGACGCCTTCCGCTCATATTAGTCGAGGACGTGCGTTTCGAGGTACTCGTCGGGTTCCTCGTACTCGTCTTGATGGCGGTGACACCGGCTGCGTCGACCGCTCGTCGACACCTGGTGGTCCGCGGGGCGTTCGCGCTCACAGACGCTTCCGAACTCCTCGCGGAGCGCCGCCCGCGCCGCGTCGCTCTCGCCGGCGCGGATCTGCTCGACCGCGTCCTCCAGATGAGTCTCTACGGCGCTCGGGAGGTCGAGGTCGCCGAACACCTCGTCGACGAGGCTGTCGATGTCCTCGTATGGGTCGGAGAGCCCCGCGAGTTCGAACACCTGCTGAGTCACCGACTTCTCGCGGCTCTCGCGCTGCCGGAGCACGTCCCGGAACACTTCGATGGCCTCCCAGACCTCGTTGTCGATGTCCTCGTACGCCTCCGGTCGAATCTTCATCGGGCAGCGCGTGCTGAACGCACACCCGCTCGGCGGGTCGCGCGGACTCGGTGGCGTCCCCCGGAGCGTGATGCGTTGCTTGTCCGCGGTCGGGTCGGGTTCCGGAATCGCGGACAGCAGCGAGTGCGTGTACGGGTTCGCCGGGTCGTCGAACACCTCCGCCGACGGCCCGAGTTCCATCACGTTCCCGAGGTACATCACGGCGACCCGGTCACAGATGTGTTCGACGACCGCGAGGTCGTGCGCGATGAACAGGTAGGTGAGGTCGAACTCGTCCTGCAGGTCTTCGAGGAGGTTGAGTATTTTCGCCTGTACGGACGCGTCGAGCGCCGACACGGGTTCGTCGAGGATGACGAAGTCGGGTTCGAGTGCGAGGGCGCGGGCGATGCCGATGCGTTGTTTCTGGCCGCCGGAGAACTGGTGGGGGTAGCGGTAGTAGTGCTCCGGCTGCAGTCCGACGGTGTCGAGCAGTTCGCGGACGCGCGCCCGGCGCAGGCGGCGTTTCGTCGTGTTCACGCGAACCCGCACCGTGTCGTCGTTCACCGTCACGTCGACGCGCTCGGGTTCGAGCGGAATCTCCTCCCGGATGGTCACCGCGGGCTGACCGCCCTCAACGTCGACCGTGATGTCGGGGCGGTCGTGCGCGTCGATGTCGAACGCGGCCACCATGTCGCCCGCGACCTCCCGGTCGCCAGCGTCGTCAAGCGCGACGGAGAGGTACGGCCAGTCGTGCACGTCCAGGGGTTCCTGGACGATTTCGCCGATGGTCATCCGTTCGTTCAGGCTGCTGTCCGGGTCCTGGAACACCATCTGGACGTTCCGCCGCCACTGCTTCAGGGCCTTCCCGGAGAGCGCGGTGGCGTCGGTTCCGTCGTACGAGACTTCGCCCGCGGTCGCCTGTTCGAGACGGATGAGCGTGCGGCCGAGCGTCGTCTTCCCACAGCCGGACTCACCCACGAGCCCGAGCGTCTCCCCGCGCTTGATGTCGAAGGAGACGCCGTCCACGGCCTTCACGGGCTTGTTGTCGAACACGCCGTCGCCGCCGTAGTACGTCTTCAGGTCGCGGACGCGAACGAGCGTGTCCTCTTCGGCGGCCGATTCCGTCGTCGGGTTCGAATCTGTCGTGCTCATCGTTCGACCTCCGCGCCGGTAGTCTGCGACCGGTGGCGCTCGACCGCCGCCTCCTGCGGTTCGTCCTCCGGATAGAGGAGGCAGGCGGCCTCGTGGTCCTCGTTCTCCTCGTTTACGTCCACGAGGACGGGATGGACGTGGTCGCAGTCGTCGAACGCCTTCGGACAGCGCGGCGCGAACCGACAGTACGTCGCGGGTTCGTTCGGCGTCTCGACGTCGCCTTCGATGATGCTGAGCCGGTCGCCGCCCGTGTTCCGCGAGGGAATGCTGTCGAGCAAGCCCTGCGTGTAGGGATGCTTGGGGTTCCCGAACAGTTCGACGGCGCTCGCGCGCTCCACGAGTTCGCCCGCGTACATCACGTTCACGCGGTCACAGATCTCCGCGACGACGCCCATGTCGTGCGTGATGAACATGATGGAGAGGTCGCGCTCCTCCTGCAACTCCTTCAGGAGTTCCAGAATCTGGGCTTGAATCGTCACGTCGAGCGCCGTGGTCGGTTCGTCGCAGATGAGGAGTTCGGGGTCGCAGGCGAGCGCCGTCGCGATGACCGCGCGCTGCCGCATCCCGCCCGAGAACTCGTGGGGGTACTCGTTCACGCGACGCGGCGCGTCCGGAATCCCGACCGCTTCGAGGAGTTCGATGGCCTCCCGGGTCGCCTCCCGGCCGCGCAGGTCCTGGTGGAGGCGCAGCGCCTCCTTGATCTGATTCCCGACCGTGTAGACGGGATTGAGGCTCGTGAGCGGGTCCTGGAACACCATCGAGATGGCGCTCCCGCGGAGGCGCTGTCGTGCGTTCTCCGGCATGTTCGCGATGTCGACGTAGCCGTCCGTGACTACGCCCTCCGCGTCCCGCTCCTCGACGACGACGAAATCGCCGTCGCCGACGGTGTCGCCCGCGCTCAGGTCGGCGGTCGAGCGGTTGTAGCGGTCCTCGAACTCCTGGACCGTCTCGATGCCGCGGTACTTGATGTGGCCGTCCGTTATCTTCCCGGGGCTCTCGACGAGGCCCATGATGGAACGGGCGGTGACGGACTTCCCGCTCCCGGACTCGCCGACGATGCCCACGGTCTCACCGTACCCGATGTCGAAGGAGACGCCGTCCGCCGCGCGAACGGTCTCCTTCTCCGTGAAGAACGCCGTGTGGATGTCTTCAACCGAGAGGATGGCGTCCGTGTCGGGGCGTGCGCGCGTCATCACGCACCACCCCCGGTCGCGGCGACCTCGTCCGTGCTCCCGCCCTCGCTCTGCGGGTCGATGGCGTCACGGATGCCGTCGCCGAGCGCGTTGAACCCGACGACGACGGTCGTGATGGCGAGTCCGGGCAGCACGGAGATGTGCCAGGAGGCCGAGATGATGTAGTTCTGGCCGTCCGCGACCGCGCGCCCCCACTCCGGCGTCGGCGGTTGGACGCCGATACCGATGTATCCGAGGCCGGCGGTCGCGATCATGTAGCCGCCCATGCTCATCGACGCGTAGATGAGGAGGTAGCCGAGGATGTACGGCGCGACGTGCTTCCGCATCATCACGTCCGCGCGCTCGCCGAACGACTCGGCGGCGTCGACCCACTCGTTCTCCACCGTCTGGAACGCGGGCCCACGCACTGCGCGCCACAGTCCCGTCCACCCCCACGCGCCGAAGATGAGCGCGAGGACGAACGCGCCGCTGTAGATTTCAGAGATCCACGTATCCCCGAGCACGACGCTGAGCATGATGAGCACCAGGAGCTGGGGCATCGCTTGGAAGGAGTCGCTCACGAGCACGGTCGCGAGGTCGAACACGCCCTTGTAGTACGCGGACATGAGCGCGAGGGACACCGCGATACTGCCCGCGATACCGATGGCGACCAAGCCGATGAACAGGCTCACTCGGGCGCCGTACGCCATGAACGTGAACAGGTCTTTTCCGGATACTAACGTCCCGAACGGATGGAATCGGTCGTATCGGTCGTAGGAGCCGATGCCGAAGTTCTGTCGGTCGCCCTGTGACTTCGAGGCGATGTTCGCCGCGCCCGCGGTGACCGTCTGCACGCTCCCGGACGCTTCGTCGTAGTACTCGATCTGGTGGCTGTACGGGTTCTCGATGTTCGCGTTCGCCGTGGTCGGACTGATGGTCGGCGCGAAGATGGCCATGATGATGAACACGAACACGATGACCAGGCCGAACGTCCCCCAGGAGTGGCCGCGGAGCCGGTCGATCATGTCGTCGGTCGGCGTCCAGGACGCGTACCGGTAGTGCTCGCGGAACACGAGGTAGCCGCGCCATACCCAGTAGAGCACGAGGAACGCGTACGCGTACACGAACACGAGGCGGAGCGCCCACGCGTACGCCGCTGAGAGACCGAGGAACGTGCTCTCCCAGGAACCGTCGGGCATCTGGTAGCCCTGGTTCGGGATGAGACTGCGGTCGAGCAGCGTCGGCAGACCGTTCACGGCCGCCCCGGCGTCGGCGATGGCGCCCAGGACGCCGCCGAGCGGGCCGGAGATGAGGCTCGGGAGCGCGCCGAGGAGCGGTTCGGTGATGACGTCGTACGGCATCGCCATCACGAACCCGGCGAGCGCGCCGAGTTCGAGGGCGATCAGCGCCGCGAACACGCCCGTCCAGATCGCGGCGGGGCGCGGGTTCGCCTTGATTCGTTCCGAGAGAGGGGCGTCCGAGTAGTCGGTTGCAGCCATACTATTGTCCCTCGAAACCGACTCGTGGGTCGATTATCGTGTACAGGATGTCTTGAACGATGTTCATGATGACGAGCAGCAGGATGAAGACGTACATGAGCGCGCTCGCAAGCGGGATGTCGCCGTTCAGCATCGCTTGCAGGAACACGTAGCCGATACCGTTGATGGCGAACACGTACTCGATGAGCACGCTCCCGCCCACGAGCACGAACGCCTCCGCCGTGATGACGGGCACCAGTGGGATGAGGGCGTTCCGGAAGATGTGCTTCCAGACGATGGTGCGCGGCGGCAGCCCCTTCGCCTTCGCCATCTCGACGTAGTTCGAGTTCTTCGATTCGAGCATGGCGGTGCGGCCGATACGCATCTCGTTGCCCATGCTCGCGGACCCGAGCACGATGGACGCCGGGAGGATTTTCTTCGTCGCGGCGAGCAGGTTCTCCCAGTTCGGCATCGGCAGGCCGAGCGTCGTGTTCGGCCCGAGGAGCTGGCCGAGTTCGGGCGGCCCGATGACTTTCGTCTGGACGACCCAGGACTCCCAGTTGAACGGCTGGATGCCGCTGATCGCGGGGAGGCTGTTGAGGAAGTTCGCGATGCCGACGGTCGCGCCCTCGGACCCGGACAGGAACTGCATGATGATGACCGCGAGCCAGAAGTTCGGCATCGCGCGCCAGACGATACCGGTGAATGACGCGGTGTAGTCGCCGAACGTGTTCGGGTTGAGTCCCGCGTAGAACCCGAGCGGTATCCCGATGAACAGCGGGATGAGGACCGCCCACGCGCCCATCCACATCGTCCGGGGGAGGAACTGGACGATGATGTCGAATGCGGGCGTGGAGGGCGAGAACACGTAGGATTGCCCGAGGTTGAACGTCAGGAGGTCGGTCATGAAGTCGAAGTAGCGACTCCAGAGCGGTTCGTTCAAGTTCAGTTTCCGTCGAATCTCCTCAGCGGCGGGTCCGTTCGCGTTCCCGCGGCCGAGAATCGCCGATACCGGGTCGATCGGCCCTGCGTACAGGATGATGAACGTCAGGGACGTCCCGAAGATGACGACGGGAATCGAGAGGAGGATTCGTTTGAGGAGGTAGGCAAGCCTGTTCATGACTGTACCCACCGCCCCGTGCCAACCACTTCCATGTTGCGTGCGGTATTGTAGCCCGTGAGCCGTAATTAGGCCTGTCGTTTTCACTTCCCAATCGTCTGGATAAATGCGAAGCTACCCGGAGAAAATAAATAAACCAGTCGTGTTTCTTTTGTTACTCGTACTGTCCGCGGTCGCCGATGGAGACCTGATTGAACTTCGTCGAGGCCGTGCCCATCGGGCCGACGCGCGGCTTGTCGACCCAGGGGTACGACATGTGCTCAGCATTCACGTGGAAGCAGTTGATGAACACCGCGTCCTCCCAGTTCGCCTTCTCCATGTCGACGTAGGCCTCAGCACGCGCCTGCTGCGCGTCCTCGCTCAGGCCGTAGTTGCTCGTGATGGTGTTCCAGGCTTCGCGAGCCTGCTCCGCGGCCGGCGTTCCCTCCCAGTTGGTGTAGGACACCGCGTTGTCCTTCTCGACCTGCGAGAACTGCGGGGCCATGAGCTGGAGGAAGTTGTCGCCGCCGGGGTAGTCCGCACCCCAGCCGAGCGTGTAGCCTTCGAGGTTGCCGTTGCGGCCGCGCTCGGTGAGCGTCGCGAACGGAACCTGCTCGTAGTTCATCTTGATGTGGCAGGACGCGAGCTTGTCACGCATGAGCTTCGTCTCCTCCGACCACGTCTGGGACTGGTAGGAGGTCATGGTGAACTCGTACTTGTTGTCCTGGCTGTAGCCGGCGTCCTCCATGACCTCGCGGGCCTTCTGGAGCATCGTCTCCGCCGCCTGGTTCTCACCGTATCCGTACGGGTAGTCCTGCGCCGCCTCGTTGTAGGCGGACGCGCCGCCGGGGTAGAGACCCGGAGGCAGGAAGAAGTACGCGGGCTTGTACGGACGGCCGAACACGGTGTTGACCATCTGGCGCGCGCTGAACGCGTACGCGAACGCCTTCCGCGCGGGCTTGATGACCTCGTCCGTGTTGAACGCGTAGTAGTACGTCGTGAGTTCGGACGTGCGGTAGTAGTCCGCGGTCAGGTCGTTGACGAGCGGACCGTACGTCCCGTAGGGGTGGCCGTTCTCGTCCGTGCCCTCGATGGTGATCTTGCTCGGGTCGTACTTCGAGGACGGAACGTTCGGATGGTCTGCGTTGACGTTCTTCGTCGCGTACGTGTAGAGAGCGTTCGTCTTCTCGACAATCTGGAAGTGGACGCCCGCGACCTTCGCGGTCTCGCCGTGGAAGTCGTCGTAGCGTTCGAGGGTCGCTTCGGTCCCCTTCGTCCACTTATCGAGCGTGAACGGACCGGTCCCCATCGGGCTCTCGGTCGCGTACTCGGACTGGCTGACCTCGCCACCGTATCCGTCGATGTCGCCGACGTAGCCTTCCTTCTGGGCCGCGAAGGGGTCGTACGCCATCATTTCGAGCGCCGCGTAGAACGGCTGGGTGAGTTCGACCTTGAACGTGGTCTGGTCGACGGCTTCGACGCCGAGCGAACCGGAGACGTAGGAGCCGTCGTCGTTCGTCTCGTGCGTGACGCCGAGCACGTTCAGGAGGAACGAGGCGCGGCGGCTGCTGTCGGAGGCCGCGAGGCGCTCCCACGAGTACACCATGTCGGACGCGGTGAACGACTCGCCGTCGTGGAACGTGACGTCCTCCTTGAGGTCGAACGTGATGACGGTGCTGTCGTCGTTGAGTTCGTAGCCCGTCGCGAGGAAGGTCTCCGCCGTCGTGTACGCGTTCGGGTAGACGGTGAGCGTATCGTACAGTTGGTGAATGAGATACGCGGACGCCTCGTCGGTCGAGGCGACGGGGTCGAGCGTCGTGATGGTGGAGTTCGTCCGCCGGTACGTCTTCTCCGAACTCCCACTGTCGCCGTCGTCGGTCGTGCCGGAAGTCGTGGTCTGCTCCGTCGTCGTGTCCGAGCTGCCGGAACAGCCCGCGAGCGCGGCCGCTGTTGCCGCGCCGCCGGTCGCCTGTAGGAAGCGACGCCGGCTGACGTTGTCATTGTCTGTCATCCGGGCAGTACTTGCCACCCCAATATGATAAAGTTGCTGATTTAGGGGTTTCTGCGGGGTATGGTTGGAGATTATCGGTTCTACTGCTCTTTGGTTGACTATTGTTAACCGTTGACGTGGCAACTGTCGGAACGACGGGGTTAAATAGGGCTGGTACAACGTACCATATGTCATGGCAACCTCTGCCACTGCCGTCCCGGCTTCCGGCGCTGATGTGATGGCCTCGATAGACGACGATGGCCCGACGGAGCGCCTCGTCATCGCGGACGTCTCGCGTGACGACGCGTGGGTAACCATCGATGCACGGGACGCAGCACCGCTCGCCGACTGGCGATAACCCACCTTTTTCCCGACTCCCGGTTTCCCTTCGACTATGGACTACCGCGAAGTCACCACGACGCGCGAGTTCCTCGCTCGGATGGAACACGGCGCGGACTGGCGCGAGGAGATTGAGAGCCTCGCCCGCGACGAGGGCGTCGAGGCCGGCTGGTTCGTCGCGATGGGCGCCGTACAGGACGCGGAACTCTGGTACTACGACCAGGACGACTTCGAGTACAAGCCCG
>Ga0207813_100456_pt1 | contig 22850 bp, 18 predicted proteins | sample A23E3SouthBayCA_2_FD_187730 | JGI IMG/M metagenome (GOLD analysis project Ga0207813, IMG submission 187730) | Aerobic enrichment media microbial communities from Eden Landing Ponds, California, USA - A23 E3 (4) (SPAdes) | ecosystem: Environmental > Aquatic > Marine > Unclassified | place... | reverse complement strand
GGTGGGGACCATCCGCGCGCCGTTGAAGTCGAGCACGCTGTACAGCGGCATCTCGATGGTCTCCGAGACGCGATAGGTCTCCCCCGACTGGAGTCGCACAGTCCCCCACGGCGCCCCTGCGTATGTCGCGCCGTTCGCAGTCTCGTCGAGGGCCGCCTGGATGTCCCCGTCCGGCGGGACCACCGTGACCCCGTCGGTCGGTCCCCGGGACGGCGCGTCGGTCCGGGTTGCCGTCGGGTCTTGCACGTTCGCGGGACTCTCTGTCGGCGAAGCCACCGATTGCGGATCGGTCCCAGGGTCCGTCGTTCCGTCGGTCAGGGCGTCGGTCCCTCCACCGCCACCGTCGGACCCACACCCCGCCAGCGCCGACGCGGCGCCGAACCCGAGCGCACTCTTCAGGAGCGACCGCCGCTCGTAGGACCCGTTCGGGGACTGCTCGCCCCTCGCAGTGTCGTCACCACTGGCTTGCGAATCGTTCGCGCACATGCCCATTGACGCGCCTTGCGCATATATAAAAGTTCCTGTGGTTCGGGTGTTTCGGCAACTGGCAAGTGGGAGCGATGGAGACGAACACGACGTCTCACCGGCCCCGCGATGCGGGGGGTTCGAACGACCGGCCGTCCCAACGCGGGTCAGACGGTCAGTTACCGTTCACCTGTTCTCTGAGGTCCGCCATCTCTTCCTGGAGGTCGTCGACCGTGTTCGCGAGTTCCTTCTGATACTGTGCCGCCGACCAGTTGAACAGCGCGACGCCGCCGGCCCCGTTCGGCACCTCACGGGGGTACTTGTGCTGGACGACGTTCTCCTCCCAGTCGTACCCCCCCATGTGGTCGACGAGGACGTTGTTCGTCTCGACCTCCTCGCCGACCCGCCAGATCGTCTCGTCTTCGATCATATGACTGTCCCAGACGTTCGCCTTGACCGTGTTCGAAGTCCCCTTCTGCAGGTCCCAGAACCACTCTGTCGTGTCCGAACTCGGCTGAAACGTGACGTCGAACCGGTGGGCGGCCGGTTGCCACCGGGACGACCCACTCATCAGAACTCCGGTCTGCTGAGCGCGCATGATACCGTCGAAAAAGACACTGTTGACCCAGGAATCTTCGCCTTCGGGGTGGAGATGGACACCGACCTCGCCCTGCTGAATTATCCCGGACATGCGAACTGACCACAGTCCCTCTTCGTTCTCGTCGACGATGTCGACGCCGGTCCCCTGCTGTTCCGGTGCGCGGAGATACATCTGGTCGATGTATACGGGGTCGATCGACTCCACTTTCTTCACCCGCGTGGTCACCTTGATCAGAGTCGAGTTCCAGCCGGCGGTGTCACCGGCATCGATGAACGGACGAACGAGGCGGGACCCGGCGCTCATATTGACGACGTCGGCGTTCTCGGTGGGTATCATCCGCGCACCGTTGAAATCGAGCACGCTGTACAGCGGCATCTCGATCGTCTCCGAGACGCGATACGTTTCGCCAGCCTGCAGTCTGACAACGCCCCACGGCGACCGCGCGTACGTCGCTCCGTTCGCGGCCTCCTCCAGGGCTGCCTGGATGTCCCCGTCCGGCGGGACCACCGTCACGCCGTTGGACGGCCCTCGCCGGGACGGCGCGTCGGTCCGGGTTGCCGTCGGATCTTGAACGTCCGCGCGCCCCTCTGTCGGCGAAGCCACAGACTGCGGATCGGTTCCGGGGTCCGTCGTTCCGTCGGCCGGGGCGTCCGTCCCTCCGCCGCCACCGTCGGACCCACACCCCGCCAGCGCCGACGCGGCGCCGAACCCGAGCGCACTCTTCAGGAGCGATCGCCGCTCGTATGTCCCGTTCGAGAACTGCCCGTCGCTCGCGGCGTCGTCACCACTGGCTTGCGAATCGTTTGCACACATACATGTCCAAGTGGTGGTACGGACCTAAATAAGTAGAGGTGCGGCGGGCAGTCACATCTGATCGTCGCTGGGACCGCGGGACGTTCACTCGCCGTCGATCACCCTTCTCCGATGTCACTGACTACTCCGCTTCGTCGGTGAATCGTTTCCAGCCCACGCGAGCGGCACCGAGGGCACCCAGACCGGAGAGAGCGGCCACGACTCCGAATCCCGGCCCCGAGGAGCTAGACGTCCCGGTCCCTGTCGCGGTTTCAGTCGGCGTCCCATCCGAGTTTTCGGTGGCCGTCTCGGTCGGCGTCGGGGTCGGGTCCGCGGGCGTCGGCATCGGCGTGAGCGTCGTCGTCGGGCCCTGGGGAACGTCCCCGAGCTTGACCGCGTAGATGTAACTCGTGGCTTCACCGCCGTTCAGCGTGAAATCGCCCGGCTTGTCCGTCCAGACGGTCCCGCCGACCGTCGCGCCCTCTCGGACCTGTTCGACTGTCGCGACGTGGGTCGAGAGGGTGTTCCCGCCGTCACCGACCACACCGTTGCGGGCGATGCCGTCCGGATACTCGGTCCCGTTGCGCAGTTGCGTGACGATCCGGGCCTGGTCCGGGACACCACCGACCTCGACGTTCATCCCGATAAGGTAGTACCCGGCCTCCTGAAGCGTGACGTACCCCGGCACGCCCTCGGGCGTCTCGCCGTCAGAACCGGCGGTCACGACCTCGATACCGCCGGTGTTGAACGACTGTGCGTCCCACTTCGGCGGATACCACGCGTTGGGTACGCTCTCGTCCGGTTCGCCGCTCAGATACGCTCGCATCGCGGGCCGGTCGCCCGCGGCACCGACGCGAGCCGCGAAGAGGAACGTCCCCGTCGTCGAGGTGCCAACCGTGGCGGTTTCCCCGGCGTTTTGCCGGGCGACGCAGCCGACCTTGTCGCCCGCCGAAAGCTCTGCGATGGTGGTGGCCTGTGCCGAGACGGCGGGTCCGTCAACGGTTCCCAGCGTGGTCTCCTGCGCGACGACGCTGTCTCCCCCGTCCCCGTTGACTGTTATCCCGCCGGTGTACTGCGACCCGTCGCCGACGCCGTCGAAGCGGACGCCCGCGCCGAGGACGTAGAGGCCGTCCGACGGTGCGACGAGCGTTCCGTTCGCCACGTCGGCGACTTCGCCCGTGTCGAACGTCGCGGCGTCGAACTCCACCGCCGTCCAGGACTCGTCGCCGGGGACGTCCTGCGCGGACGTGCGGTGGATCATCCCCCCCGACTCGGGACCGAGGCGGGCGACTGCGAGGTTGACTTTCTGCGGGCCCCGGTCGAGCGCGAGGGGCCCGTCGGCGGTGTGGCGCATCTGCGACTTCACTCGAGCGCCCCGCGAGAGTGAGACGACGGTGGTGACGGTCGTCGAGAGGTCGATTTCGGCGGTTCCAACCACCGACTCGGTCGCGACCCGCTCGCCGTTGACGGCGATGGCGTTGTGACACTGCGCACCGTCCGGCATCGCGTCCACTTCGTTCGATACCGACACCGCGTACAGTCCGTCCTCGGGCGCGACGAAGTACCCGTTCTCCACGTCGAAACTCCCCGTCTCGAACACCGTCGCGTCGTACTGGAGATCCGTCCACTGGTCGCCCGCGGGGACCTCCTGCCCCGACCTGGCGACGGCTTTTCCGGCCGTCGGGACGGTCGCCTCCTGTGCCGCCGCGACGCCGCTGCCGGCCAGGGCGGCGACGCCGAGCAGCCCCATCGACTGTAGTACCGACCGCCTGTCCGTCGTTACCCCCGACCGACCGGCATCGCTGTCCGTCAGGGTAGACTCCACACTCTCCGTCCGCTCCTCGACGCTCTCGGTCATGGCGTATCTATCCCTAACGTTTGTGTAAAATCATATAAACGGTTCGGCTGCATCCGGGCGGGAACGGTCACGGAACGCGACGCTCGATCGATCCGGGCCGGGGTCGCCGCACCGCTGGCGACGTCGTGGAAACGGGAAAGAACGTGAGAACCGCGGGTCTCGGGATGAGGTGGGCCTGACGCGACTTACTCCCCGAACATGGCGACGCCGAGTCCGAACGGCTCTTTGCCGCCGAGCATCCCGCCGCCGAGGTTCGTCCAGTGTTCCCCGCCGTCTTCTCCTTCGCGGTTGTGCCAGACGAGGGTGGCCGACAGTTTCTTGCCGGCCTCGGGACTGAACTCGTAGGCGAGTTCGGACCACGGCACCGCGTAGGCGAACTCGGTTCGGCCCTCGTCGGGGAAGTGTTCGACCCGCTGGTCGATGCCCGTGATCTGCGTGTTCGCCTCGCCGTCGCCCTGGTCGTAGTGCCACAGCGTCGGCCCGGTCGGCGACCCACTGAAGTTGATCTCGGAGAAGCCGCCGGCATCGCCGGGCATACCCGGCGCGATACCGATCTGGATGGAGTCGTTGTCCCAGTTGCCGCCGTCGTCGTACTCCTTGACGAAGACGTCGTTCTTGAGGTCCGCCGCGACGTAGAAGTTGTCTTCGTCCCAGCGCACCCACATATCGCCCTCTTGTGATTCGCCCTCGTAGACGCTGAAGTCGCTGACCTGCGCCGAGGGTTCGCCGAGGTGTGAGAAGTCGTTGACGTCGATCGCGCCCTTGTTGATCGTGAGGGCTTCGGGCTCGGACGTCGACCCCTCGCCGTACACCGCGGTCCCGAGTCCGAACGGCTCCTTGCCGCCGAAGATACCGCCGCCGTAGTTGAGATAGTTTTCACCGGCGTCGTCCGGGTCGTGACGACCGATAGTGAGGCTAAAGTCGCCTCCCGCTTCCGGAGACATGTCCATGGAGAGGTCGTCCCAGGCGACCGCGAAACTGTACTGGGTCCGTTTCTCACCGTCCATGCGCGTCACGTCCACGTCTGCGCTCTCGATGACCATCGAGTCCTCGCCGGCCGGGACTTTCCGGTGGTGAAGGTGCGGGCCCGTGACTTCGCCCGTACTGGCGTCCGCGACAGTGAGTTCGCTGAAGTTGCTCGTCGACCCGGGCTTGCCCGGTGCCAGCGCTATCTGGAAGCAGTCGTTCTTCCAGAGGCTCCCGGCCGAACCCGAGTTGATGATGTAGTTCTCGTCGGAGACGTCGGCCGCGAAGTAGAAGTTGTCTTCGTCCCAGTACGCCCACACGTCGCCTTCGCCCAGCGTTCCGTTTTCTCTGTACACGGCGAAATCCGACATGCTCACAAGCGAGTCGCCGAGGTCCGAGTACTCTCCCGGCGTGACCGACCCTTTCGGGACGGTGAGCGTCTCGAAGTTCGTCGGCTCCGGCGTGTCCGTGGGGGTCTCGTCGGCGGGGGTATCCGTCGGGGTCCCCTCGTCAGGCGTGTCCGTGGCCGTCGAGGGCACGCCCGTTGGCGTGCCCGTGGGCGGCTCGGTTGGCGCGTCCGTCGGCGCGTCCGTCGGTGTGTCCGCGGGGGGTTCCGTCGTTCCGTCTCCGGAACCACCGCTGTTACACCCCGCGAGTCCGGCTGTTCCAACTGTGAGAAGTCCCATCTGGATCGCCTTGCGGCGTGAGAAACGTACCTCGTCCTCACTCTCTCCGTCGTCTGATGGCTCGGGCACCATGGCTAAAGACTCACCACCCCTAGTTAATAAATATTTGGTTTAATTTTGTATACTTAGACGGTATTGAGACGTATTCGGACGGTCGCGATACCGAGTGGCAACTGTTCGAGGCTACCTCGACCTGTGACCCGGACACCCACTGTCGTCATCGACCTACTACATCGGGTGGGTTTCCGAAACTGGACAACTCTTCGGAGCAGAAACCAGCGGTGGCGTATCGGGCCGAAAGATGACCCGAATACTTGCTTGACTCGCACGCGCGACCCACCGGACGGCAGGTGGACCCCTATCTGGAACACACGGAACTGTCGCGCGTGCGGTCCACGAGAGCAGCGATAGCGCGAAGCGGCGTACCGACACGGGACCGGAGGGTTCTTAACACAGGATACGGAGACGAAACCATGCAGTTTCGACACGAGCAGATAGACGCTGAACCGCCGAACGACGAGCACATGATATGTCTGACGGCCGACCTCACAGGGAACGGTCGCGACGACGTGCTCGTCGGTGCCAGGAACCCATCGCCGAGCGTATACTGGTACGAGAACCCCGGGTGGGAGTGTCACGAGATCGTCGACGCAGAACCGCTCGAGTCCGGTGGGGCCTTCGCGGACCTGACGGGGAACGGTCGGCTGGACATGCTCGCGGGCGGTCACTGGGGGTGCCACGAGGTCTTCTGGTTCGAACAGCCCGAGGACCCGCGAGACGAATGGACCAAGCACGTGATCTGTGACGATTACCACAAGTACCACGACCAGGCGTTCGCCGACGTAGACGACGACGGCGAACCCGAGGTGATACTGCTCTCGCAGTTCTCCGAGGTCGTCTTCTACTACGACCTCCCCCAGGACCCGCGAGACGGAACCTGGCCGCGGGAAAACCGAACGATCGTCGCCGCCGGTGTCGGTGACACCGAGGGGATCCAGGTACTCGACATCGACGGCGACGGCCGGACCGAACTGGTCGTGGGGCGACGAATCTTCCACCGGCAGGACGAGGCAGGTAAGGAGTGGACGGCCGAACGGGTCGCCCCAGACTGGGAGGACGAACGGGTTCGGGTCCAGGCTGCCGACGTCGACGAGGACGGTACACCCGAACTGATCCTCAGCGAGTGCGAACTGCCGACGCTCGGGGCCCGACACGGGATCTACCACGACGGTCGACTCGCTGTCTGTTCCGCGCCAGAGTGGACGCCGGAGGTCCTCCGGGACGACCTCCACCATCCGCACAGCCTCCAGGTCGCCGACTTCGACGGCGATGGGCACCTCGACATCTACGTCGCCGAATCCGACTACGGCGAGATCGAAACTCCGCGACATTTCGTCTACCGGGGGCACGGGGACGGAACGTTCGAGGAACACCTCGTCTTCGAGGGCGTCGGCACGCACGAAGTGAAGGTCGCGGACCTGACCGGGACGGGAACGCTCGACCTCGTCGGCAAAACGGACACCGAGAACGCACGCGTCGACGCCTGGTACAACGAGACGGAGCGATAGGACGGCGTCGCTCAAGGACCACTCCGAGCGGATTTTCCAAACAGAAGTCGCCACGTTCGCTCACTGTCGCCGCTTGTCCGGATACAGTCAGAACCGTTCGTACGCACGGCCACGCCTGTTCACGGTTCAAACGGTCATGCGAGGACAGCACGCCTGATTCCGGGGGTACAGACCCTCACAGCCCACCCTCTCGCCACCGGGTTCGATTATCGGTTCTGGCCGTGAATCTCGCGGAGGAGGTCTTCCAGTTCGACGCCTAACAGATTGAATATCTCCTCACCTTTCTCCGCACTGGCCAGTTCCGGGTCTCCGATCGCACCGGACGCGGAATACTCCTCGAACGTTCGATAGACCGCGAGCGGGCCGCCGTTGAGGAGGTCTTTGCTCCCCCGGTCGTAGGGTTCGTCCCAGTACGTTGCTTTCCGTTCCTCGCCGACGAGTTCCGGCCGGAGATGCAACAGCAGCGACGTTTCGAACTCCCCGCCGTGAGCCATCCCCCCGTTGTCACTCTCTCGGATGTCGTGGATGAACTCCGTGGCGAGTTCGAAGTACGTGAGGCCGAGGATCTCGGTGTCGGAGTGCTGGGACCCGATCGTGTTCACGACCCCGTCGACGAGCGGCATATTGCCGCCATGACCGTTGAGTAGTAGAACAGCGTCGAACCCGTTTTCGAGGGCTCTGTCGACAGTCTGCTCGATCATCTGCCGGAGCGTATCGAAATCGAGCGAGATGGTCCCGCCAAACGGCAAGTGATGCGGAGAGAAACCAGTCCAGACAGTGGGCGTGACGAGGAGCGGGACCTCGTCGGCGACGCGTTCCGCGCCGAAGTGCGCGACGGCCTCTACGAGGATAGTATCCGTCGCCACCGGCAGGTGGTTTCCGTGCTGTTCGATACTTCCGATAGGAACAACCAGAATCGAACCCTCTCGTTCACCTATCTCTTTGATTTCCTGGAACGGTTTGCTGGCCCAGGAGGTTTTGGACACGTCGATAGCCGACTCCATATCCCCTACAATAGCAACCATAAATATAAATGTCCGCTTCTACGGCCGGGGTTACTCTTTCAACCAAATCATTCGCGTAGAGGGGCTCATACCGGCGAACAACAGGCGGAACACTGTAACCGTGTAGTGAAATATCGTCTCGGAACTATTTCGAACCCTCGCAATTCGGAGCGCGGAACCTACGTCGTGCGTTCACCGAATCGATGTGAGCAGTTCCGGTGTGGCCACCGATTCGGTGCAGTACACTGTGGCCCGGCAGGAGACCGACGGCTGCCACCGCACCGTCGAATAGACCGCCACTCTCTGAGGGCCAGTACAATTCGAGAGGCACACTGATACTGGTTCTCGTAGCTTATTTCGGAGTCGCGGTGATCCCGGTGTCGGCGCCTGCCGGCACCCACAAGGATACTATGCGGGGACTCACCACGGTTGAGAATATGCGACCGCTACACGGTCCCGTCGACTACCGGGGCAGCTCCCGAATCCGTCCACCGGAGCAGTTCCCGAACCCGTCTTCGGAATGTTCCACCCGCGCCCACGGATCGTTACCGAATACCACGCACATATTTGAGAGAGACAAACCGACAGCAGTGGTACAACCGCTTTGGGCCCCAAACAGAGCGGTCCGTAGACACACAGATCTGAGTGTTTCAGGCGTCAAACCGGGCGTCGCGGGTCACACGGCCAGCGGAAATAGTAGAGGACACGCGTAGATATCAATCACCTGGATTTGATGAAGCCAAATACGGCCGCGCTACTTGACATAGTCCCCGGTCCGGAGGTTGACTTCGATGAGGTTCGCGGCGTCCTGAACCTGCTCGGGGATGATTTTCTTGAACCGCTCACCCTTGAAGCGACTGGCTGGGCCTCCCACACCGACGGATCCGGCGATCTCACCGTGTCTGTCGAATATCGGTGCGCTCACCGCCCGGACGCCCTTCACTTGCTCTTCGCGATTGAACGCGATACCGTCTTTTCGGATCTGTTCCAGTTCCTCACGCAGATCTTCGGGGTCAGTGATGGTCTCTTCTGTGAGCCGAGGCAGTCCGTATTCCTCGATGATCTGGTCGACTTCCGCCTCGGGCAAGTGAGCCAGGATCGCCTTTCCGGACGACGTGTAGTGGAGCAATCGTCGCGGGTTTTCGCGCGCCTGTCGGAAGAACTGTTTTCCGGCGGTCTGGTCGCCGAACACCTCGTACAGCGTGACACCGAGTCCGTTGTGCTCAATGACGAGGTGAGCCTTCTCGCCTGTCGTGTCGGCTAGTTCGTCCACTTCAGCCCGGCCCGCTGAATACAGCGAGTTCTGATTCCGAACGTGCTCTGCGATGAAGATGAACGAGGGGCTCAGGTGGTACTTCCCGTCCTTCTGATACACGAACCCCTCCTGTTTGAGCGTCGCGAGGTGGGTATGGACCGTGCCGGACGACAGGTCCATCGCATCGGCGAGTTCGGACACGCTCGCGCCCGCCTGAGCCTGTAACTCCCGAATAATCCCGATAGAGCGTTCCACTGAGTCGATTGTGCGATTGGCTTTGTCCTGCATGGTCGTAGAATCGGTTTCCAGGAGCATATATTTTCCTCCGTCAAATCACCGAGCCAAACGTCTGCGATACCGCGTCGCTGACAGAGCGACCGATTCCAGAATCGACACATCCCGACCTGTTTGTCGTCCGGAAATCCGACTCGTGACAGGGGATCCTGAAGGCCTATCGCTATCGAACACCTCGATGTCGGGGTTTGAGAGCATATTACTGCCGATTTCAGGTAGTCGGCCGCTCAAACTGAGACATAGCGACGATACGATCGCAGTGTTACATCCCGAAAGCCACTACTGAACCGGAGAGGGGCTCCCAGTTCACTCAGAGACTGTGTCGCCACATGCTGTTTTCAACGACAGGGTGAAATGCGTCCGATAGTTTGACTCTGACAAATACTATTAGGGCGGGTCCGAGGCGTTTCGGAACCCACGAACAGTAACCCAATTCCGAACTTGCCCCGACCGTCGGAGATCGCGGCGTGACCACTGATCCGGGTAGTATGGCACAGCAACATTTTCCATTACAATACTACTACTGTAATTTAGAAAGCAGACGGCGGATTCTGAAACAGTAGATCAGGACCGCGATCGTCAGCGTATTTAGCAGACGAATTACAGCCATAGGACTGGAATCTACCAGTTCGACCCCTCCGGACCGGTACACGAGAGAATTAGATTTGAAGGACGAGCATGACGAAGCAACAAGTATATTAATTCTATCTATGATCGGATATTTATGTTTCTCGCGAATACCCCCGACGCATCGGGTAGACCCTGAAGGATGTACGCACCGTGTTCAGCGAGCGGACTCCCGAGTAACGGCCAGGCATGAGACCGACGTAGAAGCGCCTCTACGTCGGGCGCATAATCACCATACCCACAGATTCTACCTGGCCAGACCAATGCCGATACTCTGATCGATCCAGGCATCAGTGGGCCCCATCCGCAATCGCAATTTCTGGTCCGTCTCGGAGCCACAGCCTACCGAATTACCCGGTTTCGTGGGTCTCTACGCAACCTTCCTGACTCCTCGTTCCAGTTTCATTCTATGGCTCCCGATAACTCTAATTTCCCCCCGAGGATCGCGAACTAACGGTCGCGTTAAGTTTGGCGTGAGTTGTGATAGACGGCGGCTGCTTCGAGCCAGTCTTGAGCAGTCTCTAGCTCGACAGGGTTGAAAATATTTTCAAACAATGAGGTTCGACGTTCTACTTCCCAAAAGATACGTTCGATTGCATTCCGATTTCCGTGTGTGAGTGGTTGAAATCGGTAGCCATCTTCGGCGAGAACTGTGCCGAGATAATCGGCGTCATCAACGAGAAACTCCACGCCAGCGAGTTGAGACCGCCGGTGAAGTTCGGTCAGAAACCATCGCGTCGTCTGTTTCGTCGCCGTCGGAAACAGGCTCACGTGTAAGATTTCGTTTGTCTGCGGATCGACGACACCGTACAGCCAGAACTCTTGACCGTCCAGGCGGATCATCTTCTCATCAACCGCGAGTTGATCCGCGGTGACCGTCGAAATCGGCTGTAGATCGGCTTTGTGAACCCAGTCGTGGAGCGCAACGTGACTCCGCTCGACTCCCAATTCATCGAGAAACTGACTGGCATTCCGTAATGACATACCCACCACGTGACACCGGATGCCCACTTGAACCGCCCACTTGAGAGTCCGCTGGCGCTCCACAAACGACAAGTCTATCCATGCGATACTCTGGCTGAGGCGTTCGATTTCGGCCATGAACACTTAGAGATCGAACGCCTGATCCTCTAACTTAACGCGACCGTACAGAAGGACCGTATCTCTTCCTGCGTCGGGTAGTTCCATCTGTTAGATGTCACTACCAAGCCCGAGTCCGAAAACGTAGCGTTAGACTTAGCAGATCGAATCTTAGAGAGACACCGGATCGAGTCCGACGGGGCGTCCTTGCTCCCACTCGACGGCGAAGACGAGATCGCGAAGCGAGTTGCGGCGCTGTTCCACAACGTCAAGCGGGTGTGAATCGATGAACTGTGCCTGTTGGTGCTCGACAGGTGTTTTTCCATCGTTCACTTGCAGGTGAACCGGCCCGAGATCGTCGTGTGTATCGTCCTGATGCCATCCGACGAGTAGACTCCGCTCCGGTTCGATCCAATTGAACCAGTAGTACTCGTGTGGTACCCCGGTCTGTAGTTGGAACCCGATTTCGACCCGCGCAGTCGTTACCGGGTATTTGTCGTCTTCCAGGAACTGTCGCGGGTTCACATCGGCGACGACCCGGTACGGACCCGCCTCGCGCGGTTCGGCACGCCGTCGTCGAACGGTTTTGAACTCACCGCTGAGTCGACTCCGGATACGGTCGTGAAGGCGCTTGCTCTGCAAGTTCGCCCGGTTAGCGAGGAACACAACCATCAGGCCAGTGTCGACGGAGAGTCAGTTCGCGGTGACGAGAGTTCAGTGACATCATCGTACAGTTGGAGGGCGTGCTTGACGAGTCCGAGTTCCGTGTTGATCGCTTCCCACGTGGCTATCACGTTGCGACGCTCACGGATCTCCTCCGCCGATAGTTCCTCGTCAACGAGTTGTTCTCGGAACTCATCAAGCGAACTGGCGTTGTACTCTGTAGCCAACTCTTCCTGGTCCTCCGTCAGTTCCGTGAGCTGGTCCTCCAGTTCGTCACGTGAGTGCCTCTCGATCAGGTCAGTTACTTCGTCGAAAAGCATCCGCACGGGATTCAAGTCGTACGCTTTCGTCCCGTCCACAGTCGTCTCAGTGACCCAATCGTCGCTCTGTAGTCGCTGGAGTTCGTCATCGGCTGTTGCGCGCGAAACCTTTGCCCGATCCGCAATCTCCTGAACTGGCATTGGCTCGTCGAGCAGTTCCACGACGTGCCGGACACGTTCGCGCCCGCTCATACTTTCCGTCCACGATTCCGCATCCGATTCGGTCATCTATGTCCTCCCTTGGAGTGCGTAATTCAAATAATTTATCTCCACTTTATTATTCGAATAGCAGTGGCAGTGCCCGGGAGAACAATCCACGCAAGACTATAGTAGTCGTTAGAAATAATTGCTTACTTTCGGAAGCGACAGTTGGTCGATCGCGGTGGTCAGTTGCTCAAGCGAGTCGAAGAAACGGTTGCTGAGAGCGTCTTGGAGTTGTCGCCAGCACTCTTCGACAGGATTGGGCTCCGGCGAATACGCCGGTAACGTGACGAAAGCGAGGTCGTCACGGGCCGCCAGGTCCGTGACGGCCGACGCCTGGAAGTACGACGCGCCATCCAGCACGACGATCAAGTCTTCTTCGAATTCTTCGCATAATGCGAGAATGAAATGTTTCGCGTGATCGGCGGTGACGTACTCGGTGAACCGTGAGAAAAAGCAGTCACCAACTTCGGTGATCGCGCCAAGCAAACACGTCCAGTCGCATTGACCCGACAGTTCGACGGTCGGCCGCGTGTCGCGCGGAAACCACACGGCACGCGGCTCGATCTGCACAGATTTCTTGGTATGGTCGATGCAGACTACTGTGACGTCCCCGAGTCTGTGCTATCCGCGGAGTACGGCGACGGCGCGCCGGACGTGCTCGACGCGGTCGCCGATCTCGACGTCACCGAGACCCCTCCCGTCGAGCTGATGGCGAAGGTCCAGGAGTGGCAAAACCAGTTGGACGGCGAAGGAGAATAGAGCGGACTCAGTTCATATCGGCGAGCGGGCCGAAGTCGTCCACCGGCAGCACGGAGTAGTCGATCGTGAGCGTGTCCTTCGTCGCCCGGATCTTCCCGACGAACGCCGAGATCTCTTCGAGCGACCCTTCCAGCACGAACAGTTCCATGCAGTGATGGCCGCCGACGTGACTGTGGAAGTTCGACGCGACGATGTCCTCGTGCTCGTGTCTGAGGTGCATCATCTTCTCCTCGACGCTCGTCGTCTCGTAATCGAACACCACCGTGACGACGCCCATCAGGTCGCGGTCTTCCAGTTTCTTGTCTTCGAACTCCCCCAGCAGATTACGGCTCGCTTCACGGATGACCTCGCTCCGGCCAGTGTACCCGTGATCCTCCGCGAACTGGTCGATCCGTTCGAGCAGTTCTTCCGGCATCGAAACGCTGACGACGCTCATATAGCAATTCAATCGGCATCAAATATTAAAGATTGTTATCGCCGCGTTTGTGTCCCGGCTTCGTCCCGTACCGCGGCGAATTCCGGACTGGGAGCGAGGCACGGACGAGGAAAGTGAGGCAACCGCGGCGGGCGAGAGCAGGGGTGCAGACGCCGCGACGACCGCCGCCGACGCTGCGGTCTACCCCGGGTCCGTGCTGGCCGACGAGTGTCTACAGTCGGCCCGTGCGACTTGATTCAGCGGAACCGCCTGCGCAGGACGAATCTAATAACAACTAATATAGTGAAACAGGGAAGCACCAGATGTAGATGACATTAGTCCGATCCAACTATTCGGTGATTTCTCGAGAGATACGGCGTTGATTCGTCGACGCTCGTTCGTGAGTTTCTCGAGAGGAGATACGGTGTCAATCCCTCTTTCCGATTTGACGCGTCTGTCGAGAGAGTTCGAATCGAGTGATCAAAATCTCGTCGCAAGTCCGTCGAAATCAGAGGATCCGACCACCGATCGTTCCATGACGAACTCGAAATGCGAGTGGAGAGGAATCGCAGTAGTTAGATCGACCAGGCCGTGTAATACACCCGTGTCGAACCGTTTACAACGTGTTTTCGGCACGCCGCGCGGTCGATCGTCGAGCGTTCGGGCCAGCGCAGTGGACGCGCCTGCTCGGCGGGATAACCGAAGCCAGCGGGTGTATTTTCTCGCGACCCATCGAATACCACACTTCCTCTATATCGCACGACACCCCAGATATAATATATACAAAAGATTCGAATATATGGTCGTCATGCCGGATAGAGCGCGGTATCTCCAGGCGCCGTCCGTCACGGACCTGGCGGCGCGTGACGATCGCGACTTCGTCACGGAACCAGCGTATTCGCCGAAACGCAGTCCTATTCAGAGCGCTGCCGACACCCCGGGACGCTCCGAGTAACCAGTTCTTCGACTCGCTCGACGAACTCACGGTGGCGATCGACACCGGTCTGTACCGACGTTCACTCCGGAGCGAAGCGCGTATTTTCGGCGCCGAGTACAGCACGGGCTCGGCGGAATCAGGGGTTGCTCCCGGGACGGAGTCGTGTGACGACGAAGCGCCGGACCGCGCGTTCGAGGTCCCTGTCCTCGGGTTCGGGCCCGAGCGCGACCAGCGTCGCGCCGAAGACACCGACAGTCACGCAGGCCCCGACGAGCAGTCGGGGGAGACCGGTGACCACGTGTCCGACCTGAAACGCGACGGCGACGGTCACCGCAGCCGCGAAGACGGGTTTGAGGAAGGCGCGGTCGTACGGGAGCAACCCCTCGAGGTACCACAGTTCGACCACCCGGAGGGCGTTGACGACGGCGAGCGAGCTCGCGGTCCCGAGCGCCGCGCCGACGAGGCCGAACTCGAGGATCAGGAGGTAGCTCAGCCCGACGTTCGTGATCCCGAGGAGCCAGTTGTTCGCGGCGGCGATGTACTGGTGGTCGGTCATCACGAGGAGCCAGCCTGCGGACCCGACCGAACTGCTGACGACCTGCCCGACGGCGAACGCGACGAGGACCAGTTCGCCGCGCGCGTACGCCGGGCCGAACACGGAGAGCAGCGTCGACCGGAACGCGACCTCGTAGACGGCGATACAGAGCGCTGCCGTGACGATCCAGCGGGTCGCCGTGCTGTAGGTGGCCTGCAGCGTCTCGAACTGACCGTCGGAGTGGAGCCGGGACGCGACCGGCGGGAACAGCTGGTTGACCGAGAGGAGCGGCAGCGAGATGAAGCCGGTGAGAAACAGGGAGATGTTGTAAATTCCGGCCGCCTCCGCCGTCAGGAGGGCCCCGACGAGCAACACGTCGACGCGGGACCGCAACACGGCCCCGGCTCTCGCCAGCGAGTTGGGCAGCGCGAAGTTGTAGAACTCGACCAGCTCCGCGCGGGACCGCGGAAGCGCCGGACGGATTGAGAGGACGCGAAACGAGAGCGCGACGCCGACGGCGAGCACGACGACCAGCGCGACGATGACGCTTTCGATGACGCCGGACAGCGAGAGCCCGAGCGCGAACGCGACCGCGACCGCGACCAGTTGTGCGCCGGGTCTGAGGATCCTGGCGAAGACCACCTGATAACCGATCAGTTCGAGACCGCGGAAGAGATTGGAGATCTGCCAGACGAACACGAGAACCGGCAGGACGACCGCGAACGCGCGGAGCACCGACACGAACGACGCGTCCGCTCCCATACTCGCTCGGACGGTCGGTGCGAAGACGAACAGTCCGGCGGCGAACGTGAGACTCGTGAGAGCAGTCGTGAGGATCGCCGTCCCGAGGACGCGGCCCTGTTCCTCGGTGTCGTCGTCGTATTTCGGGAGCAGTCGGAGCAGCGTCGGGTTCGACCCCATGTGCGCGAAGCCCTGGAGAGTCCCGAGAATCCGTCGACCGAGCGCGTAGAGCCCGTACGCGGCGACGCCGAGCGTCGTCGTCAACAGCAGGTTCGTCGCGAACATGATCCCCCGCTGCGCCAGGATCCCGGCGATCGAGAGGCCGGCGCCGCGCGTCACCGCGTGGAGGACCTCGGTCGCGTCGTCGGTTCCTTCGGTCGCGTCGTCTTCTCCCTCGGTCGCATCGCCGTTTACATCGGTCGGGTCGTCGTCTCCTCCGCTCGTATCGTCGTCTACCATGCGTTCCTGCTCGTCAGTCCGTCCGGCGGAGATCGGCCACGCGACGGTTCGGACGCCCGACAGCGACCGGTACGAGCGTCGTCCGCGTCACCGACACCCGACCACCAGGTAGGACGCTCCGCTCCAGTCGTCGGTCCACGGCTCGAATACATCCGACATGGAGGAAGCCCAGTCGCGGGGTCGCAAAAGTCTTCGGACCGACCGGGCTGATCTCGGTCGAATCTGACCCCTGCCCCATCGCCCGCTACCGACACGCGACGATCACGGCGTTCAACGATAGAAAACGATTTGCCGTCCTCGACGGGTCCGATCGCCATCACTCAGCCACCGGTGAGAGTCCGAATCCGACGGTATCCCCAAATAATTACACCCATAGTTATGTAATTTTCATCGCTCGAGCACCGATTGCCGTTCGAGAATTCCGCGAATAGAGCCGCTCTCTGTCGGTTTCCAGCGGAACCGTTCGGTATCGATAGTGGTGTTTTCCTCTAGTGAACGATTTTGCCGGATCGATCGGGAAAGATGGGGTCGCTGTCGGTCGCAGTACGGCTCAATTTCCGGCCGTAGAGTCTTCAATACAGGGAAAGTTCTCGACCCCATCGACGAGCCGCGATGTGTAGTGTGTAAAACCATGGTGAACAAATAGTGTGAACAGCTACCGTGACACAGACGGACGCGACGGTTCGAGGTACTCTTATCACTCCGCGTCGACTCGTACCGCTATGTCGAACCGACCGAACGTTCTGTTCATCGTGACAGATCAGCAGCGCGGCGACGCGATCGGTGCGGACCCGCACGCCCCCACGGACGCCGACGGGCGGTCGCTGGTCCACACCCCGAACCTCGACGCCATGGTCGCGGACGGCGCCATGTTCACGCGGGCGTACACGCCGTCTCCGTCCTGCATCCCCGCGCGGCGCTCGATGCTCACGGGACAGACACCGTCCACGAACGGCGCACCGGGGTGGGTGACCACGCCGTGGGATTTCGAATACACGCTCCCGGAGTTGCTCAGGGACGCGGGCTACCAGACGAAACTCGCGGGCAAGGTCCACTCGATCCCGCCGCGGAACGCGGTCGGGTTCGAGAGCATGGACCAGCACGAGGCGCTGGCCTCCCACCCGAACGACGACTACGAGCAGTGGCTCGAACGGGAGACCGACGGGACCGTCGACGAGCTCGCACACGGCATCGGTCGCAACTCCTGGGACCCCCGGCCCTGGCACGCCGAGGAGTACCAGCACCCGACGAACTGGACGACCAGGAAGGCGCTGGAGTTCCTCGACGACCGCGACGAGACGCGGCCGTTCTTCCTCAATCTCTCCTACGTCCGCCCGCACACGCCGTTCGACCCGCCGCAGGCGTACTGGGACATGTACGTCGACCGGGAGATGCCGGACCCGTATCTCGGCGACTGGGCCGACGACGTCTACGGCGAGAAGATCCCCGAGTACCCGGCGACGGACGCGTGGGTCGCGGACCTCTCACCGACGGTCGTCCACCGCGCCCGCGCCGCGTACTACGGGCTCGTCACACACATCGACCACCAGTTAAAGCGGGTGTTCCACGCGTTGCGCCTCGCCGGCGAACTCGAGAACACGTTCGTGATGATGGTCTCGGACCACGGCGAGATGCTCGGCGACCACTACCTCTGGCGGAAGACCTACGCCTACGAGGGGTCCGCGCGGGTCCCCTTCCTCCTGCGATACCCCGAGGCGATGGAGCTCCCGACCGGCCGGCAGATCGACCGCCCCGTCGGTCTCGAAGACGTCCTGCCGACGCTCCTGTCGGTCGCGGACGTCCCCGTCCCGGATACCGTCGAGGGACGGAACCTCCTCGACCTGGTCCGCGACCCCGGCACGGACGACTGGCGCGAGTGGTACCACGGCGAACACGCCGCGGGGAGCTACGACCCCGAGAACGGGACCCAGTACCTCGTCGACGGCCGCCGCAAGTACGTCTGGAACCCCGTGACCGGCCGCGAACTGCTGTTCGACCTCGAACGCGACCCGGGCGAGGAACGCGACCTGAGCGACGACCCGTCGTACGCTGACGACCGCGAGCGCGCCCGCGCCGCGCTCGTCGACCGCCTCGCGGACCGGCCCGAGGGGTTCGTCACGGACGGCTCGCTCAGCACGACCACCGCGGGCCCCGAGGACGTCGGCGACCCCGACGACTGCAGTTCCGGGAGCTGAACCCCGCGTCGGCAGTTTCGGGAGCCGAACTCCGCGTCGCCGACCGATATCGCCGGCGACCGCGGCAACGTACCGCCGGATGCACGACCCGGTTGCAGCGATGCATCGCCGGATCCGCGGCTTCGATCGCAGTGACGGACCGTCGGACGCGCGGCACAGACTGGACGGACCGTCGAACGCGCGGCACAGATCCCGGCGACGCACGGCCTGAGGCGGTCGGGAACGGACCGACGGGAACGGCGGGCCGACGGAGGCGACAGACCGACGGGCACAACCTTTACTACTCGGAACCGCCTGCACCCGGCAATGACAGACCAGTCGTCGGTGTCGCCGGCGGACAGACCGATAGACCGCTCGACCGAGTTACTGGACCGCGCCCGGGAGGCCATCCCAGGCGCCGCCCAGACGGGGAGCAAGAGCCCCGCCCAGTTCGTGCAGGGGGTCTCGCCGACCCACCTCGAACGGGGCGAGGGCTGTCGCGTCTGGGACGTCGACGGCAACGAGTACATCGACACGATCATGGGCCTCGGTCCGAACATGCTCGGGCACAACTACCCCCGCGTCACCGAGGCCGTCCGGGAGCAGATCGAGAAGGGGACCGCGTTCTCGATGCCCAACCCGCTGCAGGTCGAGGTCGCAGAGCTGATAATCGAGACCGTCCCCTGCGCGGAGATGGTGCGGTTCGGGAAGAACGGGAACGACGTGACGACGCTGGCCGCCAAGCTCGCCCGCGCGCACACCGGCCGCGACGTCATCGCGACGCAGGGCTACCACGGCTGGCCCGACGTCTTCATGAGCGCTACCGACGCGCTCGACGCGGGGATCCCCCCAGCCGTCGGAGACTACACGGAGTCCTTCGAGTACAACGACGTGGAGAGCCTGGAACGGATCTTCGACGACCACCCCGGCGACGTGGCGGCGATCGTGACCACCGCGGTCAACACGACCGCTCCCGAGGACGACTTCGTCCAGCGGATGCGCGAGATCGCCGACCGCGAGGACGCGCTGCTCGTCTTCGACGAGATCCTGACCGGCTACCGGCTGGCGCTGGGCGGCGCCCAGGAGCACTTCGGCGTGACGCCGGACCTGGCGTGTTTCGCGAAGGGCATCTCCAACGGCTACCCCCTGTCGGCGCTCGCCGGACGCGAGGACGTCATGCGGACGATGGAGGACGGGGACTTCTTCTTCTCGATGACCTACGCCGGCGAGGCGGCCTCGCTGGCGGCCGCGAAGGCCGCTATCACCGAGCAGATCGAGCAGGGCGACGTTCACGAGCACCTCTGGCGACAGGGACAGGCCATTCGCGACGGCTACAACGACCTCGCGGTCGAGCACGGCGTCGACCACCTCACCGATGCCGCCGGGATGGGACCGCGCATCAGCACGAACTTCCGCGACGCGGACGCGGCCGGCGCGAGCGCGAACGCCCTCGAGAGCCTGTTCATGCAGGAGGCCCACCGCGGCGGCGTGCTCTTCACCGGCAACCACCTGCCGAGTTACAGCCACAGCGACGCCGACATCGAGGAGATGCTCGCCGTCTACGACGACGCCATGGCCGAACTCGCCGACGCGGTCGACGCCGGCGAGGTCGAGAGCCGACTCGACGGGAAGCCGGTCGGCGCGTCGCTCCGCGAACGCCTCGGCGAGGAGGAGTGACGCCGCGTGTCAGAGACCTCCGACGCGCCGTCGGGCGTGCTCCGGGAGATGACCAGAGACGAGGTCGAGGCGCTCGACCCCGAGGTCGTCCTCCTCGGCCTGGGGTCGACGGAACCGCACGGCCCGCACCTGCCCTACGGCACCGACGTCTACCAGACCGACGGCGTCTGCGAGCGCGCGGTCAGGCGGGCCAACGAGCGCGGCGCGAGCGCGCTGATGTACCCGACGCTGCCGATCGGGAACAACGTCAATTTCAGAGCCTACCCGTTCGCCTGCCGCATCGGCGTCCGGACGCTCATGAACGTCGTCCTCGACATCATCGAGGCGCTGGAGGAGGAGGGCATCCGGAAGATCGTCCTCGTGAACGGCCACGGCGGGAACACGGCGACGCTCACCGCCACGCTGCGCGAACACGCCGGCCGGAACGCCGTCGACGAGGGCGCGTTCGTCTGTCTCACCAAGACGACCGACGCCATCCCGGACGAGGCCGCCGACCGGATCGAACACCCCTCGGTCCACGCCGGCGAGAGCGAGACCTCCCGGATGCTCTACCTCCGGCCCGACCTCGTCCGCGAGGAGGAGTTCGACGAGTTCCCCAGACGGGAGCCGACGATCGAGGAGCTCCGGTCGGACGACGTAACGTTCGTCCCGCCCTGGCACGGGTTCATGCCCGAGAGCGCCGGCGGCGAGACGCGCGCGAGTTCCGCCGAGAAGGGCGAGGCGTTCGTCGAGGGCGCCGCCGACTTCGTCGCCGACGTGCTCGTCGCGCTCGACGAGGCCGAGACCCACGAGCTGTTCCCGTATCCGCGCGAGGAGTAGGCCGGGAGCGGGAGATCTGAAGCGCGCCGGTCACTCCAGCAGCGAGAGGACGTTCTCGCTCCGGACCCCCTCGCGTTCGTCCTCCGAGACGGGGAGGGTCTCGGTGTAGACGTAGTGGGACTGGACGTTCAACAGCGGGATCCTCGGCCCGGTGACGAGGCGGTCGGGGCCGACGGTCTCGGCGATCTCCGCGCCCTGGTAGGGGAAGTACATGTAGAGGTCGTCGAGGACGAACAGCGTCTCGCCGGAGCGAACCGCGTTGTCCAGTCTGACGCCGTCGGGGTGGACTTCCGTCGCCCCGCGGACGACGTCCTCGGCTGTCGTCCAGGCGTTGGCGACGACGACGTCGACCTCGGGCGAGTCCCGCAGCACGTCCACGAGCGCCTCGGCGTGGTCGCGCGACCAGTTCTTGTTCCCCGTCAGGTCGTCGTCGCGCAGTTCCCAGTTGGGGTGGTGCTGGCGCTTGTCCTCGAGCATCGCGACGAACATCACGGGGACGTCGTACTCGGCGCAGGCGTCCATGAGGTCGACGACCGCCGGGTGGTCGACCGGGTAGTCGTGGTGGAGCGGGAACAGGCGCACGCCGCGCATCCCCAGGTCCTCGACGCACTCCGCGAGGTCGGCCTCCCAGCGAGGGTAGGTCGGATCGATGGTGGCGAAGGGGATCAGGCGGTCCCCGTTACCGTCTTCGAGCCCCTCGATCTCGGCGGCGAGTTCGCGGTTGCCGGCGTGGGGGTTCCGGTAGAAGACGGCGTCGAGCGAGGAGACGACGGCCCTGTCGACGCCCTCGCGGTCCATCGTCTCGACGACCTCGGCGGCCGAGGAGTCGAGGGGACGCCACGGGAAGTTCCCGACGTAGGCGCTGGCGTCGACGACCGTCTCCTCGCGCGGCGTATCGTACTCGGCGAAGCGCTCCCGCGCCCGCTCGACGCCGGCCTCGACCTCTTCGGGATCGAGCCTGTTCGGCGTCGAGTCGGGGACGAGCGAGGCCATGTTGTAGGCGATCTCCGCCTTCTGGTCGGCCGTGAGGTCCGCGCCGGCGAGCTTGCCCCACCCGGGCAGGAACCAGGTGTCGGTGCCGTAGAGGAGGCGGTCGACGCCCAGATGCTCGACGGCCATCTCGAGCTGGCCGGCGTCGCAGACGGAGCCGCTCGTGTCGAGATAGACGTTGTCGACGTCCCGGAGGTTCTTGCAGCGGTACTCCCAGACCCCGCCGCCGCCGATGTGCCCCGAGATCAGGTCGAGTTTCGGGAACCGCTCGGCCAGCGCGCGGACGTTGTCGGAGTCCGATTCGCGAGGGATGTCCGAGCGCCCGTCGCCCGTCCGGTGGGCCACGTGCGAGATGATCGGGACGCCCATGTCGACCGCGGCCTCCGCCAGCGGTTCGACCTCGGGGTCGTCGAGGTACGCCTGTGCGTACAGCTTCAGTCCGATCAGGCCGTCCTCTTCGACGGCGCGGCGGAACTCGCGGACGCCCTCCTCGCCCCACAGCGGGTTCGCGCGCGCCCACCCGAAGAACAGGTCCGGGTGCTCCTCGGTCATCGCGGCGACGGTCTGGTTGTGTTCGCGACACTCCGCGACCGACTCGCCGCGCTCGCCGATGAGGCAGATCCGCTCGACACCGAAGCGGTCGGCGATCGTCCGCACCTGGTCCGCGCGCTCGGCGCGCTTCTCCGGCGTCGACGTGTCTTCGGTCCACAGGTGGAAGTGAGAGTCTATCATTCGGTGTCTCCCGGAAGCGCCGCGAGGGTATTATGGTTGACGGCGACCGGTGCGACGAGTCGCCACGAGGCGCCCGTTCCGCCGGACCGCCCCAGACCGCTTGCGCGTCCCGCCTCGCTTGCACGTCGGTGCATCGTGAACGCAGTTGCACCCGTCGATTCATCCGCGCCCGGAGGTTGCCCCGACCGCGGTCGTACGCGGCGCGGACGCAACACTGACATCCGCGTAT
>Ga0207813_100454_pt1 | contig 22949 bp, 32 predicted proteins | sample A23E3SouthBayCA_2_FD_187730 | JGI IMG/M metagenome (GOLD analysis project Ga0207813, IMG submission 187730) | Aerobic enrichment media microbial communities from Eden Landing Ponds, California, USA - A23 E3 (4) (SPAdes) | ecosystem: Environmental > Aquatic > Marine > Unclassified | place... | reverse complement strand
CGACCTCCGCGACCTCGGTCTCGGCTACCGCGCGCCGTACGTCCAGCGCACCGCCGAACTCGTCGCCTCCGGCGAACTCACCCGGGACGATATCATCGGGAAAGACTACGAGGACGCGCGGGACGCGATGACCGGGTTCGTCGGCGTCGGCGAGAAGGTCGCCGACTGCGTCCTCCTCTTCTCGCTCGACTACCTCGACGCCGTCCCGCTCGACACGTGGATTCGGACCGCCATCGAGGACTACTACCCCGACTGCGCTCGCGGGAACTACGCCGACACGTCGCGCGCGCTCCGCGAGCAGTTCGGGCCGTACGCGGGCTACACCCAAACGTATCTCTTCCACCACCTGCGCAACGGCGGCGGGAACTAAGGCCGACGAACCATCAGAAACGGATATGACCGACCGCGTGCGAGCGCACGTCTTCGTCTCCGGAACCGTGCAGGGCGTCTACTATCGAGCGAACACCCGCGAGGAAGCCAAGTCTCTCGGGGTGACCGGCTGGGTGAAGAACCTCGCAGACGGCCGCGTCGAAGCCGTCTTCGAGGGCGACGAAGACGACGTGGAAGCGATGATAGAGTGGTGTCACACGGGCAGTCCCGCGGCCGACGTGACGGACGTGAGCGTCGAATACGAAACGCCGGAGAATCACGAGTCGTTCGAGATTCGACGGTAGGCCCGCGGATTTACGGCGCGCGAGCGGGTACGCACAGCCATGATTTCGAGCAGGCGGATGGCCGCCGTGGACGAGAACGCGGAGGCGCTCGGCGTCTCCCGCAAGCAGTTGATGGAGTCGAGCGGGAACGCGGTCGCGCGCGAGGTTCGGACGGTCGCCGACCCCGGCGCGTCCGTCGCGGTCGTCGCCGGCCGCGGGAACAACGGCGGGGACGCGTTCGTCGCCGCGCGCTTCCTCGCCGACTACGACGTGTCTGTCTCGCTCCTCGGCCGCCCCGAGACCATCAGCACCGACATCAGTCGGGAGAACTGGGACGCGCTCGTCGAGAGCGAAATCCCCGCGGAGGCGGTGTCGGACTCGAAGAACCTCGACCTCGGGCGGCCCGACGTGGTCGTGGACGCGCTGCTCGGGACGGGCGTGTCGGGCGCGCCCCGCGAACCGGAAGCGTCCGCCGTCGACGCCATCAACGCGACCGACGCGACCGTCGTCTCCGTGGACGTGCCGTCCGGGATGGACGCCGACACGGGCGAGACGCCGGGCGCGGTCGTGGACGCCGACCGCGTCGTGACCTTCCACGACGCGAAACCCGGCCTTGACGAGGAGACGGTGACCGTCGCGGACATCGGCATCCCCGAGGCCGCAGAGCTGTTCGTCGGACCGGGCGACCGGAACGTCCTCGGGCGCGACCCGCAGGCGCACAAGGGCGACTTCGGGAAAGTCACCGTCATCGGCGGCGGGCCGTACACGGGCGCACCGGCGCTGTCGGCGCAGGCGGCGCTCCGCGCGGGCGCGGACCTCGCGTACGTCGCCTGCCCCGAACCGGTCGCGGACGAGGTCCAGGGGTACAGCGAGGACCTCATCGTCGAACCGTTCGTCGGCACGCGCCTCCAGCCGACCCACGTCGATGACCTCCTCGACCGCGTGAGCGAGCGCGACGTGGTCGTTCTGGGGCCGGGTCTCGGCGACGCGGACGACACCCGCCGCGCCGTCCGGAAGTTCCTCGCCGGCTACGAGGGGCGGGCGGTCGTGGACGCCGACGCCCTCTCCGTCGTTCCCGAGGTCGAAACCGAGGCAACGCTCGTCTGCACGCCACACCAAGGCGAACTCGAAGGGATGGGCGGCCCGCGCGAGTCGGCGTGGCGCGACCGCATGACCGCGGTCGAGGCGTTCGCCGCCGACCTCGACCAGACGGTACTCGTGAAGGGCGCGTACGACATCGTCACCGACGGCGAGACGACGCGCGCGAACCGCACGGGCAACCCCGGAATGACTGTCGGGGGAACCGGGGACGTGCTCGCGGGCGCGACCGGCGCGCTCCTCTCCGTCACCGACTCCGTGAACGCCGGTGCGCTCGCTGCGTACGCGAACGGCCGCGCCGGCGACGCCGCCGTCGACGAGAACGGCTACGGCCTGCTCGCGAGCGACCTGCTTACGAGGCTTCCCCACGCACTCTACGACGATGACTGACAACGACCTGACGCACACCACTGAGGACGGCGACGTGCAGATGGTGGACGTGGGCGAGAAACCGGACAGCAAGCGCCGCGCCGTCGCGCGCGGCACGATTCACCTAACGGAGTCGACCGTGGGCGCGATTCGCGACGACGACGTGGGGAAGGGCGACGTGCTCGCCACCGCCCGCGTCGGCGCGATACAGGCGGTGAAGCACACGTGGGAGACGATTCCGATGTGTCACCAGATATCCATCACGAACGTCGACACCGACTTCGACGTGCGCGAGGACCGCGTGGTGCTGGAGGTCGCCGTCGAGACCACCGGGAAAACGGGCTGCGAGATGGAAGCCCTGGAGGGCGTGACGACCGGCCTGAACGTCGTCTGGGACATGGTGAAAGCCGCCGAGAAGGACGCTGACGGGGCGTACCCCGACACCGGAATCAGCGACGTACGCGTCGTCGAGAAGACGAAGCAGCGGCTAGAGTAAGGACAAGGCGACGCGGGCGAACCTTTTCCGCGGCGGGAATTCTGGAGAGCGTATGGAGACGCCCTTCACCGATTTGGCCGGCATCGACCACCCCATCGTTCAGGCGCCCATCGGGAGCGCGACCTGCCCGGAGTTGGCCGCTGCGGTATCGAACGCCGGCGGACTGGGCCACCTCGCGGTCACGTGGCGCGACCTGAACGACACCCGGGACGCGATAGCGCGGACGCGGGACCTGACCGACCGGCCCTTCGCGGTCAATCTCGTGCTCGACGAGGCGACGACGCAACGTCCGACGTCGGACCACCTCGCGGCCTGCCTCGACGCGGGTGCGGAGGTCGTCTCGCTTTCCTTCGGCGACGCCGCGCCGTACGTCGAGCGCGTCCACGACGCCGGCGGAGTCGTGTTACAGACCGTCGGGAGCGCCGCCGAGGCGCGGGACGCCGCGGCCGCGGGTGTCGACGCGGTCGTCGCGCAGGGCTGGGAGGCCGGCGGTCACGTCCAGAGCGAAGTGGCGACGATGCCGCTGGTGCCTCGCGTCACCGACGCCGTCGACGTTCCGGTGGTAGCGGCCGGCGGCATCGCGGACGGACGAGGAATCGCGGCGGCGCTGGCGCTCGGTGCCGACGCGGCGTGGCTCGGGACGCGCTTCGTGGCGACCGAGGAGGCGAACGTCCATCGCGCGTACCGCGAGCGAGTGACCGACGCCGACGAGACGGCGACGGTGCACACGGACCTGTTCGACAAGGGCTGGCCGGGCACCCCGCACCGCGTCGTCGAGAACGAGACGGTCGAACTGTGGCGCGAGACGGACGAACCGTCCCCGGGCGACCGGCCCGGAGAGGACGAGGTAGTCGCGACGACGGGCGGCGGTGACCAAATCGAACGCTACTCCGAGGCGCTCGCGACGCCGGACGTAGACGGTGACGTCGACGCGATGGCGTTGTTCGCGGGCCAGAGCGCGGGTCTGACCGGCGAGGTGTCGCCCGCGGCGGATGTAGTCGGGGATCTGGTGACTGAATCCGAGGCGGCGATAGACCGCATCTCGGGTCTTCGGAGCTGAGCGGTCGCCGCGGGTCCCCGACCGGGCCGGACCAACACTCTTCCGCGGTCCCGGTGAACGTCCGGTATGCCGAACCTGATGGAGACGTACATCGAGAACCGGAGCCGCGTCCAGCCGAACCACGCCAACAACCTCGGGGCGGTCCACGGCGGGAACGTGATGAAGTGGATGGACGAGGTGGGCGCGATGGCGGCGATCCGGTTCGCCGGTCAGCCGTGTGTCACGGCCAGTATCGACCACATGGACTTCCAGCGGCCGGTGCCGACCGGCGACACGGTCGTCGTCGAGGCGTACGTCTACGGCGCGGGGAACACGAGCATCAGGACACGGATTCGGGCGTTCCACGAGAAGCCAGAGACGGGCGAGCGCCAGCAGACCACGGAGTCACAGTTCGTCTTCGTCGCCGTCGACGAGGACGGGGCGCCGTCGCAGGTGCCGGCGCTCTCGATCGACTCGGAACGCGGCGAGGAGTTACTGGCGGCGGCCGAGGAGATGGAAGAGACGGACTAGGCCGACTCCGCGACCGACAGGTCGGACGCTTTCGAGCGCGTCTTCTCGACGACGCTCGGGCGCGCTTCGAAGTCAACCACGACTTCGTCGTCGCCGTAGGAGACGTCGCGGACGTGCGCGTTGTCGTGCACCCAGGAGACGACGCTCATCGTGTCGTCCGTGAGCGGCATCACGAGGCGTTCGCGCTCGCGGTCGGGGAGTTCGTCGTGGATGCGTTCGCGGAGCGTGTCGAGGTTCAGTTCCTCCTTGCCCGACACCGCGACCGGGTCGGGGGCGAGCGCGGACAGCGCCTCCGTCTTCTCCGCGAGTTCGTCCGCGGGAACTTCGTCGACCTTGTTGAGGACGGTGACGATGGGTGCTTCGTTGCGCTCGTAGAGCGTGTCGTGGCTCGTCACGAGTTTCTCCCGGATGTCCTCCACGGGCTCCGTGGCGTCCACCACGAGGAGGACGAGGTCGGACTGGTAGACGGATTCGAGGGTGGATTTGAAGGACTCGACGAGCCAGTGCGGGAGGTCGCTGATGAACCCGACCGTGTCCGTGAGGAGGACGTCACGGTGGTCCATATCGAGCCGGCGCGTCGTCGTGCCGAGCGTCGTGAACAGCATGTCCTGTGACTCCGCGGTGGTGTCGAGGTCGGGGTGGCGCTCCTCGTTCTCGTCCACGTCGAGGTCGGCAGCGAGCGACCGCATCAGCGTGGACTTCCCGGCGTTCGTGTAGCCCGCGAGCGCCACGAGGTCGAACCCGGACTCGCGGCGCTGGTCGCGGCGGTGTTCCTCCGTCTTCTCGATGTTCGCGAGTTCGTCCCGGATGCGGCTGATGCGGTCCTTGATGTCCCGCTCCCGGGACTCGTCGTACTCGCCGAGCCCCATGAATCCGGGTTTCTCGTCGCGCTTCGCGAGGCTGGTCTTCGCCTCGGCGCGCGGGAGTTCGTACCGGAGTTCCGCGAGTTCGACCTGCAACTGGGCCTTCCGGGTCTGCGCGCGCTGACCGAAGATATCGAGAATGAGCGTGAACCGGTCCACGACCTCCACGCCGTCGGGAAGTTTCTGTCCGAGGTTGAAAATCTGGTAGGGGCCGAGGCGGTTGTCGAACACGACCGTGTCCGCGCCGGTGTCCCGCACCAGCGTCGCGAGTTCCTCGACCTTCCCCTCGCCGAGTTGGAGCGCGGCGTCGGCTGTCCGTGTCTGCGTGACCTCGCCGACGACGTCGTAGCCCGCCGCACGAACCAGGTCACGAATCTCGTCGGTGTTCGCGGTGCCCGAGTCGACGCGCTTCGCGACGACCGCCGTGTCGGGTGTACGTGCGCCTGTCACTCACACGAGGGTAGGGGCCGAGAATACTTAAGCACCGGGCGCGGCACAAGAGCCTTAAAAGCGGCCGGCGACGGGTAGGGTATGGCTATAGACATCGACCCGACATCCCTCGGCATCGAGTTCGGGAGCGGCGCCGTCATCGGCGGCATCATCGGGTTCGCGGCGAAGAAAGTCGCGAAGCTCATCGCCGTCCTCGTCGGCCTCGAACTCGCGCTGTTCAAGTTCCTCGAATCCCGCGGCATCCTCACCGTCGACTGGGAACGCCTCACTGCCGGCGCAGTGAAGGCCGGCGAGGCGGCGCAGGGCGGCACCCCGCCCGAGTGGATAAACACCATCCTCTCCACGCTCTCCGTCTCCGCCGGCTTCACGGGCGGTTTCTTCCTCGGGTTCCGGCGCGGATAACTCGGCTTCGACGTTCCGCGGTTCTGCACTCGTTTTGTGGCCGTTCGTCCGATTGTGTGAAGCATTTCCGTGGTATGTGTATCCGTGCCATTATTGTAAGCGAAATTACTTATTCTGCCGGGGCTTCGATTCGAAGGCATGCGAAGAACTGCCCTCCTCGCGGTGACGCTCGCAGCCATGCTCGCACTCGCAGGCTGTGCCGGCACCAGCGGGACCACGACAGCACCGACAACGAACGCGACCACGACGCAGGCGTCCGTCGACTACCCGCCGGGCGTCACCGCTGACGGCGTCGAGAGCGGGTTTGACCTCACCGACGCGCACGCCGAAGCCCTCCGGAGTTCCGACTACGAGGTCACCGAAATCACGACCATCCGCGTGAACGGCTCGGGCTACAAGACGTACATGCAGACCACGAAAGCCGACGGCGACACGATGTCGGCGTCCCGAAGCTACAGCGCGACCCCGCCCGGAACCGACCACAGCAGCGCCCAGTTCTGGGCGAACGCCACCACCGGCGTCATCCAGTACACGCACGACGACGGTAACACCACCACGGCCACCGTCGGCGGCGCCGGCGATACCGACCTCGTCCGCACGCCCGACCAGTGGAGCGAGTACCTCTACACGCTCCTCGCCGCCGGCCAGCTCGAGGTCTCCGAGACCGACGACGGCAACGTCGCGCTCCGCGCGGCCGGCCCCCGCAACGTCACCACCGACTACGGCGAGGGCACGACCGAGAGCCTGAGCGCGACTGTCACGCCCGACGGCTTCGTCACCGACCTCTCCGTGACCTACACGACCACCATCGACGGCGAAACCGCCACCGTCTCGAAGCAGTTCACGTTCGAGCAGGGCGACGTGACCGTCACGAAACCCACCTGGGCGTAACTCCGCCACACGCTCTCTTCTTTCGCGCACCACCGGCCAGTCACGTGTCTTGGTAGCGCCCCACATCGCGAACACGTTCGGGACTAACTACACCGACCGCGCGCCCCGAGTACCGAGTGCAATGCCTCAAACTATCTACGCCGACATCGGCGGCCGGGACGCAGTCGAGGCCGTCGTCTCCGACTTCTACGACCGCATGTTCGCCGACGACGAACTCACGCCGTACTTCGAGGGCGTCGACAAACAGGCGTTGTTCGCCCACCAAGTCCAGTTCATCAGCGCCGTCGCGGGCGGCCCAATCGAGTACGACGGCGAGGACATGGACGCCGCGCACACCGACATGGGCATCACGCACGAGGCGTTCGACCGGACCGCCGAGAACCTCGAAGCCGCGCTCCGCGAGAACGACGTGCCAGACGAACACATCGAGGCGATTCTGGACGAAGTCGAGGCCCTCCGCGACCCCGTCGTCGAAGAAGACGTCGAACCGCCCGCCGGCGCGGTGTAAGCGACTATCGCCGGCGTTTTTTCGACGCCCGTTCTATCTGGGCGCGTGCCGCGCGCGACACTCGCCATCACGCTCCCCGACGAGATGTGGCTCGCCCCGGTCACCCGCGAGAACCCCGACGCGACGTTCCGCGTGCTCTCCGCACTCCCCGCCGAGGACGGCGCCGGCGTCGGCCTCGTCGAAGCCCGGGGCGTTCCACCGGACGAGATGCGGTCAGTCGTCGCGTCGAGCGATGCGCTCCGCGACGGCGACGTACTCCCCGCCGATGACGGCGTGCTCGTGCAGTTCGAGACGCGCACGCCGACGCTCCTCTCCGCGACCCGCTCCGCGAAACTCCCGCTCGACTTTCCCTTCGAGGTCGAGGCGGGCGTGGCGCGCTGGACGCTCACCGCCACCCACGAACGCCTCGCGCGACTCGGCGACGAACTCGACGCGCGCGGCGTCGACTACCGACTCGAACGCGTCGACACCGGCGCCCGAGAAGAAACCGACCCGCTCACCGACCGGCAGCGCGACGTGCTGGACGCCGCGGCCGACGCCGGCTACTACGACGAACCGCGCGCGTGCTCGCTCACCGACGTGGCCGACGACGTGGGGCTCGCGAAATCGACCGTGAGCGGCATCCTCCACCGCGCCGAACGCGCGCTCGTCCACGACCACCTCGACTAACAGAAACGCGTCGGAGGAAGCCGAAGAAGGGAATTCGGAGAAATCAGCGGTTAGCGCGTCGAGAGTTCGTCCTTTTCCTTGATGATTTGGGTCTCCGCCTCGCCGCTCGTGTGCTCGTTCACGAGATCGTAGAACTCGTTCTGCATCCCGGCCGGGAACGTGAGCACGCCAACCCAAGAGCCGTCGGCCTGCCACTCCTCGCGGTCGAGGTCGCCGAACTGCCGAATCTGGGACTGCGCGCTCCCCGCGTAATCCGCGGGCACCTGCACCGCCACCGTCACCTCGTCGAACCGGATCGGAATCACCGGCCGCAGCGCGTCCAGCGCGTCGTCCACCTGCGTATCCACGGGTTCCATCGGGTCCACCGTGAATCCCGCCTGCTCCAAGGCGTTCTCGATGCGGTCCGGCGGATGCGGCGCGTTGTCCATCTGGGGGTTCACCGCGTTCCGCGCGATGGTGTTGATGAGCTGTTTGCGCTTCTGTTCCTGCATCTCCTTGCGTTGCTCCGCCGTGATCTGGATCTCCCCGCGTTCGACGACCTCGGGGATGATTTCGAGCGGGTCGGTCGTCCCGAACACGGTTTCGAGGTCCTCCTCGGCGGGTCGGTCGCCGCGGGAGGCGTTCTCGAACACGTCACGGGCGGCGATGACGTCCTCCAGGTCGCCGTCGAACTCGCCGCGCTTCATCGCGAGCGCCGCGTCCGGGTCGATGAGCACCTCGAAGCGCTCACCGTGCGACTCGAGGCGTGCGGTAACGGCTTCGTCGAGCGAAATCATACCGAGGACTACGCCCCCGGAGGGGAAAAAGGTGGTAGCCGTCGCTCCGCGGGTGCGAAACGAGAGAAGGCGACGGGGTTACTCGTCCGCGCCCTCCGCGTCCTCCGCGGACTCGGCGTCGGAGTCGGCCTGCAGGTCGAAGTCGTCGAGGTACTCGTCGATCTCGTCGTTCGTCAGTTCGACGAAACTCCGGGACTCGGCGTCCACGGTCGCGACGCCGATACCGGACGCGGTGAGGCCCTCCTCGTGCGTCTCCGCGAGCGAGCGGAGCGCGAGCCCGACGGCCTCGTCGAGTTCGAGGTCGGTCTGGTAGTTCTCCTCGAGGTAGCTCTGGATGTCGTCGCGGCCGGAGCCGATGGCGAGCGCCTTCCACTCGTTCGGCGTGCCGGACGGGTCCGTCTCGAAGAGCCGGGGGCTGCCGTCCTCGTCGACGCCGCCGATGAGGAGCGCGACGCCGAACGGGCGCGCACCACCGACCTGCGTGTACTGCTGGATGTGGTCGGTGATGTCCTTCGTCAGCGTCTCCACGCCGATGGCCTCGTCGTAGCGGAGGCGGTTGACCTGGGCGTTCCGGCGCGCGAAGTCGATGAGCTGGCGCGCGTCAGCGACGTGACCGGCGGACGCGATGCCGATGTGGTTGTCTGCCTTGTGAATCTTCTCGACGCTCGTCTCCTCCATCAGGGAGGAGCGGATGCGCTTGTCCACGAGGAGGACGACGCCGTCCTCGGCGCGCACCCCGATGGACGCGGAACCTCGTTTGACGGCTTCCCGGGCGTACTCCACCTGGTAGAGCCGACCGTCCGGGGAGAAGATCGTGATACCTCGGTCGTATGCTTGCTGTTGGTTTTGACCCTGCATAGTTTAGTCCAAATCAGAGCGGGTCGCGCCCACGTACGCACCCTCGACGTCGATGTCGATGCGGCCGTCGCGAGCGACGGCGCGCCGGGTGGCGTTTCTGAACACGACTTCTTCCTCGCCCGTACTTAAACTCGCGCGTCCTAAATAGTTTTCTTCCGCGGCACGCACCGTCCCCGAAACCCCGCGGACGGCGACGCGAACCGCCTCGCCGTCGACCTCGCTGACGCACGCGAGCGCCGCTCGTGCTTCGCTCACGTGGCCGCGGCGCGCGCGCACGATGGCCTCTCCCGTCCCGTCGTCGAACGAGAACGAGAACACGCGCAGGTCTGCGTCCGCGCTCCCCGGGTCGCCGAGGAGGTTGCCCGCGGCGTACCAGAGCGCGCGCTGGAACGCGCCCCGAGAAACGTCGGCGTCAGGCCAGGCTTCGAGTTCGACCGCGAGGTAGCGCCAGCGCGGCCGCAGATGCTTCGGGAGGTGTTTCATGCGCGTTCGGCGACCAGCACGCCGACGTGGTCGTGCACCATCTCGACCGCCGTGAGCGCGTAGCCCGCGTCCGTGAACGCGTCCGCGAGCACGCCGACGGTCGCCGGGTCGTCCACGTCGGGACTGAAGAACGGTTCGTCCGGGTTCGGCTCCCCGAACAACATCACGTCACCGAGCACGATTTTTCGCGGGCCGAGGGCGGCGATGACGTCGATGGCCTCGCGCTTCTCGTCGTCCGAGAGGTGGTGCATCGCGAAGTTCGAGGTCACCACGTCCACGGGGCCGTCGTAGTTCGGACTGCGGAAGCGACCCTCGCCGAACTCGACGTTCGAGACGCCGCGGTCCGCGGCCTTCTCGCGGGCCTGTTCGAGCATTCCCTCGCTGATGTCGCGGCCGACCACGCGACCCGCGGAATCGGCGACCGCGAGCGCGATTGCGCCCGTCCCCGTCGCCAAGTCGAGCACCGTCTCGTCGCCCGACAGTCCGCGAGTGGCGTGTTCGACGACGAGGCGGACGCACTCGTTGTACTCCCCGGTCTTGTTCTCGTCGTACTCCGCCGCTATCTCGTCGAAGCGCGCGGCGTGCTCGTCAAGCGTCTTCTTCATACCGTCCCCTACGCACGCCGGGCGCTATGAAGTCGGCGGACATCCGCTCGCGGTTCCGCGCCGCGAGCACGCCCCACTCCCGGAGACCGGCGCGAATCTGGTCCTCGCTGAACCCCGCCTGTTCGCCGACAGCGACGAGTTCGCGGACCGCGCGAGCGTCGAGGTGGGTTCGGGGCGTGGCGCTCACCACGAACGGCGCGTCGTAGTGCTCGACGATCTCGCGGAGCTTCCGGAGGCCGCGCAGCGCCTGCACGCGCCGACCACCCGACTCGCGGAGCACCGGCCCGAAGTCGAACTCCAGGCGGACCGCGTTGCGCTTCGCCGCCTTCACGACCACGTGATTCACCTCGCTTCCGGGCCGCGAGAGCACGTCCACCTTCTCCTCCTCGGCCGCGTACCGGTTCATCGTCGCGTTCCCGCCGTGCACGCAGAGCACGGTCACGTCCGAGCGGAGGTTCGTCACCGCGCCGCTCGCGCCGGTCGGGTCCTCGGCGTCCACCGTCACTCCATCGACGACGTCAATGTCGTGTTCCTCGCGAACGCGCTCCGCGTCGTACTCGGGGCGGTTACCCGCTCGGCTCCGGACGACGACGCCGTCGTACTCCACACCCGCGAGCGTCTCCGCGAGGCGGGCGACCGTGCTCGCGCCGTCCGGGTACGCGAACGCGGCCTCGTACATCACAGCGCCTCGCGAGCGTTCTCCAGCGCGGCCTCGCGCTTCGCCGGATACGCTTCGACCTTCCCGCGCAGCGAGATTCCGTCGCCCAGTTCGGCCTCACCCTCGAACGCCGCCTGCTTGTCGAGGTGCGCGAAGAACTCGCAGTTCTCCGTCACGCGGTCGTCCAGTTCGTCGCGCAATCGCTCGATGTCCGCGCCGTCTCGCAGTCGTTCGAGCACGTAGCGCACGTCGTCCGCGAGTTCGACGCGCGCCGAGAACACCACGATTCGGTCGCCGTTGTGGCCGCGGCTCTCCGCGCGCTGCACGTCCGCGTCCTCCGGCAGGAAGTACCGGAGCGCGGACTCGACGCGCTCGTCCGCCTCCGTCTCGTAGCAGAACGCTCGGAGGTCGAGGTAGTGGAACGGAACAGAACTCATTACTCCGAATACGGGACCGCAGGATAAAAACGCCGTCCTCCGCGGCGGCGCGCGTCGTCGTTACTCTTCGGTCTCTTCGGCGGCTTCGAGGCTGTCCTCGGGAACGCCGGCCTCCTGGCCGTCGTCGAAGGACACCGTGTAGTTCGCGTCGCCGAACATCGTCTCGACCTTCTGCGTGATTTCGCCCGTCTCGCCGTCGTAGTCGCTGTGCTCGTCGTGCAGAACGACCGCGTCACCTTCTTCGAAGCTCATATTTCTGGATTCCCGCGGCCCGGCCAAAAGCCCCCCGGTTCGCCCCGACAGAAACGTTATGCCGCATTGTCGTCAATATAATCGCATGATACTCCCCACTCACGCCACGCGCACGCCGCATCGCCATCGGAGACAGACGCACGAACCGCCGCGCAATGCCGATTGACGACACGTGGTTCCTCGCGCAGCGCGCGGAACAGACCGCCGAACGCGCCTACCATCGCATCAGCGACACGCACGACGACTTCGTAGAGTTCTCCCGCACCCGCCACGTCGGCCGCAACCGCTTTCGAACACTCGCGGAACGCATCGAGGAGACGGGTGCGCCGTTCGGCGCGCACACCATCGTCTACCGGCCGTCCGGCGAGCTCCTGCTCGTCCGCCACGACGGCGTCGACCTCTGGGTGCTCCCCGGCGGCGGCGTCGAAACCGACGAGACCTACCGGGAAGCCGCCGAACGCGAACTCGACGAGGAAGCCGGCGTCGACGCAGACTACTGCGGCCTCGCAATGGTTACCCGAATCACCGTCCGCTCCGGCCCCTACGAGACCCGGGGCGTCCTCCCCGTCTTCGCCGCCGACGCCACCGACTGCACGGAACCCGAAATCAGCGACCCCGACGACGAAATCAGCGCCGTCCGGTGGTTCCACGACCTCCCCGACGACACCCGGGACAGAGACGACCTCGAACAGTGGCGCAACCGCGTCCTCGCCTGACTACTCCGCGCCGAACTCGACGCCGTCCCGCGTTTCGGCGTCGATACGGCGGAGCGCCGCTCTCGCGTTCCCCGCGTGGTACCCGAAGAACACGTCCTCTGCGTACTCCTCGGCGACTTCGGTGGCGTGGAGGAGGTTGTCGATGTCGATGTCGACCGCGTAGAGCTCGACGCTGAACGGCGTGTCGAGGAGGGACTGGAAGCCGGACGCGATGGTTTCGAGCCAGTACGTGGTGCCGTAGTTCGTGTCGTAGATGGGGACGACGAACTCGTCCACGTACTCGGAGAGCGCGTCGATGTCGAGGCCGGCGCGCTTGTAGAGATGGCCGGGGTACGGGTCGGGGTAGAGCGTGAAGTAGAGGTCGCCGGGGACGCGGTCGCGGACTTCGGCGACGAACTCCGTGATGACGGAGGCACGCCAGTCGTACCAGTTCTCGTGGTCACTGTCTCTCGGTTCCGTTCCGTCACCGCTCGACTGTTCGGTGGAGCGTTGCTCCACCCACTCATCAAACGCCTCTTCGCAGCGCTCGCAGTGACAGTAGCCGTCGCGGGGGAAGCCCACGTCGTCGAGGCGCACGTCGTCATTGGCGTTGGTGCAGGCCTCGATGACCTCGATGAGGCCGTTCTTGTAGTGGCCGGCGCTCGGGCAGACGTACCCCCAGTCGAAGTACGTGCGCTCCTTCGTCGCCTCGTTGCCGTCGGCGTCCACGGGGACGAGGTCGGGGTCGGTCTCGGCGGTGGCGGTGTCGCCGAAACACGACACCATGTTCACGCCGTTCTCCACGGGGTCGGTGTGGCGGCCGGTGACGTCCTTCACCTCGTAGAACCCGCGGTCGAACTCCGGCCAGTCCAGTTCCTCGGCGTTCCGCGTGACGACGCCGTACATAAAGAGGGGGAGGGCGGCAGGAGGGGTAAGTGGTTCGTTAGTCGATGCGGTCGACGGCTTCCTCGCCGTCGTCGCTCCCCGTGAGGAACTTCACGGCGACGTAGAGCAGGATGAGGGCAATACCGGCCTTCAGGAGTTTGCGTGCCATACCTGACAGTAGACGGCCATCCCTCTTAGTGTTGGGGCTTACGCGACCAGGTGGTCCGTCAGGTCGTCGCGGACGATGGTCTCGCAGTACGCACAGCGCACGCCCTCCGAGAGCACGTCGAAGCGCGGCCGGACGGGCTCGCCCGCGTTCGTGATGCAGTCCGGGTTCGGGCACGCGAGCACGCCGTCGACGGTCTCCGGGGGTTCGACGCGCTTCTTCTCCGCGACCTCGTACTCCCGGATGATGTTGATAGTCGCGTCCGGCGCGATGAGCGACAGCACGTCGAGTTCGTTCTGACTCAACTCCCTTCCTTCGACCTTCACAACGTCCTTCTTCCCCATCGTCTGACTCGGGACGTTCATCCCGAGGCTCACGGCTTCGCCGCCGGAGCCGTCGATGTCGAGGAGCGCGAGGACGTGCAGGGCTTCGCCCGCGTTCACGTGGTCGATAACGGTACCGTCGCGGATCTTGCTGACGCGGAGTTCGGTGTCTGTCATAGCAGGGAGTCGAGGAGGGCCATTCGGACTGGAACGCCGTTGTGCGCCTGACTGAAGTAGGTCGCGTGCTCAGTGTCGTCGAGTTCGGGCGCAATCTCGTCCACGCGCGGGAGCGGATGCATGATGGAGAGGTCGTCCCGGGCGCGTTCGAGCGTCTCGGCGTCGATACTGTACTTTCCGGCGACTTTCCGGTACTCTTCCTCGTCGGGGAAACGCTCGCGCTGGATGCGCGTGACGTACAGCACGTCGAGGTTCGGCAGCACGTCGTCCAGGCTCTCGTGCTCGCGGACGTTCGCGCCGGCCTCGTGGAGGTCGTAGCGGACGCTTCGCGGGAGTTTGAGCGACTCGGGGCTGATGAAGTGCTGGCGGGCGTCGAACTTCGTCAGCGCGTGCGCGAGCGAGTGCACCGTCCGGCCGTACTTCAGGTCGCCGAGGATGCCGATGGAGAGGTCGTCCAGTCCGGCGTTCTCCCGGATGGTGTAGAGGTCGAGGAGCGTCTGGCTCGGGTGGTGGCCCGCGCCGTCCCCCGCGTTCACCACGGGCACGTCCACGTACTCGCTCGCGAGCTGGGCCGCGCCCTGTTTCGGGTGGCGGAGGACGATGGCGTCCGCGTATCCCTCGATGACGCGCACCGTGTCCGCGAGCGATTCGCCCTTCTTCACCGACGACGATTCCACGCTCCCCATGTCGACGACATCGCCGCCGAGGCGCTTCGCCGCGGTCTCGAAACTCATCTTCGTGCGCGTGCTCGGCTCGAAGAAGCACAGCGCGAGCAACAACTCTGGATGTCGCTCCCGGAACGCCGCGGGGTCGGCCGCGAACTCGCTCGCGCGGTCGAGCACGGCCTCGATGTCGGCGCGCGAGAGTTGTTTCGCGGTCAGCAAGTGGTCGTGACGCATCACCGAGTAGGGGGTGCGCCGCTACCTTGAATCTCCCGACCCTGAGTTGAAATGCGAAGCCGACACACTCCGGGGCGTGCTCGCCGTCACCGGCGGAAAGGGCGGAACGGGAAAGACCACGACGACGCTCGGCCTCGCGGCCGCGTACGCCCGCCAGCGCCGCCGCCCAACCGCCGTCGACGGAGACCGCGATATGCCGAACCTCGCCATCACCGCCGACGCCGCGGGACTCACGGGTATCGACGTGGTGGCGAACCGCGACGGCCGCCCCATCGACGACGTGCTTCCCACTCGCCCACGCGGCCCCGTGCTCGTCGACTGCCCCGCCGGCGCAGGCCCCGACGCCGTCGACCCGCTCCGCCGCGCCGACAGCGCCATCCTCGTCACCACCCACGACCGCGAATCAATCGAGGACGCACTCAAAACCGCCGAACTGGCGCGCGCCGTCGGTACACGAATAGCCGGCCTCGCCGTCACCCGACACGGAACCGTCCCCGACGGCCTCCCCGACACGCTCGACACCGACCACGCCGTCGCGATTCCACCCGTCGAACACCCGCTCACGCACCCGGACGCAACCGCCGCCTACGACCACCTCGCCGCCGCACTCCAACCGCACCGCTCACCGAGAAAATAAACGGAAAATCGCAGGCGCGAAATCGCTCGTTCGTGCAGCCGGGGGCTTCGCTTACTCTTCTAGTTCTTCGGCTTCGAGCTCTTCCGCGATTTCGTCGGCGTCGACGTCGGCGTCTTCGAGCGCGTCCTCGATGTCGCCGAGGTCCTCGCCGCCAGCGCCGCCGCCCATCATGCCGCCCATGCCGCCCATCATGCCGCCCATGCCGGAGCCGTCGATGACTTCCTGAACGATGACGCGGTCGATGTCGAGCTGGTCGATGACCTGCTGGAGGATCTGCTGCTTCCCCATCATCCACTGCTGATTGAACTGGAGCTGGGGGTTCTGGTCGATGTAGAGCGTCTCCTTCTCGACCGTCTCCGTTTCGGTCTCGCCGTCGTCGGTCTCGACTTCTTCCTCGACCTCGTCCGTTTCGAGGTGCATGTCGAGTTCGACGTCGAAGTACATCGAGAGGAGGCCCTGGGCCTTCTCCAGGCGGTCCGTGACCTCGCCGAGGATTTCGTACTCGTACTCGACGTCTTGGCCGGCGAGCGCGTGGTTGAAGTCGACGCGAGCGCGGCCGCCGACGATGGTTTCGACGTGACCGTGCTCGCCGTCGATGTCGACGTGCGCGCCGGGGTACCGGGAGTCCTCGGGGATCTTGTCGGACTTCACGGTGCGGACCTGGTCCTCGTCGTACTCGCCGAACGGCGATTCGACGACGATGCTGCCCTCGTCACCGACTTCCTTGCCGATGATGTCCTCCTCGACGGGTTCGAAGATGTGACCCTCGCCGAGGATGATGGTTCGGGGCGCGAACTCCTGTTCGTCGGTGTCGACGCCTTCCTCCTCCGCGATCTCCTCGTCAGTCGTGTCGACGAGTTCCCCGCCTTCGACGGTGCGGGCGGTGTAGGCGAGCTTGATGAAGTCGCCGTCCTGCAGTCCTTCCGCGGATTCGTCGGCCGTGTCGGCCTCAGGTTCGTCGCTCATACCCCAATGGACTGCCGTTCCATCCTTAAGAAGCACGGTTCCGGTGCGTTACCGGAACTCGTCGAGCGAGAGGATGACCGACTCGTTCACCGTCAGCCAGGCGGTGGTGCGCTCCTCCTCGCTCGCGTCGACGGGGGAGACCGTGCAGCGCGCGGGTTCGCCCGTGGAACGCACCGTCTGTGCGCGCAGCGGGGGAATCGCGTCACCGGTGCCGGCGGGGCGCGTGGTGTGAGTCACGACACGCGTGGAAGGCCGCGGAATCGGGAAGAACCCTGCTATGTGGCGCGTATAGCCCTCCGGAGCCGTCCGGAGTCGGCAGGCTTTCGGCGGCCCGGCCGCGAGCACGAGTATGTACGAGGTCGAAGCGAAGGTGGCGGCGGACCACGAGCGCGTGCGGCGCGAACTCGACGCCCGGGACGCGACTGCGGGGGAGACGGTGGTGCAGGAGGACACGTACTTCGACGCGCCCCACCGCGACTTCGCGGAGACGGACGAGGCGCTGCGCGTGCGCGAGCAGGCGACGGTTCGCGAGGGCGAGGCTCCGGGGAAGGCGCTCGACGGCGCGGATTCCCGCGTGACGTACAAGGGCCCGCTCCTGGACGACGAGTCGAAGACGCGCGAGGAACACGAGACCGGCGTCGAGTCGGGCGACGAGCTGCGGGCGGTGCTCGACGGACTCGGGTTCGCGGAGGCCGCGCGCGTCCGGAAGGTCCGGTCGTACTACGCGCTCGACGGCGTGACAGTGACGCTGGACGACGTGACGAATCTTGGTGAGTACGTCGAGGTCGAACTCGAAGTCGAGTCGGAGGCGGACATTCCCGACGCCAGAGAACGCGCGTACGGCGTGCTCCGCGACCTCGGTCTCGACCCGGACGACCAACTCCGAGCGTCCTACCTCGGCCTCCTCCTCGAATAACCACGAGGAATATTCGGGAGGTCGGTCGTTTCCGCAAGTTATAGGAACGGCTGTCGGGTATCTCGGGTAATGACGAAGCGCAATATTCGCGTCCGCCCCATCGACAGGGACGCGGTCGAAGACGAGGAAGTCGAAATCGTGGAGCGAAAGGGCCTCGGCCACCCCGACTCCATCTGTGACGGCATCGCCGAGCGCGTCTCCCAGGCGCTCGCGCAAGCCTACCTCGACCGCGTCGGCAAAGTCCTCCACTACAACACGGACGAGACGCAGCTCGTCGCCGGCAGCGCCGCGCCCGCGTTCGGCGGCGGCGAAGTCATCGAACCAATCTACGTCCTCATCGTCGGCCGCGCCACGAAGAAGTACGAGGGCAAACACATCCCCGTGGACGCCATCGCGCTCGACGCCGCCCGCGAGTACCTCCGCGAAACCCTGCCCGCGTTGGACCTCGAAACCGACGTCATCGTCGACGTGAAACTCGGCGAAGGGAGCGGCGACCTCCAGACCGTCTTCGGCGAGGAAGGGAAGGCCGTACCGATGGCGAACGACACCAGCTTCGGCGTCGGCCACGCCCCGCTCACCGAGACCGAGACGCTCGTCCACCAGACCGAGTACCGTCTCAACACCGAGTACCACGACGAAAACCCCGCGCTCGGCCAGGACGTGAAAGTCATGGGGAAACGCGAGGGCGACCAGATAGACCTCACCGTCGCCGCCGCGCTCGTGGACGAACACGTCCCCGACATGGACGCGTACAAGAGCGAAGTCGAGTCCATCCGCGAGTACGTCAGAGACCTCGCCACCGAACACACCGACCGCGACGTGACCGTGCACGTCAACACCGCCGACGACTACGAAGACGGCTCCATCTACCTCACCACCACCGGCACCAGCGCCGAACAGGGCGACGACGGCAGCGTGGGTCGCGGGAACCGCGCGAACGGCCTCATCACGCCGAACCGGTCGATGAGCATGGAAGCCACCTCCGGCAAGAACCCCGTGAACCACATCGGGAAGATATACAACCTCCTCTCCACCGAAATCGCGCACGACGTGGTGCACAAGGTCGACGGCATCCGCGACCTCCGCATCCGCCTCCTCAGTCAAATCGGTCGGCCCATCGACGAACCGCACGTCGCCGACGCGCACCTCGTTACCACCGACGACACCGACATCGAAGAAATCGAGGGCGAAGTCCGCGAGCGAATCGACCACCACCTCGAACACGTCACGGACATCACCGAGCGCGTCATCGAGGGCGAACTGACGACGTTCTAGAGTTCTTCCGCGGCGTCCTTCTCCACGAGCGGTTTCGCGTTCTCCGACGGCAACACGACGACGTCCTCCGCTTCGAGCGAGTACTGGCGCTCGTCCACGCCGAACACGTCCCCCACGTCCCGCGTGATGCGGACTGTCGTCCGCTCCGCTTCGTCCTCGATGCTATCGTTCTCGGCCGTACCGTCGTCCGCGGCCGCGTCGTCGCCTGCGGCCGTCGATGGCGCGGCGTCCGGGGACTCGTCGGGCGTGTCGAGGTCGCTTCCCATCGCCGCCGCGGCGCTCGACTCGTCCGGTGTGAGCGCCTCGTCACTCGAGTCCGACACAGTGTCCGGTTCGGGGTTCGCGTGAGCCGCGTCGATCGGGTCGGGACTAGCGCCGCCGCCCGCCGATTCATCGTGAGCGTCGGCTTCGCCGGCGAGCACGTCGAGGACGTGGGACTTGTTCTCCTCGATGCGGGCGACGAGGTCCTCGTACAGCCGGCGCTCCTCGTTCGTCAACCCCTCCGTGTTGCCGGTCATTCCGGCGGCCGCAAGGCTCGCCTGCTTCACGAGCTTTCCCATCCGGCGCTCGTAGATGGCTTCAGACACCTGTTCCGCCGTCTCAATCTCGTCGGTGAGCGTCTGCACCTCCGACGACGCGAACGGGTCGTCGGCCTCAGCGGCCGCGCGCTCGCGCTCGTCCTTTCGCTCCTGGATGTAATCGGCGACCTCCTCGTAGAAGGAGTCGCGGAGGTCCTGGAGGCTGTCCGAGGAACGTTCGCGCGAGCGCACCGCGCGCAGGTCTTCTAAGTTCATTCTTGGCCTTTCTCCGCCCACCCGCGGGCCATCAGGAAGACGCCCGCGTACTCCGGTAGCGACACCACGCCCGGCTCCACACTAAACGTTTCGCCGAGCAGGGAGAACTCGTACTCTCTCGTCGGTTCCACGGTGATGTCGTGGCCGACGAACGTCTCCGGAACCGCGTCTTGGAGCGGGTCGAAGTCGTCCAGTTCGTCCCGGGAGAGCCGCTGAACGACGAGGCCGCTGCCGCCGTGGAGCGTGCCCGGGAACCGAATCAGGCGGTGCGTGTCCGTCGTCACGGGCTCGTCGATGGCGGCCTGCTGCTCGGCCACCGTCTCCGCGACGAGCTTCCGCGCGAGCGTCAGGAACGCCGGGTGGACGTCCACGTTCCCGCGCTTGACTTCCGCGGTGTTGTTCTCGACGACGTTGTAGATGGCCTGCGCGGACTTCTCGCCGATACCGTCGAACGTCTGCAACCGATAGACGGCTTCCTCCTCGTCGAGTTCGAGGAGGGCATCCACGAACGAACTGATGTGGTCGACTGCTCGCCGCCCCCAGCCGCCGTCGGTCGGGAGCGTGCGCTTCGTCGTCGGGTTCTTCAGGCCGACGCCGCTCACCGTTTTCTCCTGGATGAGCGAGTCGAGTTCGAGGCCGTTCCCGAGCACGTAGTCCACGACCTCGCGGCGCTGCTCGCGGTCCAATCCGCGAATACTGGGGTCGCGGACGTGGACGTGGTACCCGCGGCCGCCGGAGAACACGAGTTCGAGGTCGTCGAACCCGAAATCGTTATCGAGGAAGTCGAGGAGGCGGTAGAGCGCGTCCTTGCACTTCGCAAGCATCTCGCCGTAGGAGTCCTCCCCGAGTGTTACGTTCGGCAAATGGTCGGCGTCTAAATCGAAGATGAGGTCGGACTCCCGCCAGGTCTTCTCGTCCATCGAGCTCGCGGACGGTTCGTCGTAGTAGCCCGCGGAGAAGTAGACGTGGCGCGGGCGCTCCCGGCGCACGAACTCCTCGAGGTCGCCGAGGTCGAGCAGGGACTTGTGCCGGACCATCGTCGTGTCCGGCCCCGACGTCCACGGGATGTAGCCCCACTCGCGGTCGTCCGCGCCCGGCGGCGGCGACAGGCTCGCGTTCCGGTAGTAGTCCCGGAACCGCCCCCGCAAGTAGGCTCGCGTCCGCTCCTCCATGCTTTTCGAACCCTACCGCGGCCGCGGTAAAAGACGTGTCGTTACCGCCGCAGGAACTCGCTGAGTTTATCCCGGAACTTCCCGCGCTCCCCGAGTCGGAGGTAGTACGCCGTGCCGCCGTCCTCGTAGTAGTTGTCGATGCGGCGCTCCACTTCGAACCCGAGGTGTTTGTAGAACGCGAGCGCGTTCTCGTTCGACGCGCGGGCGTGACAGGACACGGTCTCCGCGTCCTCCGCGACCGCCGCGACGAGACGCTCGCCGAACCCCTCGCCGCGATACTCGGGGGACACCGCGAGGAAGAGAATGTAGCCGTCCCGGCGGGCCGCCGCGAACCCGACGAGCGTGTCGTCGCCCGCGACGTACGCGTACACGGTCGCGCGCTCGTAGGCGTCCGCGAAGAACCGCCACCGCTGCTTCAGGAGCGACTCGTCCTCCCGAATCGCCTCCTTCAACTCCCACGCTTCCTGAAGGTAGTCGTCGTCGCCCCGCGGAACGACGCGCTTCTCGACGGTGACGCTCACTACCCCCGCGTACGCCGCACGCGAATATAATTCCACCGTCCCCCTGCCGCAATCGTCCCCGCCCGCAATCCTTTCATCGGCGCCCGGCGTTGACGGGGACGTATGTCCGCCGATTCAATGCCGCCGCCGGACCGCGTGCAAGAAGCCGGGGAGAACGCGTACTCGAAGGTCCGGGAAGCCGCGCTCACCGGCGTCGCCGTCATCATCCCGCTCCTCATCACGCTCTACGTGCTCACCGCCGCCATCGGCGTGTTCAAGGACATGCTTCGGCCGGTCCGTGAGGCGATGATTCAGGCGGACTTCGCGCCGTTCGCGTCCTCACTCCTCATCGAACTCACCGCGGTCGTCCTGCTCGTCGCCGTCATCTTCGCCGTCGGATTCACCGCCTCGTTCTCGTACGGGAAGACAGCCATCGCGTACTTCGACAAACTCGTTGAACGCGTCCCCGGTATCGGCGCGGTGTACAAGAGCTTCCGGCAGATGAGCGACGTGATGCTCGAATCCGACGCGAACAACTTCCAGGACGTGAAAATCGTCGAGTACCCCCACGAGGGCACGTACACGCTCGGATTCGAGACCACGCGCACCCCGAAACCGCTGCGGAACGCCGTCGGCGACGACACCCTCCGCACGCTCTTCCTCCCGCTCGCCCCGAACCCCGTGATGGGCGGATTCCTCGCGCACATCCCCGAAGACCGCGTGATGGACGTCGACATGACCGTCGAGGAAGGGATGCGCGCCGTCGTCACCACGGGCGTCGCCGTCGCCGGCGACGAGACCGACGGCCTCTCCCAAGAGGAGCTCTCTCGGCTCACCGGAAGCGACATGTCGGACGCGCTCTCAGACGACGAGTAGATGTACGAACTCCGCGAACACACCGCCGACATCGCCGTCGAAGCCACCGGGGAGACGCTCGGCGACGCGTTCGCCGCCGCCGCGGACGGCATGGCGGCCGCGATGTGCGAGGACGTCCCCGCGAACGGCGAGCGCTTCGAGCTCGCGGAGACCGCAACGTCGCGGGATAGACTGCTCTACGACTACCTCGACACGCTCATCTACGAACGCGACGTGCGCGGCGTCCTCCCCGTCGACAACACCGCCACCGTCACCGAAGCCGACGACGGCTACCGGCTCACCGCGAGCGCGCGCGGCGTTCCCCTGAGCGCCGTCCACGCCCGCGACCTGAAAGCCGTCACGTACTCCGAGATGGAGATAGCGGAGACCCGCGACGGCTGGCGGGCGTACGTCGTGTTCGACGTATAGACGAAACGTATTCTTCCGTCCCGGCCCCATCGAACGATATGACCACGTTCGACGCCGACGGCGTCACTCTCGAACGCGTCCGCGAACACGTCTGGGAACTCCCCCGAGAGGACGGAATGACCGTCCCCGCCCGCGTCCTCGCCAGCGAAGCACTCCTCGAACACATCAAGGACGACGACACGCTCGACCAGATAGCGAACGTCACCCACCTCCCCGGCGTCG
>Ga0207813_100451_pt1 | contig 23049 bp, 23 predicted proteins | sample A23E3SouthBayCA_2_FD_187730 | JGI IMG/M metagenome (GOLD analysis project Ga0207813, IMG submission 187730) | Aerobic enrichment media microbial communities from Eden Landing Ponds, California, USA - A23 E3 (4) (SPAdes) | ecosystem: Environmental > Aquatic > Marine > Unclassified | place... | reverse complement strand
TAGACGGGCGTAGTGGCGCTACCCTCGCCGAGAACAAACTATGTCAGGCCGCGTATATCGACTCCATTCGACGCTCGAACTGCCACTCGAAGACGTGCAAGACTATTTCGAGGGGGACCCCGAACTCCCCCCCGAAATCGCCGACGTAACGATCACTCGACGAAACAACACGCTCATCCTGAAAGCCGCCGCCGAGGACGAAAACCTGAGCAAATACACCCCGACCGCCCAACTCAAAGCCAGCGTCACCGAGACGCGGGTCTACGAGGAGGAGCCGCCGCGTGCCGGCGGCCCGTGGCAGGAAGAAGAGGAGGAGATCCCCTCGGAACTCGTCGAGTTCGCCTGCTTCAAGGGCGACCGTGAGACGGTGCTCCAGAACACGGCGCTCCAGTACCCCATGTTCCTCGTGTTACGGGACATCGCCCGGATGTCCGAGAAGGGGACGCTGACCGCCATCGTCGAGGAGGACGACGAACTCAAGGCGACACGGATCGTCGAAGGCGAGGAGCGACCCGCCTCGGTCGAAGTCGTCGAGAACCCCAGCCAGTCCCAAGCCGAGAAAAACGGCGTCAACTGGCGGGACAACGACTTCATCTCGGAGTAATCGGCGGTCGACGCAGCCACGTGGCGACGGCACCCGCACGGGCGTAACCTGTCGGCGACGGTGACCGTCGCTCCCGGAACCGCCAGCTTTTATTCTCGACGTTCGATACGGTCGACATGGACCAGTTGCGGCAGTCGCTCCTCGACGCGCCGATCATCGAAAAAGGGGATTACGAGTACTTCGTCCACCCCGTCAGCGACGGGGTGCCGATGCTCCGCCCCGAACTCCTGCGAGAAATCGTCATCAAGATCATCCGGAAGGCCGACCTAGAGGATATCGACAAGATCGTCACGCCGGCGGCGATGGGGATCCACATCTCGACGGCCGTCTCGCTGATGACCGACATCCCGCTGGTTGTGATCCGGAAACGACAGTACGGCCTCGATGGCGAGGTGTCGCTGTCGGCCCAGACCGGCTACTCCGAGAGCGAGATGTACATCAACGACGTGGAGGCGGGCGACCGGGTGCTCGTCCTCGACGACGTGCTCTCGACGGGCGGGACGATGAAGGCGATCCTCGACGCCCTCGAACACATCGGCTCCGAGGTGATCGACGTGGTCGCGGTGATCAAGAAGGCCGGGCCGAACGACTTGGACGACGCCGGCTACAGCGTCAAGACGCTGATCAACGTCACCGTCGAAGACGGCGAGGTCGTTATCGTCGACGCCCACGGAGACGGGTAACCGCCACAGCCCGACGGCGTCGGGTGGTTCTACTGACCGATGGGTATTAGTGCGCACCGCCGTTTTGAAGAGGTATGCCGTCTGGTAACGACCGCCGAGGTACGTCGGGCACGGCGGAGCGTCGGGGCCGGCGGGGACGCCGCGACGTGTTGAAACTACTCGGAGCGACGAGCGTCGCCGGGCTGGCGGGCTGTTCGGGGAACGGCGAGGGCGACGGCGGCGACGGGAGCGGGGAGTCTACGGCGAGTGCCACCCGGAGCGTCGGCGGAACCTACGTCTCTGCGTCGAGCGTCGACGCGCAGTCACTCAACTGGCTGACCATCGCCGACGCCACCTCTGGTTCGTTTGTCACCGCCACGCTCGATGGCATCTGGGCGATCAAACCGAACCGCGAAATCTTCCCGCTCTGGGGAGACTACGCCACCGACGACGGACGGGTCTACGAGATACAACTCCGCGACAATCTGGAGTGGGGGGCGGGCTACGGCCAGATGACCGCCGACGACTGGGTGTACATGATCCAGAACATCTTCCAAGCCCAGCCCAACTGGAGCGGGTATCCCAACGCCGCCGACTGGTTTCAGACGAATCCCGAGTCGGGGCAGCGAGAGCCGATTCCGGTCGAGCAGACAGGCGAACTCACCTTCGAGATCAGACTGTTCGAGGTCGACCCCTCGTTCCCGTTCAAACCGGTTCTGTGGCGACAACAGTGCATCCCTCGGGGCATCTTAGAGCAGTACGTCGAGGATCAGGACGCCGAGGGACTCCAACAGGACGAGGAACTCAACACACTCGCGTACACCGGCAACCTCGGCCCCTACACGTACGACACGTGGGAGCGATCCGCACGGTACACCGTCACCCGCAACGAGGACTACTACCTCCGGGACGTCGAGGGGGTCCCGGATCGGTTCGCGGAGGCGCCGTACTTCGACCAGCAGACGGTGCGGGTCATCAGCGAAGAGAGCACGCGCTTGGGCGCGCTGGAGTCGGGAGAGGTAGACTCCGCGGGCATCCCTCCGGACAAAGCCAACCGATTCGAGAACCTGCCGAACGTCACCGTCAACGTCACGCCACAGCCGTATCTCCGCATGATCGTCTACAACATGCGGTCGAACGGATGGGAGCCGTTCCGCTCGAAGGCGGTGCGCCGGGCACTCGGCTTCGCGGTGAACAAAGAGAGCGTCGTCCAGAACGTCCTTCGGGGGTACGCGGACGTGGCTCAGACGATGCAACCGGAGTGGTCGGACTGGTACGACGATAGCCAAGTCGAGGAGTTCGGCGTCGGCGACCGATACGGCCCGGAAGAGACGCGTACCCGCCTCGAATCGGCGCTGTCGGGCACCGAATACGGCTACGACGGCGAGCGCCTCGTCGACGGGTCCGGCGAACAGGTTACCCTCTCCATCTACTACGACTCCGGCCAGCCGACCGAAGGCACCATCGCGGAGTTCGTCGCCCAAGAGTTCGGCGAGAACGCCGGCATCGACGTCCAACCCGAGGCTGTCTCGGCGCCGACGTTCCAGAGCAACTACGTCCAGACGTCGGCCCCCGACGGGACCGACCCGGAGTGGACCGCGGGAACCTTCAACGGCGGCCCCCGCGACGTGGCCACCAGCGCCAACTCGTGGGATATGTCTATCAACCTCCAGTTCAACACCTACCCCTTCACGCCGGCCTCCAGCAAGGGCTTTTTCGAGCGCCGCGGCGGCATCAACTTCTACGGCTACTATCCGGAGGAGGACATCTCGGCGTTGTACGAGGAGGCGACCGCCACGACCGACGAGGAGCGCCGCCGTGAACTCTTCGGGGAGGCGTTCGGCCTCATCAGCGAGGAACAGCCCTTCGGCTTTCTCGCCATGCCGTCGAGCGTGACCGGGTACGCCGAGACGGTCAGGGGGTACGACGAGGAGTTCAACACCGGCTGGGACTCCCAAGCGTGGTACTTCGCGTGATCGGGGGGCGACTGGACCGGTGAGTATGCGCTGGTACGTGGTTCGGCGGGTGTTGTGGGCGGTCGTCGCGACGTTCCTCATCCTCTCGGTTACGTGGGGGCTGCTCGCCATCACGCCGAATCCGGCGGCCGAGCAGATGCAGTTCCAAGCCGCCGCTAGTGGCGGCTCCGCCGAGGCCGCCGAGGAGGCCTTCGAGGCCCGCCGCGGCCTAGATCGCTCCCCGTGGGTTCGCTATCAAGAGTATATGACCAACATGGTGACGCTCAACTGGGGGTGGTCACAGAGCCGCTCGCAACCCGTCATCGACGCCATCGCCGCGGCACTGCCCTATACGGCCATCTACTCGGTGCCGACGACCATCCTCTCGATACTCATCGGGCTGGCCATCGGTCTCTACTCCGCGACCAACCAGTACACCAAAAGCGACTACGCGGCCACCTTCTTTGCCTTCTTCGGGTACGCCATCCCCAACTTCTGGTTCGGCATCATCCTCCTGTTGGTCTTCGGGGTACAGCTCGGTTGGTTCCCCGTCGTGTTCGACTCCGACATTCCATTTTTCAGCCTCGGGATGGCCCGCCAACTCGTCCTGCCGGTCGTCGTGTTGGTGACGGGGACCATCGCGGGCGTGATGCGCTACTCCCGCGCCGAGGCCTTAGAGTACGTTGAGGCGGAGTTCGTCAAGACGGCCAAATCGAAGGGTGCGGACGGCTACCGCATCCTCACCCGTCACATCCTACGGCCGGCGGCGGTCCCGCTGGTGACCATTCTCGTCGGTGACATCCTCGGCATCTTCCTCGCGGCCTCCTACCTCGTGGAAGTGGTCTTCGGCATCCCCGGTCTCGGCCAACTGTCGTACAACGCCATCCTCGCCCAAGACACGTCGCTGGTGCTCGGGACGACGCTCATTTTTACCTTCGTCTCGGTCGTCGGCAACCTCGTTCAGGACGTGGCTTACACCGTGCTGGACCCACGGATCGACTACGGTGATCGCTGATGGCGGGGGAGTCAGACACCTTCGAGTCCGTCGACTGGGAGGAGACCGGGGGGCGATTCTCGACGCTCTCGCGGCGGGACCGCTGGGCGCTCGCGACGGTCGTCGGACTGCTCGCCGCCTTCGTCTACGACTACGCGATTTTGCCTGCCAACCGTCCCACGATCACGGTCCCGGTGGAGTGGAACGTCACGCAACTCGACTGGCTGTTCGTCTCGACGCTGCTTGCGCTCCTGCTCTATGTCGCCGTCCCGCTCTACAACAACCGCCGGCTGACCGCATACTACTGGCGGGAGTTTCGCAAGAACCGCATGGCCATCCTGAGCCTAGCGTACTTGCTCGTCGTCTTCCTGATCGGCGTGATCGGGCCGCTGTTTCTGGACAAACCGGTGCTGGCGGTCGAACGGGCCTACCAGCCGCCGGTGTTCACGAGCGTCGACGCCGCGGTGCCGGTCGACTGTCTCGGCGCCGTCGTCGAGGGACGCTGCCAAGGAACGATGGCTCACCCGCTGGGCACGACCGGCGACGGCAAGGATATCCTCGTCCTCGTCGTCTACGGGATGCAGGTCAGCATGAAGGTCGGGCTGATCTCGACGCTCCTCGTCGTGACCATCGGGACGGCTGTCGGCACCGTCGCCGCCTACGGTGGCGGGCTGATCGACGAACTGCTGATGCGCTACGTCGACGTGCAACTGGTCTTTCCCGCCTTCTTCCTCTATCTCCTGCTCACCTACCTCTTCGGGGGGAGCCTGTTCATGTTCATCGTTATCTTCGGGCTGACGGGGTGGGGCTCTATCGCGCGCTTGGTGCGCTCGGAGGCGCTCCAGCGCGCCGAGGAGGAGTACATCACGGCCGCTCGGAGCGCCGGCGCTGGGACGCTCTATGTCATCCGCCGACATCTGATCCCCAACGTCTCGAACAGCGTCATCACCGCGGCGACGCTGCTGATCCCCGGATTCATTCTCTTCGAGGCATCGCTCTCCTTTCTCTCGCTTGGCGACCCGACCGTCCCCTCGTGGGGACAGGTGATCGCCACCGGGCGGGGCGACCTCTCGACGGCGTGGTGGGTGTCGACGTTCCCCGGCGTATTCCTCTTTACGACCATCCTCGCGTTTAATTTCATGGGCGACGCGTTGCGCGATGCGCTCGACCCGCGACAGGAGACATAGCCATGTCCGCCGAACCACTGCTCTCGATCCGCGACCTGCGAACCGTCTTCCACACCGACGACGGCCTCGTCCGCGCCGTCGACGGCGTGAGCTTCGATATCGGCCGCGGCGAAACCGTCTGCATCGTCGGCGAGTCGGGAAGCGGGAAGACGGTCACCGGGGAGTCGATCACGCGCCTGATCCGGACGCCCCCCGGCGAGATTGCGGCCGGCGAGATCGTCTTCGACGGGCAAGACCTGACGGCGCTCTCTGACGAGGCGCTGCGGGCGCTCCGGGGCGACCGTATCGCCCACGTGTTCCAGAACCCGCAAGGCGCACTCAACCCGGTCTACACCGTCGGCTGGCAGATCGTCGAGGCGATCCGCCTCCACGAGGACGTCCCGAAGGGAGCCGCCCGTGACCGGGCGGTCGACCTCCTCGACCGGGTCGGGATTCCGGAGGCAACCAGGCGGTTCGACGACTACCCCCACGAGTTCTCCGGCGGCATGAAACAGCGGGTCTCCATCGCCATGGCGCTGGCGACGAACCCCGACCTCCTGATCGCCGACGAACCGACGACCGCCCTCGACGTGACGATCCAGAACCAGATCCTCTCGCTGCTCGATGACCTCCAGACCGAGTTCGACATGAGCGTGTTGTTGATCACCCACGACCTCGGTGTCGTCGCCGAGGTAGCCGACCGCGTGGTAGTGATGTACGCCGGCAAGGTGATGGAGCGGGGTGGCGTCTTCGACGTGTTCGAGCGGCCATCGCACCCATACACCCGGGCGCTCTTGGACTGCCTACCCGGGCGCGGCGACGGCGCCGCCTCCATCGGCGGACGACTCCCGTCGCCGACCGATCCACCCGCCGGATGTCGGTTCCATCCACGATGCGAGCACGCGGTCGACGCCTGCCGGGAGGGCGAGCAACCCCCCGACTGTGCGGTCGACGGCGACGACGACCACGTCGTCTCGTGTGTCCACTACGAACTAGGGGGCGACCCGTCGGTGGTTCGGGGTGATGGCTCCGGGTCCGGGGGCGCGACCGACGAGGAAGGCGCCGACGGCCGCGGTTCGAGCGGGGTCGGCACCCCACCGGCCGACCGGACGCTCCGCGCCGAGTCTCTCGGGGACGACGAGTCCGGCACCGACGCCGACCGGGAGGACCGCGCGTGACCCGCCCGCTGCTCGACATCGAGGGGCTAACCAAACACTACCCGATCACGGAAGGCGTGCTCCGGAACGAGGTGGGGCGGGTCCGCGCCGTCGACGGCGTGAGCTTCACCGTCGACCGCGGCGAGACACTCGGGTTAGTCGGCGAGTCCGGCTGTGGGAAGTCGACGGCGGCGACGACGGCGCTCCGACTGGAGGAGCCGACCGACGGCCGCATCGTCTTCGACGGCGCGGACGTGACCGCCTTCGGCGACGCGGAGCTCAAGCGGTTCCGGCGGCGCGCCCAGATGGTGTTTCAGGACCCCACGTCGAGTTTCGATCCACGGATGAGTATCGGAGAGTCGGTGGCCGAACCCCTCCGCGTCCACGGGATGCGCGACCGGGCGAAGCGGCGGCGCATCGTCGGCGACCTGCTCGAACGGGTGGGGCTCGACGCCGCCGACATGGATCGCTATCCACACGAGTTCTCGGGCGGGCAGAAACAGCGGATCGGCCTAGCGCGTGCGCTGGTCATCAACCCGGATCTGATCGTCGCCGACGAACCCGTGAGTGCGCTCGACGTGAGCGTGCAGGCGGATATCCTCGACCTGATCGACCGCCTCCAGTCGGCGTTCGGGCTCGCGATCCTCGTCATCAGTCACGATATGGGCGTCGTCCGCGAGGTCTGTGATCGAGTGGCCGTGATGTATCTCGGCGAGATCGTCGAGACGGCGTCGACGGAGGAACTGTTCGAAGATCCCAAGCACCCTTACACCCGGGCGTTGCTGGCGTCGACGCCGGTCGCCGACCCCCGACAGCGAGGCAAGAGTGCGAGTCTCAGCGGCGACGTGCCGAGCCCGTCGGACCCGCCACCGGGCTGTCGGTTCCACACCCGCTGTCCGGAGGTCATCCCCGACGAGTCCTACGACCTCGACGACGCGACTTGGCGGGCGGTGTTGAACCTTCGACTCCGTGCCGAGTCAGCGGGCATCGACGTCGCGGCAGTTCGGGAGTACGCTGCCGCAGACGACGACGCCACGACGGCCGATCCGGCGGCGGTGCGGGCGGCCATCCGCGAGGAGTTCGACGTGCCCGCGGAACTGCCCGACCCGGACGCCGAGACCGCGGTAGCGGCCGCGCTCGACCGGATCGTCGACGGCGACGTCGAGGCGGCGGCCGACCGACTCGGCGAGGCCTTCCCGACGGTCTGTCGGCGTGAGCGCCCCGAACTCGTCCCGACCGACACGGATCTCGCGGCGGCGGAGTGGCGGGCGATCAAGGGGCTCCGCGTGTGGGTGGCGACACTCGTCGACGAACCGGCCGAGACGGTGACCGAGCGGGTGCGCGAGCGGTGCGGTGAGGAGGCCGACCGGGGGGGCGAGGTCGACCGCCTCGCGGTGCGTGCGGCGTTTCGACTCCCCGAACCCCTCTCGGATGCGGCCGCCGAGCGGGCGGTCGGGGCGGCGGTCGACGCGCTCCTCGCCGGCCGGGCCGGCGACGCCGCCGACGAACTGTACGACGCGTTCGGCCCGCTCCGCGAGAGCGCCTGTCACCTCGGCTAGTCGATCCGGAAGGCGGGTTCCGCGACGTTTTCGCTCCGACACTCGGGGCAGTTCGAGGGGTGGTTGATCCGGTCGTCGAAGGCGTCGAAGCCACAGTCCCGACAGGTCGGCGGCGAGACGAGCAACTGCTCGTCGTCGGGGAGCGACCGGGCGACGTGTCGCAGGTGGTCGTAGACGGCCGATCTGGCGGTGCCGTGGCTGGCCGAGAGATCACTCGCCGTCGCGGCGCCGTCCCGGAGGTCGGCCGCGATCCGTTCACGGGTCGTCGACTCCATACACCCCGTTCGCGGGTGGTCGACAAAGCCCTTTCCGCACCGCCGTGGACCCGTGATACAAAACAATCTTGGTACTGCGGTCGGTCGGGATTCGTATGAAGGCTATCGTTCTGGCGGGAGGATATGCAACGCGGCTCTGGCCGATCACCAAGCATCGGCCGAAGATGTTCCTACCCGTCGGCGAGTCGACGGTCATCGACACCGTCTTTGCCGATCTCGAGGCCGACGACCGCATCTCCGAGGTGTACGTCAGCACCAACGAGCGTTTCGCCGACGACTTCGAGTCGTATCTGGCCGACAGCGCGTTCGAGAAGCCGACCCTCTCCGTCGAGGAGACGACGGCCGAAGACGAGAAGTTCGGCGTCGTCGGCGCCATCGCCCAGCTCATCGACCGCGAGAGCGTCGAGGAGGACCTCATCGTCATCGCCGGCGACAATCTCATCAGCTTCGATCTCGCGGACTTCGTCGACTTCTTCGAGGACCGGGGGACACCCACCCTCGCCGCCTACGACGTGGGATCGAAGGAACGGGCCCGGTCGTACGGGCTGGTCGACCTCGACGGCGACCGGGTCGTCGACTTCCAAGAGAAACCCGACGACCCCAAGAGCACTCTCGTCTCTATCGCCTGTTATGCCTTTCCCGCCGACTCACTCCCGCTGTTCGACGAGTATCTGAACGCGGGGGAGAACCCCGACGAACCGGGGTGGTTCATCCAGTGGATGCAGGCCCGACAGGCGGTCCACGCCTTCACCTTCGACGGTGCGTGGTTCGACATCGGGACCCCAGAAAGTTATCTCGATGCTGTCGCTTGGCAGCTCGGCGGCGACATCAGCGTCCACCCAACGGCGACCGTCGAAAGCTCTCAGCTCCGGGGCAACGTCCACGTGATGCAGGGGGCCGAGGTAACCGATTCGACGCTTGAACGCACCGTCGTCTTCCCCGACGCGACCATCCGCGACGCCGACGTCCGCGGATCGATCATCGACGAGAACACGCGGATCGAGAACCTCGACTTAGCCGACGCGCTCATCGGCGCACACTCGACGATGACGAACGGGGACGGGGACGCCGACTAACGGCGCGCGGCGGCGGATTCGACCGCCGAGCGGTCGGTACGCACCGTCACTACCACCACACCCTTCGCCGTGTTCTGTCGGGAAACGAACCGTACGGCTCACCCCTCGCCAAGGTCAGTGCGGCGTCGCTTTCGTCGCCGTCGGTGTGGGATCCGGTCGTCACTCGAAGCCGACCACGAGCGTCGCCAAGACCAACGAGGACGACGGGTACCGACGCCCACCCCCAGCGACAGCGCCCGAGAGAGCGGATATCGGCGGACACACCACGCCCGTGGTCTCACCCGTCCACGGGGCCGAGACTGGCATCGGTGATCCGCAGGTGGCCGCGAGTCCTCTCCCACACCGACTCCCACTCCAGATCGATGGGTCGCCGCATGTGGGGTGCGTCGAGCACGAGCGTCTCGAACTCACCACCCTCGCCGAGTGGGTGGACGCCGTGTGAGTCCTCGAGGGCGACCAAGTCGTCGAGGGTGTCGGCGTCGAGTCGACGGCCGAGCCAAGACTCGTCCAGTCCGCCGGCCGCCACTTGGACGATCAGTATCTCGAAGCCAGCGTCGAGCATCGCCTCGCCGAGTTCGACCGGGTCCCGCTGCCAGAGCGGAGCGAACAGGTCGATCCCCAGTCGGTCGCACATGGCCTCGATGCGACTGGTCTGGAACTCGCTCTCGACGGCGCCGGCGGTGACTCCCGACAGGCCGTCCGTTTCGGCCAACTCCCGGAGCGCCGCCTCCAGCGGTTCGAGTTCGGCGTCACCCTGTGCGCCCGCGTCGGTGGCGGCCGCGGCGCCGAGGTCACCCGGATCGACGTCGAGCAGGTCGATCCCGATGCTCTCGGCGGCCAGCGCGGCGAGGTCGGTCGCCGGGGTGTGGTACATGTAGGAATCCTCGCCGGGGTGGACGGTCACCAACCGCGTCACGTTCAACCCGTCTTCGAGCGCCCGATACAGCGCCCACGAGGAGTCTTTGCCGCCAGAAAAGAGGCTCGCCCACTGGTCGGTCATCGACAACTGCTACACGAGGTAGGCGGTTAGAAACTGCGGTTCGCCTTCGGGAGCGGGATGCCTACATGTAGCCCAAGTCGCGGAGGCGCTCCATGAGGTCCTCCTTGTCTTGGGCACGGCCGGCGCGCTCGGTCGTGTTCTCGATGTCTTGGAGCCAAGCGGGCTCTTCGTCGGACTTCTCGGTGCTGACCTCGCTCCCGAGCGAGCGGAACCCGGCGAAGTACTTGGGGCTGACCGGGATGTCGGCCTGCGTCAGGCCGTTAGGCAGGTCGTCGGCACCCTGTGGGACGTAGCCCTCTGCCGGGAAGCCCTCGACCGTGTCGGGGACGACGTAGTTCCAGAAGACGTCCCACACGTCCCGCTCCGCGAACTGGAGGATCGGCTGGATGCGGTCGTGGGGCGGGTAGATGTCCGGATCGTGACGCGGGCTGAAGAACGTCTCGTCGGCCCGGGCTTCCTGTTCGTCCCAGCGGACACCGGAGATGACGCCGTCGATGTCGTACTCCTCTAGGGCGTCGTTCAGCGCGACGGTCTTCAGCAGGTGGTTGCCGACGTAGGTGTCGAGCAGGAACGGGAAGGTGTCCTCCTCGTACTCGAGGATGTTCCGGACGTGATGCTGGTTGTGGTCCGAGAGTTCGGCGACGGGGATGTCGTCGCCCGGTTCCAAGCCGTGTTCGTCGACGTACGCACCCGCGTCCTCGTTACTGGCGTAGATGACGTCGAGGTCCCACTCTTCGGCCCAGTGGTCCACGAAGTCGTGGATGGCGTCGAAGTGCTGGAAGTGGTCGATGAACACTGCGGGCGGCGTTTCGAGGTCGAACTGCTCGGCGACCTCCTTGATGAAATAGAGCGTGAGCGTCGAGTCCTTACCGCCGGTCCACATGACGGCGGGCGTCTCGTACTGTTCGAGACCTTGGCGGGTCACGTCGATAGCCTTCTCGATCTTGTCTTCGAGCGTCGGATAATCGTCCGGCGTCTCGCCCTCGCCGTCGGTGTAATCGACGTCGAGGTAGTCGGGGAACTCGCTCATCGTGTAATGACATATAATTAGCGGGAGTCAAATAGCTTGTGCATCCCGCCACCGGGCGGCCGGGAGACAGACGGCCTATACGATGCCCAGCCACGCCAACACGCCGCCGAGGACGAGCATGAGAATGAAGATACTCCCGCCGATATCGGCGCGGAACCTAGAGAGGAGGCTGGGATCGGCCCGGATGGCGGCGGCCCGGTCGGCGAGGCCGACAGCGGCTCGGTCGACGGCCGCGTACGTCTCGGTCACGCCGTGGACGAGCGCCCGGGTCCCGTAGAAGACGAGGGGGTTGTACCCCGCGTCCACGTCGGGGACCCGGCCGATCTTCGACAGCGGCTTTTTGAGCACCGCAAAGCCCACGACGCCCGCCGCGGCGAGGGCGAGTCCCTCGATCACGTGCGGAACGGTGTAGGTGTGGTAGACGTGGTGGACGACGGCCTCGTCGGTCACGTCGAACGGCAATAGCCCGAACAGCGCCCCATCGAAGACGCCGTAGAACACACACAGCGCCGCGACGAGGACCATCGCGACCTGCTGTGTCCGCGGTGCCGTCGTCACGGGGTCGCCCTCGTACGGCCCGTGGAGGAAGGCGTAGTAGCCGAACTTGATGAACGAGAGGAAGGTCCCGACGCCGCCGAGGAGAAGCAGCAGTTCGAGCGTGTAGAACTCGCCGATGACGAGCGGCCCCTTCACGAACGTGTAGTGGCTCGCGGAGATGACGATGCCCTTACTGACGAACCCGTTGAACCCGGGGAAGCCGGCGATAGAGAGCGCCGCAATCGTGAACGCCGCGGCGGTGACGGGCATCTTCCGTGCGAGGCCGCCGAGGTACTTCAGGTTCTCCTCGCCGGTCTGATAGAGCACGGCACCGGCGGTCATAAACAGGAGACTCTTATACAGGATGTGGTTGAAGACGTGGCCGAACGCCCCCGCCTGTGCCAGCGCACTGCCGATACCGATGCCCGCGACCATATAGCCCACCTGTGACTGGATGTGATAGGAGAGCAGGCGTCGCATGTCGTTCTGCAGGAGTGCCGCGCCGGCACCGAAGACGGCCATCGCACCACCCATGTAGGCGATCATGAGGTGTCCGTCCGGGAACGCGCGGTACATGGCGTAGACGCCGGTCTTGGTGGTGTAGACACAGAGGAAGACGCTCGCGGCGATGTGGGGGCGTGGGTAGGTGTCGGGAAGCCACGCGTGCAGGCCGATGAAGCCGACGTTGACGCCGATGCCGACGGCCGCGAGCACCTGTGGAATCGTCCCCGCCATGCCGCCGGGGGCCGCCGAGAAGAGGAACGATCCCACGGCGGCGTAGTGCCACGCGATGGCACCGAGAACGAGGCTCCCACCGATGCCGTGGAGGACGGCATATCGGAAGCCCGCCCGCACGGCCTTCCCGCCGTAGTCCCAGACGAGGATGGTGCTCGTCACCGCCATCAGCTCCCACCAGACCACCATCGTCAGCCAGTCGCCGGCGAAGACGGCGCCGAGACTGGAGCCGACGTAAGTGAGCGCGTAGGCGGTCTGGCGCTCGCTCGCGTCGGTCGCCCACGAGTAGACGATGGCGACGGTGGCGATGAACGCGAACACGAGACCGACGATCCTAGAGAAGGGGTCGATCTGGAAGAACACGGCGTCGAAGCCAAACAGGGTGCCGGTGAGGTGCGTGCCCGCGGGTGCGACCCACACCCAGACGGTGACCAAGCCGGTCGTGAGACCGGCCACGAGGTGGCCGAGGCGACGCCCCGCTATGGCCGTCACGAGCGCCGCCGCGAGAACGAGGACGGCCGGCGGGAGGGCGGTCAGCGGCGAGGTCGCCATCAGACCGCCACCCCCGTCGCCGCGGTCACGATGACCTTCACTAGCCGGAGGAAGACGGCGGTCCCCGGGATCACCCCGAGGACGACGGCGCCCGTCATCGCCGCGAGGATGGGGCCGAGCATGAACCACGTGCTCTCGCCGCCGCGCCAGCCGCGGTGCTCCCAGCCGCCGGCGGGCGGCCCACCGTGGTGGTGGTCGTCCTCGTCTTCGTGCCCGCCGTCGGTCACGGTGCCGGGGTCAGGTCCCGACTCCGCGGGGAGGATCGACCGCGACTCGCCGCCGAGCGAGAATTCGACGAGGGGCTTGGCGTCGTGGTCGTCCGCGCTCTCGAAGAAGGCTTGGTAGAAGACGGGCCAGAAGTACGCGATGTTGAGCACGCCCGAGAGGAGCAGGGCAACGGCGAAGACGGTCTGTCCCGCGCCCACGCTGCCCAAGAGGAGATACCACTTGCTGACGAAGCCGGCGACGAGTGGGATGCCAGCCATGCCCGCAGCGGCGACGCCGAAGGCCAGCATCGTCAACGGCATCCGCTTGCCGATGCCGGCCATCTCGCTGATGTCGTCGGTGTGAGTCTCGACGTGGATGGCGCCGGCGGTGAAAAAGAGGGTGAGCTTCATGAAGGCGTGCGCGGGGATATGCATGAGCCCACCCACGATAGACGTCGGATGGAGGACGGCGATACCGAGGACGATGTACGAGAGCTGGCTCACCGTCGAGAACGCCAGCCTGCGCTTGAGGTTGTCCTGACGGAGTGCGATGACGCTCGCGATCAGGAGCGTTGCGGCGGCGACGATGGCGAGCGGGAGACCCACGCCCAGCGCACTAGTGAGGTCGACGCCGTAGACGTCGAGGACGACCCGTGCGATGCCGAAGACGCCGCTTTTGACGACGGCGACGGCGTGGAGCAGCCCCGAGACGGGGGTCGGCGCCACCATCGCGTCCGGGAGCCACGAGTGCAGCGGCATGAGCGCCGCCTTGACGCCGAAGCCACCGATCAGCAGGACGAACGCGACCCGTGCGAGGACGGGATCGGCGTTCGCGAGCGCGCCGATGCCGCCGGCGGTGAAGGCCGTGGTGTCCGCCATCGTCGCGACCAGAACGGTCCCCGCGAGGACGGCCACCCCGCCGCCGAAGGTGTACGCGAGGTACTTTCGGCCGGCGGCCCGTGCCTCGGGCGTCTCGTCGTGGGTGACCAGTGGGTACGTCGCGACGGTCAGGAGTTCGTAGAAGACAAACAGGGTGACGAGGTTGGCGGCGAAGGCGACACCGAGGGCGGCCGCGACGCTCGCGGCGAAGGCCGCGAAGTAACGGGTCTGATCGTCCTCGTCTAGGCCACGCATGTAGCCGACGCTGTAGAAACTGGTCACCAGCCAGAGCAGGCTGGCGACGGTGGCAAAGAGCAGTCCCAGCGGGTCGGCCCGCAGAGAGAACTCCACACCGGCGACGAGCGGCCCGAAGTCGGCGACGTAGACCGTTCCGTCGAGGGCGCCGGGAAGCATGCTGGCGACGAGAGCGAACGATCCGACGGCCGCAAGGACGGTCCACCCTTCGCGGAGGTTCGGTCGGCGGGCGGACACGAGGATCGGTACCACGGCGGCCGCCGCGACGGCGACGGCCAGAGCCGGTCTGAGTGAGGCGATGTCGGTCATGGGGAGAGGAGCGTATCGATGGTCGGTTCCAGCGCGGTCCCGAGGTCGGTGACGACGACACCGAGGACGATGGCGACGACGGCGGCGCCGACGACGAGCGCGAGCGCCCGGCGGCTGGGGCGGGAAGCCGGTGGTGGCGAGGGGCCGAAGGCGTCGGTGTCGCCGTCGCCGTCACGCCCCCCGTCGGTCGCGGCGAGGACGCTCTCGGAGGCCGGCGCGACGAACATCCGTTCGACCAGTAGCGCGAAGTACGCCAGCGTCAGGAGGGTCGACGCGAAGATGACGACGGCGACGGGCCAAGCGCCCGCCCGGACGGCGCCGAGCGCGATGTACCACTTGCCCGCGAATCCGACGGCCGGCGGGACACCGACCATCGCGAGCATGAGGACGGCACTCGCCCCGCCGAGGACGGGGAAGCGGTCGGCGAGGCCGGCGTACTCGTCGACGGTTCGGGCGCCGGTCAGGTCGGCGACGGCGCCCGCGGCGACGAACAGGCCACCCTTCATCATCGCGTGACCGAGCAGGTGGACGACGGCGCCGAAGACCGCCGCTGGGGTGCCGATGGCGAGGCCGACGACCACTAGGCCGTACTGTGACACCGAAGAGTAGGCGAGCATCCGCTTGATCTCCGATTGGGTGACCGCCAAGACGCTCCCGACGACGATACTGACGGCCGCGAAGGCGACGAGGGCGTCGCGGGCGACCGGGACGGCCTCGAAGAAGGCCGGCGTGTAGACGGTGTAGATCAGTCGGAGAAGCGCGTAGGCCGCCACCGTCGAGACGAGCGCGGCGATGAGCGCACTCACGCTGTCCGGAGCGTCGGCGTAGGCGTCTGGCTGCCAAGTATGAAGCGGGAACAGCGCCGTCTTGGTCGCGAGGCCGACGACGATGAACCCGAACGAGGCGAGCACGAGCGGCGAGTCGTAGCCGGCGGCCGCCAGTTCCGTCGCGAGGTCGGCCATGTTGAGCGTCCCCGTCGCCATCAACGCGTAGCCGACCCCGAGCAGGTACAGTGAGGCGGCCACAGTGCCGAAGAGGAGATATTTGAGCGCCGACACGGCCGAGCGGCCGGTCCCGGCGCTCGCCACCAGCGCGTATGTCGCCAGCCCCGTGATTTCGAGGAAAACGTAGAGGTTGAACACGTCGCCGGTGACGGCCATCCCCGAGAGGCCGGTCACGAGGAGGAGATACTGGACGTAGAAGGCTGTCCCGCCGGGGTCGTCCTCCGCGACGAACGCGAGGACCGCGAGCGAGACGACGGCGACGAGGACGAGCACCGCGGCCGACAGCCCGTCGACGACGAGTTCGATGCCGTAGGGGGCGGCGAAGCCGCCAACTCCGACCGAAAGCGGGCCGTCGAGAACGGCTTGGGAGCCGAGCCAGCCCGCCAGCCCCGTCTGTGCGGCGAGGACGAGCGTCGTGACGGCCGCCGCGGCCCGCTCGGAGGCCAAGCCCGCCGCGACGGCGAGCACCGCCCCGAGCAACGGGAGGGCGACGAGGAGGGGAAGGAGGGCGTCACTCATCGGCCCGCACCTCCTCGAGCGTGCGCTCGTTGATCGTCCCGTAGCGCTCGTAGATGCGGACGACGAGACCGAGCGCGACGGCGGTCAGACTCACGCCGACGACGATGGCGGTCAGGATGAGCACCTGCGGGAGCGGCGAGACGAAGGGGCCGCCACCGCCGCCGCTCTGGACCACCGGGGACCGACCCGCCGTGTGGAAGGCCGACGAGATGAAGAACACGAAGATGCCGGTCTGGAAGATATTCATCCCGATGATCTTCTTCACGAAATTGTCACTTTCGATCATGACGTACGCGCCGATACCGAGCAGCGCAACCACGACGAGGTACGTGTACTTCGTCGTGAGGAGTTCGATCATCTACCGATCCTCCTCCGAGTCGGTGTCGGGGTCGGCGGCGTCGGCGGCGTCGATGCCCGTCCCCAAGAGGAAAAAGAGGCTGGTGATGATGCCCGACACCACGACGCCGATGCCGACTTCGACGAGTTCGATGCTGTATTTGCTTCCATGGTGGAATACCGTCTCGTATCCGGAGACCTGGAGGAAGTTGCCGCCGACGAGATACCCACCCAAGCCGACGACGAGGAAGGTCCCGACCCCCGAGAGGACGAGGAGCGCGAGGTGCTCGTTTCGCAGGCGCGAGGCGATGGGTTCGATGCCGAACGCGAACCCGAGCATGACGACGGTCGTCGCGGCGATGACCCCGCCTTGGAACCCGCCGCCCGCGGAGCTCGCCCCGTGGAACATCACGAAGAGGCCGAGGGTGAGGACGAAAGGTGCGATCACCCGGACGGTCGTCATGATGATCGTACTCTCGACGTAGGGCGGACGCTCGTCGGCGGGGCGAGAGACGGACCCCTCGCCGTCGACGGCGTCGGGCGGGCTCTCGTCCGCACCGTCGGGGCGGCCGGAATCGGCCGTCGGATCGGTGGGAGAGTCACGGTCGCTCATACGAACGCCTCCCGTCGCAGGACGAGCAACATCGCGATGCCGGCCGCGAAGACGACGGCTACCTCGCCGAGGGTGTCGAACCCACGGTAGCCGACGAGTACGGCCGTGACGACGTTCGTCACGCCGGTCTGTTCGTAGGCGTTGGTGAGGTAATACTGACTCACGTCCCCCGCGAGGATGGGCGCCGACGGATCACCGACCGCCGGGAGCGCCGGCACCGTCGCGCCGACGGTGACGACGATGGCGACGACGGCCAGCCCCGACCGGAGGCTGATCCCCTCGAACCGCTCGGAACGGGTGACCGTCGTCCGGGCGAGGGTGAGCAAGAACAGGACCGTCGTGATACCGGCGCCGACGGCCGCCTCCGTGAGCGCCACGTCCGGCGCCCGGAGAAGCGCCCAGAGGACGGCGACACCGAAGCTGTATCCCGCGAATGCGACGATGCTGCCGACCACGTCGCGGATCACGGCGGCCGCGAGCGCGCTCCCCAGCATGAACAGGAGGACGACTGCGACTGGGACCGAGAGGCTCACGGCTCACCCTCCTCGTCGCCGAGCCGGGCGTCCTCGCCGATCGGTTCGATCCCCTCCTCCTTGGCGGCGCGGGCGATAGCGTGGGCGGCCGTCGGACTCGTCACGAACAGGAACACGAGCAGGAAGACGAGCTTCAGCGACTCGGTAGTCACCCCGAGAACGAGGGCGATCCCGGCCAGCGACAGGACCGAGCCCAGCGTGTCGCTTTTCGACGCCGCGTGCAGGCGGGCGTAGAGCCCCGGGAGGCGAATGATCCCGACGGTGGCGACGAAGCCGAAGAAGGTACCCACGACCACGAAGACGGTCGCCAGAATCTCTATCGGCGTCACAGGACACCACCCCACTCGACGGTGATCTTCGAGACGGCGATACTCATCACGAAGTTGAGCAGGCCGTACACCAAGGCCACGTCGAGGTAGCCGTACTCGCCGAGGGCGACGCTCACCAGCGCGATGACGATGACGGTGTTCGTCCCGACGACGTTGATGGCGACGATGCGGTCTTGGGTGGTCGGCCCCCGGACGACTCGGTAGAGGAGGACGACCGCAAACAGCGTGAAGGCCGCGGCCGCGGCGAGGAGGATCAGCGAGAACGTCTCGGAGACGGTTACCTCGGGGCCACCCGAGGCCGCGAGGAGGACGGACGTCACGAGTCCCCCTCCTGGTGATCGTCGAGTCGTTCACGCGGCGAGGCGATGCGCGCGGACTCGCGCCCGTAGAAGACGAAGCGAACGAGGCGTTCGAGTTTCCCCCCGAGAAGGTCCGTCTCGGCGTCGGGGATCAGCGCGTGGACGAGGAAATGTCTGCGGCTCACGTCGACGGTTACCGTCCCCGGAGTTAGCGTAATCGAGTTGGCGAGTGTGGTGACGGGGAGATCACCCCACACCGCGGCGTCGAACTCGACCATCCGTGGATCGATCGGGAGCCGAGGGTGCAACACCACGTACGCGAGGGCGACGTTTGCCTTCGCAATCTCCCAGAGCAGGATCGGCGTGTACGCCGCCAGCCGGGCAACCGTGTAGCCGACGACCCGCAGATTCGGCACGTCACCTTTGAGCGCCACGCTGGCGAGTGTGAGTGTCACGACCCCAGCCGTCGCGACTCCCGTGAGCAGTTCGTACGGATCGGTGACGTGCCACCCGCCGAGCGCTAGGTAGAACAGAAACGAGGCGGAGAAGACGACGAAAAATTCGGGGAGGCCGATGTCGGTAAACGGGAGGCTCCGGCGCGTCCGGCGGGTGACCGGTGCCTCCAGCACGTCGAACCCCCGGTCGGCGAGTTCCGCCTCGAAGGAGCGCAGGATCGGGGCGCTCCCGCCGGGGCGAAAGGACGGATCGACGACGATCCGTTGGACGCCGTTCGTCGCGGCGTACCCCGCGATCACGTCGGCGAAGTCGCCGGGACTGAAGACGTACTCGTTCGTCCCGACAGTCGCCGACTCGAAGACGACAGTCTCGGGGGCGTCCTCGGGGGTGAGTTCGTCGATGTCCTCCCGCGCCCAAGCGAGGACCCGGTCGAGCAGCGACGTGGCGGCCTCGACGTCCGAGGGGTCGGCTTGGACGGTGCGCCAGCGCGCTGGCAAGACGAAATGAACCGTGACCAGCGTTCCCGTCTCGGTGGCAGACTCGTGGGCGCGTTCGACCGCGTACGTCACCGACCGCCGCAGTGTCTCGGACTCACCAACCGGGACGAGCACGTCTTGTTCGCCCTCAGCCGCCATCTGGGGGTCGACCTCCGGCGACCCGAGCGGTGGCTCTCCCGTGCATTCGTATCATGGTTAGCGTTCGCTTCCGGTTTCATAACTATTGCTATACGGCCGCCGAACGTCGCAGTGCCGCCGTCAGTCGATGACCGTAGCGAGGCGGTCGGCGACCCGACGCCCCAGCCCGGTTTTCGACCCCCTGAACCGGTCCACCTCGTCCCCGTCGACCACCAGCACTCGTGTGTCGTCGTCGCCCATCACCGACGCGTCGTTGGCGACGACGAAGGCCAGATCGACCCGGTCGCGGAGGGTGCGCGCGCGCTCGATCATCGCCGCGTCGTCGCCGCTGGTTTCGGCTTTGAACCCCACCATCGGAAGGTCGGGGTGGTCTGCACGCACCGTATCGAGGAGTTTCGGCGTCGGCTCCAGTTCGAGGGTGATGGCCTCGCCCGAGCGGATTTTGTCTGCCGCGCGCGCGACCGTGAAATCGGAGATAGCAGCAGCCGAGACGAGGGCGTCGGCCGGATCACCGTCGCCGTCGCCCGCCACCGCCGCGGAGACGACGTCGATCATCGCCGCCGCGCTCTCGACGGGGCGCACGTCGGCGTAGGGCACATCGGGGCCGTCGTGGACGAGGGTCACGTCGGCGCCGCTGACGTGACAGGCGCGGGCGACCGCTCGCCCGGTGCGCCCGGAGGCGCGGTTCGAGAGCGTCCGGACGGGATCGACCGACTCCGTGGTCGCACCGCTCGTGACGACGACGTGTCGACCCGCGAGCGGATCGGGCGTCGTCGCCCGTGCGACGGCGGTGACGATGGCGTCTTCGCTCGCGATCTTTGCCTTGCCCTCCTCGATCCGGGGGTCGACGAAGTCGACACCCCAAGACGCGACGCGGTCGATGGCGTCGAGCACCCCAGGGTGGTCGTACATCGGTTCGTGCATGGCGGGCGCGACGACGACCGGCAGCCCCGCGCCGAGGGCCGTCGTCGCACACGTCGTCACGGGTGTATCGTCGACCGCCGCCGCCACCTTCCCGACGGTGCCCGCGGTGGCCGGAGCGATCAACAGGACGTCGGCCCATCCCTCGCGTCCGCAGAGTTCAACGTGTTCGACCGCACCGGTCAGTTCCGTCACCGGCGGCGCGTCGGTGGCAAACTGGAGCGCCCAAGGGTGGATGATCCCGCGGGCGGCGTCGCTCGTCACGGCCCTGACGCTCGCACCGTGGCGGCGGAGTTCGTGGGCGAGTTCGACCGTCTTTACCGCCGCGATGCTTCCCGTCACCCCGAGCGCGACGTGTGTCCCCTCGAGCATTCGTCCGCACTTTCGTGGCGAGGGTCTTAAGCGTCGGCCGTGGATCACTGGCCGCCGGCGACGGCCGGCTTCCGAGTCTCGACGTGCTCTTCGCCCGCCGGCTTGAGTGTCGTCGCGCAGGCTCGAAAACAAACATTATAACGGAAGATTACGAACTGCCGGGTTACTGTGACAAACGAAACAGCGACTCGAAGACGGCGGTTTCTCAAAGGTATCGGTGGCTCAGCGGCTATCGTCAGCCTCGCGGGATGTATGGGCGGCGATGGCGGAGACGGAGAATCGACGACGGAGACGAGCGGCGACGACGACGAGGCGACAGAGACAGACACGGACGGGACCGCGACCAGCGGATCGGGAGACAGTGGCGGCCTCGCCAGCGAAGTCGAGATGATCTGTCCGTGGGCGTCCGGCGGCGGCACCGACCGGACCGCCCGGCAGTTGGCGTCGTTGGCCGAAGAACAGTCCGACTCGTCCTTCTTCGTGAGCAACGTCACGGGGGGAAGCGGGAGTGCGGGCTTCCGGCGGGCCGCCAACGCCGATCCGGACGGCTCGACGGTCGGCGTCCTGACCGTCGAAGTGTGTACGATCTCACACCTCGACATCTCCGACATCTCGCCGGACAACTTCAAAGCGGTCATGCAGTACAACTTCGATCCTGCGTCGCTGACCGTGCACGAGGACGAGCCCTACGACACGATCGAGGGGTTCGTAGAGCACGTCCAAGACAGCGACGAACGGGTGCGGATCTCCAACTCCGGTATCGGCGCCATCTGGCACCTGTCGGCCGCTCGGTTCGCGCAGGCGGCGGGCATCTCGGACCAAGTCAACCACATCGGCTACGACGGCGGCGCGCCGGCGACGACGGCCGTGGTAAACGGTGAGGTCGACGCGACGACTGCCAGCGCCGCGGAGGTCGCCCCCCAAGTCGAGGACGGCCCCCTCAAGGTACTCGGCGTCATGGGTGAGGAACCGGTCAACATCTTCCCGGACACCACCACGTTCCAAGACGCGGGCTACGACATCATCGTCGGCGCTTGGCGGGGACTGGGAGTGCCGGCCGACACGCCCGACGACGCGGTCGCTGCGCTCCACGAGACCTACCAGTCGGTGTACGAATCGGACGCCTTCCAAGAGTTCATGAGCAACAACGGGTTCGGACTCGTGTACCGCAGTCCGGACGAGTTCGACCAGTTCATGAACCAACAGTACGGCGAATTCGAGAACCTCATCTCGAACTTGGATCTCGAGGCGTAGTCCAGTCGTCATGCCGATCCGGATCACGCGAACCGACGAGATTGCCTCGGTCCTGCTCGTAGCCTTCGCTGCGGGTGTCTATCTCGTCAGCGAGAGCTTTCCGAGCGGCGTCGCCGGAACCCCGGGGCCGGCGCTGTTTCCGCGGTTTATCGTCGGAACCATCGCCGGACTCGCGGTGCTTCAGTTCGTCAACGCCGTGCTCTTGCAGGGGACCGACGAACGGTCTGTCACCCGTGACGACGTCCTCCGGTTCGTCGTCCCCGCCGCGTTCCTCGTCGGCTACGCGGGTCTCCTGCCCGTGATGGGGTTTCTGCTCACGACCGTCGGCTTTCTCGCCGTAGTCATGTTCTACTCGGGCGTGCGTGACCCTCGGGTGGGCCCGACGCTCGCGATTGGCATCAGTATCGTCCTTCAGAACGTGTTCGTTGGCTTCCTCCGCGTTCCCCTCCCGGAGGGACCACTCGGACTCGGCGATCTGGTAACCCTGTTTTGATGGTTACAATGCGAGGTGCCCTCGATAATGGTAGCTAGTGGAAGCGTGTGGGGCGCGGTCGGCGCCGTGGCAGAGCCGGTGACGCTGCTCCTGTTGGTCATGGGCGTGCTCATCGGAATCTTCATGGGATCGCTTCCCGGGATGACGGCGACGATGACGGTTGCCGTGTTGGTCTCGTTTACCTTCAGCATGGACCCGATCCCCGGAATGATGCTCCTCTTGGGTATCTACGGGGGCGCGCTGTACGCCGGGTCGATCCCGGCGATTCTCATCCGAACGCCCGGGACGCCCAGTGCCGCGGCCACCGTGTTCGACGGCTTCCCGCTGGCCGAAC
>Ga0207813_100449_pt1 | contig 23102 bp, 20 predicted proteins | sample A23E3SouthBayCA_2_FD_187730 | JGI IMG/M metagenome (GOLD analysis project Ga0207813, IMG submission 187730) | Aerobic enrichment media microbial communities from Eden Landing Ponds, California, USA - A23 E3 (4) (SPAdes) | ecosystem: Environmental > Aquatic > Marine > Unclassified | place... | reverse complement strand
ACCGCGGTCGCGATGAGTGTCGTGATGAACGTCCCCCACAGCATCGGCGCGAGCGCGTACAACTGCTGGCTCGGCGTCCAGAACGGCGAGGACGTGTCCGTGAACATCCGTAGGCCCGGCACGTCGAACGACACGCCGAACAGCGACACGTGGTGGCTCATCAGGCCGAACGCCTCCCGGGAGCGCAGGAAGAGGTAGACCATGATGAGGCCGAGCACGACGACCGTCGAGACGGTCGCGACGAACGCGAGGTAGCGCGCGGTCGCGCCCGGATAGCGGGACGCGCCGTACACGTTTACACCGACGAACGCGACCAGCGGCACCCACGCGAGCGCGTGCCCGACCGCGAACGCCGCGAGGAACGCGACGAGGAACAGCGTTCCCAGGCCGCCGACGACGCGCGTGCCGTGGTCGAGGTGGACGAGCGTCCGCGCGGCGTCTCGCGCTCGGTCCGTGGCCGTTTCTGCGACGCTCATACTGTGTCGGGGAGTTTCGCGAGTTCTTCGTCCTGTCGCTCCTGCGTGAGCGCGGAGTACCCGACCGGTTTCACGAAGCTCTCCTGGCCGTAGTCGCTGAGAATCATGCGGAGGAACGCGGCCTCCATCTTCGAGGTGTCCTCGTACGTGTAACAGTGGAGGTCCCGCGAGAGGGGATAGTTCGGGTCCGCGAGGTTCTCACCGGGGACGTACTCCGTTCCCTCGAACGTGAGCGTGATGGCGGGAACGGAGTCGTCGACGAACGCGAGCGCCATGTACGCGATGGCGTTCCCGGAGCGCGCGACGATGTCCCGCACCTGCTGGTTCTGTCCCTTCCGCACGTCGATACCGGGCATCGGCGCGTTCGCGTCGCCGTAGAGGTTCGTGCGGAACGCCGTGTCGGTTCCGGAGCCTTCGGCGCGCCCGATGCACTGAATCTGCTTCGACGGGCCGTCGTAGCCGGGAACGTTCTGCCAGTCGGTTATTTCGCCCTTGTAGATGGCGCGGAGCGTCTCCGCGGTCAGTCCGGTGACGCCCGCGTCGTACACTTCCTGACTGACGACGATGGGCTGGGCGTCCACGCCGACGACGTGGTTCTTAAACTTCGCCAGTTCCTCCTCGCTGGCTTCGGATAGTTCGGCCGCGACGGGAGCGCTCGCGTTCCCGATGTCGACGCGGCCCGCCTTCAAGTTCTCCAGGCCCGTTCCGGAGTGACTGAGGTTCACCTTCACCTCAAACGGCGGAACGCCGCCGTCCGCCGGTCCGAACCCGTAGAGGCCCGCCCAGTAGTCCGCGAGGTGTTCGTCCGTCTCGATTCCGTACTCCGTCGGCCCCCAGTACTCGCCGTCGGACGGCGGCGCGTTCGACCCCCAGTAGGAGGACGCGCGGTTCGCGATAGGGAAGACGGTCGAGGACCCGCCCGCCCGCAGGAGCGGAACGCTTCCGCCGCCACCGCCGCCGCTGTTGGTGTCGCCACCGCTCCCGGGCGGTGTCGGACTGGTACTGATACAACCGGCGAGTGCGGCGAGCGCCGACCCCCCTGTAGCGAGGGCGAGACGGCGTGTCGCACGCCTTTCAGACATCACCCGGGACTACCCGAGACGTGGGTAAATACTCTACTATTACAACTATATAGTAGAATATACGTCGTGGTAGATTGGTCGTTCAACGCGTTTCGAATACTGGTCGTAACGACCCCTCACAAGCATCCAGGGCGCATTTCAGGCGATACGGGCGGGCTAGCGTAGTGGGTTATATAGACCGAAGATAATTTATTGTGTGGCGCGTAGCAGTGTATATGGAACGACGGAAGGTCCAGGTGACAGGGGGGTCGACGTTCACGGTTTCGATTCCGAAGGACTGGGCGCGCGAGAACGACGTCGAAGCCGGCGACGAGATGGTGTTCCACGAGGACGGCCGGAGCCTCCTCGTTCAGCCAGTCGGAAGCGAGGACACCGTCCGGGGAACGTTCGACATCAGCGGCCTCGACGGCGACCACCTGATGCGGACCGTGATGACGATGTACGTCTCCGGGTTCGACGTGCTCGAGCTCGAAGCCGACCGCATCACCGCCGACCAGCGCCGCGTCATCCGGAACGCCACGCAGAGCCTCGTCGGCCTCGAAGTCCTCGAGGAGACCGGTGACCGCGTCGTCATCCAGGACCTCCTCGACTCCTCCGAACTCTCCATTCACAACGCCGTCCGTCGAATGCGACTCATCTCCACGTCGATGCTGGACGACGCCGTCACCGCCATCGTCGAGAACGACGACGACCTCGCGCGAGACGTGACCGAACGCGACGACGACGTGGACCGCCTCTGGTTCGTCGTCTCCCGCATCTTCCGCGGCGCGCTCCGCTCGCCCGAAGCCGCCACCGAGATGGGCGTCTCCCGGGAAGTCTGCTTCGACTACCACTCGAGCGCGCGCCAGCTCGAACGCATCGCCGACCACGCGACCAAGATGGCGAACGTCGCGCTCGAAATGGACGAGGACATCCCCGACGAGGTCGCGGACGCCCTCAACGAACTCCACGAGGAAGCCATCGGCATCGTCGACATCGCGATGGACGCGCTCGTCACCGACGACACCAACGAAGCGACCGAGCTCGCGAACGACGCGCGCGAACGCATCCCCCAGATCGACGACCTCACGCGCGCCGTCGACGAACACCTCCGCGACCTCGAACCGCGGAACGCCCAACAGCTGAGTCTCGTCGTGGACTCGCTCTCCCGGTGCGCCGACTACGGCGGGAACATCGCGGAAACCGCACTGCAGAAGGCAGCGCCCACGCCGGGCGTCTAGTCGTCGTCGGCCGTCACCGGACCGCTCGGCTCCGGCGACTCCTCCTCGATACTCGGCGGATACTGCCCCCTGTCGAGCACGAGGTCGGACTGCGGGCGCGCCATACAGGTGAGCGCGTACTCCTCGGCCTCCTCCTCCGTGAACCCGCGCGCTGCGGGCTGCGTGACCTCGCCCTCGATAACCTTGGCCGAGCACGCCAGACACATTCCGACCCGACACGAGTACTCTTGGGCGATTCCCTCGCGGAAACACGCCTTCAAGATGGTCTCCTTCTCGGAGACCTCGATGGTCTCGTCGCGACCGGCGAACTCGACCGTGTACGTCGTCATACCCGTCCGTTCTGCGACGACCGGTAAAACTCTTTATTCCGCCGTGTCCCCGCGCAGGCGACGGATTGAGGAGTAAAGAGTTTTCCCGCCCGCCTTCAATCGAGCGAGTATGACTACCCACGAGTACGACGCAGTCGTCGTCGGCGCCGGCACCGCCGGCTGTTACGCCGCCGCGACGATATCGATGGCGGGCTACGACGTCGCCATCGTCGAGCGAAAGACCGAGCAGGAGGCCGGTCACATCGCGTGCGGGGACGCCCTCAAGGGCGCGGCGAACTTCCCCGAAGCCATCCCGAAGTCGAAACTCGAACCGGCCATCACCAACACCGAAGTCGACCACGGCCGCTTCGAGATTCCCCAGGAAGACACCGTCCTCGACATTCCCGTTCCCGGCGAACTCGCCGTCGTGGACCGCTGGGAGTACGGGAAGTGCGTCATCGGCGGCGCGAAGGACCGCGGCGTCGACTTCCACTACAACGTCGTCGTCACCGACGTCCTTCAGGAGGACGACGGCACCGTCACCGGCGTCCGCGGGAAGCACAAGGGCGACGTCCACCAGTTCGACGCCGACATCGTCGTGGACGGCGCAGGCTCGCTCAGCGTCCTCCAGGACAACACGAACTTCGACGGCACGACGTTCGACACGAACGTCAACTACAGCCAGTTCTGTAGCGGCTACCGCGAAATCGTCGAAGTCGAAGAAGAAGTCGAATGGAAGGACGCGCTCGTGTTCAAACCCACCAAGCGCGCCGCCGGCTACCTCTGGTACTTCCCGCGCACCGGCACCGAAATCAACGCCGGCCTCGGCTTCCAGATGACCGAGGAGCCGATGCACATGATCGAGGACCTGAAACAGGACCTCCGGAACCGCCCCGAGTTCGCGGGCGCGACAGTCAAGGACAAACTCGGCGCGGCGCTCCCCACCCGCCGGCCCTACGACTCCGCCGTCGCGAACGGCTTCATCGCCGTCGGCGACGCCGCCGGCCTCGTCAACCCCACCACGGGCGGCGGTATCGCGGGAGCCGCCTACTCCGGGAAGTACGCGGGCGAACAGGCCGTCACCGCCATCGAGGAAGGCGACGTGAGCGAGGAGAACCTCTGGCGGTACAACGAACGCGTCATGGACCACTTCGGCGCGCGCTACGCCGGCCTCGACGTCTACAACATCCTCTCCACTGCCGTCGACGTCGACAACCTCATGGGCCTCCTCGCCAGCCTCCCGATGGGCAAACTCTCCGAAGCCATCTACGCCGGCAGCGCCGAACTCAGCCTCGGCGTCAAAGTCCAGACCGCAATCAAGAGCTTCGGCAACTGGGGCACCATCTACAACCTCTACCAGACGAAGAACCAGGCCGACCGCCTCCTCGACCACTACCAGACCTACCCGGACAGCCCCCACGAACTCGACACCTGGCAGGACCGCCGCGACGACATCATGACCGACGTCTACGAAGTCACCGGCGCGGACCCCAAGTACTAGCGCACCTTTTTCCTCCTCGGGTCGCGCGGAGCGCGACCACTCGGAGCAAAAATCTGCACCAAAAATGCTCGCGCTCTGCGCGAGTGAACCGCCTCACTTCCGGGCTCTCCGATCCACTCGTTCGGCGGATGCGTGCCAGTTCAAGTTCAAGTACAATAGCGCGGCCAGCGGGCGGTATGGCGTAATCGTCGTCGCACGCGGGATTCGCGAAATCCCGGCGGTCGTCCGCGTGCGAAAACCCAGACCGCCGTGAACGCCCCTACCGAGCTACGGCTGTGTTTTCGCGATGGAGAGAACCGAGTCCGTGAGCACGTCGATTCCGATGGGGATGCTGGCTTCGTCCACGTCGAACGTCGCGGTGTGGTGGCCGCCGGGATGGTCGGTGCCGACCGCGAGGTAGCACGCGAGCCCGCCGTTGTCTTGGACTTCCTGCATGAGGAACGTCGCGTCCTCGCTCCCGCCGAGTTTGTCGCGCTCCACGGGACTGTCCACGCCGTCGGTTCGGCTCGCCATGTCGTAGACGATATCGGCGAGCGCGCCGTCGCTCACCGCGCTCGGCGCCTCGCCCTCCGTGTGGATGTCCACGTCCACGTCGTGCATCTCCGCCGCGCTCCGGATCACGCGGTGCGCGTGGTCCTTCATGTAGTCCTTGAGTTCCGTCGTCTCACCGCGGACTTCGCCCTCGACGAAGGACTCCTCGGGGATGACGTTCGTCGCCGTGCCGCCGCCGACGAGACCGGCGTTCACGCGCGTCTCGCCCTCCGAGTGCCGGGGAATCCCGTAGAGGTTCTGGATGGCCGCGGCCATCGCCTGCACGGTGTTCCGTCCCTCCTCGGGTTTCGCGCCGGCGTGTGCGGGTTCGCCGTCGTACTCCGCGAGGAAGTGCGACACCGCGAGGAATCCGTCGATGCCCGCGACCACCTCGCCCGTCGGGTGGTCGAGGCCGACGTGCACGGCGAGCAGGTAGTCCACGTCATCGAGGTGGCCGGAGCGCGCCATCGCGCGCCCGCCGCCGACGCGCTCCTCCGCCGGCTGGAAGAACACCTTGAACGTCCCCTCGAAGTCGCTCTGCTTGACGCGTTCGAGGACGCCGATACCGAAGGTCGCGTGCGCGTCGTGCCCGCAGGCGTGCATCGCACCCTCGTTCTCGGAGCGAAAGCCCTCTCTGGCGGGCACGTGGTCGTCGTCCGTCGACTCCGCCTGCGGAAGCCCGTCGATGTCCACGCGCAGCCCGACCGTCGGCCCCTCGCCCTTCCGGAGCACCGCGACCGCGCCCGTGAAGCCGCCACGGAGCGATTCGAGCAGGTCGGGGTCCGCGCCCGCGTCGAGCGCGCGGTCGTACCACTCGTCGAGCACGTCCTCGTCCGGGACTGCCATGCGTTCGTCGGCGTTCAGCGCGTCCGGGCCGACGTGCAGTTCGTCCACGCCGATGCGTTCGATCTCCTCGACGATACGCGCGGTCGTGTAGAACTCGCGCCACGCCGGCTCCGGGTGACGGTGGAGGTCTCGTCGGAGCGCTACGAGATGGTCCTGTGTGGACTGACTCATGGATGGAGCGACGACGCGGGTGGGTTTAGTTTCGTCGCCGTCGGAAGCCTTGACGCTCCCCTGAACTATATGAAGGCAGGTACCAATCAGCAGTCAGAGGGAGAGAAAGAATGTCAGAAGAAGAGGACGTTGACGACGTACAGACCGAACTTGACGAAGCCGAGGATGCACGTAGCGCGCCCAAACTGGAGTTCTACGGGGGGCGTGCGGCGAGCGCGATTCCGCTCGGCCTGTTCGTAGTGTGGGCTGTCGTGCAGAGCGGCCTGTTCGGCATCGGCGATACCACCGGCCTCGTCATCGGGATGCTGGTCGCGCTCATCGTCGGGATGTTCTTCGTGAAGGGCGACTGGAAGCACTACGCGAACGCCATCTTCGCGGGAATGACCGAACGCGTCGCCGCGACAGCCATTGTCGCATGGCTTTGGGCGGGAATGTTCGCCCAACTCCTGCAGGACGGCGGGTTCGTGAACGGCCTCATCTGGGTCGCGAACGTCGTTCCCGTCTCGGAAACCGTACTTCCGACACTCCTGCCGGCGCTGACGTTCGTGCTCGCCGCGCTGCTCGCAACGGGCATCGGTACCGGCTACGGGACGACGATTACGTTCGTCACGACGTTCTTCCCGGCGACCGTCCTGCTCGGCGCGAACCCAGTCCTGATGTTCGGTGCGATCCTCTCCGGCGCGGTGTTCGGGGACAACCTCGCGCCCGTCAGCGACACCACGATTGTGAGCGCCGTCACCCAGGACGCCGACATCGGCGGCGTCGTCGCCTCGCGGCTGAAGTACGCGTTCGTCGCCGCCGCACTCGCCGTCGTCGGCTACCTCATCGCCGGTCAGCTGATGACGACCTTCCAGCCCACCGGTGACGGCCTCCCCTCGGGGAACGTCGTCGGCCTCGTCCACCTCGTCTCGATGGGGCTCGTCATCTGGACCGCGGTGAACGGCCGCCACATCGTCGAAGCGATCTCGTGGGGCATCATCGCCGCCGTCGTGTTTAACGTCGGGCTCGGTCTCGCGCCCGCGAGCAGCATCATCCAGTTCGTCGCACCGGCGACTGCGCCGCTCGCGGACGCGTTCACCGCGCTCCCCATCGTCACCATCGCCGGCCCCAACACGCCCGCCGCGGGCGTTCACGGCAGCCTCTACACGGGCGCAGCCGGGTTCTTCCCGCTCATCGTCCTCACGCTCCTCATCGTCGCCGCCGCTCGCATCATGATTCAGGGCGGCGGGTTCGAGGCCGTGCAGGACTTCCTGCTCTCCACCGTCGCGACGAAAGTCCGGCGCGCGGAGACGACGATGGTGCTCGGCACCGCCGGCGTCAACGCGATGATCACCATCAACACCGCCGCGGAAATCGCCATCGCGCCCTACGTCGCGCGCATCGGCGAACAGTTCAACATCAACGGCTACCGGCGCGCGAACATCCTCGACGCGAACACGAGCGCGCTCGGCTACATCTTCCCGTGGGCAGGCGGCGTGCTCGCCGGGTACTCACAGATGCCCGCGCTCGTCGAGGAGTACGGCGTCGAGTCGATGCTCGTCAACCCCGTGGAGGTCTGGCCGTTCGTCTTCCACGGCTGGCTGCTGTTCTTCGTGTTCCTCGCCGCCGCCATCACCGGGTACGGCCTGGAGTACGCCACTGACCGTGAGGCCGAGGAGGTGGCGCGCGTATGAACTTCGACGCGTTCTTCGCCGGCCTCGGGTTCCGCACCGCGACACCGAGCTTCGATTCCGGCGACGAGTTCATCGTCGTCGTCACCGGCAGCGAGGGCGACACGCCAATTGCGCGCATCGGTGACTCCGTCCTTCGAATCCCGGACGCGCCCCGTGACAGCGTCCAGACGAAGGTACGCGTTCGCGTGGAGTCCTTCGACGATGCCGACCACACCGGCACCGCGACCTACCTCGAAACTGTCGGGGAGACCGCGTACTGACTCGGCACGTTCTTCATTCTTCGCGCCACGCTGGTTCGTATGGTCGACTACCGTCCGCTCCCCGACGACCGCACGGAGGAGTTCCGGTCGTTCGTCACGTACGCGTTCCGCCCCGAATCAGGCCCGCACGACCCCGACGAGGACGACGACCTTCCCGAACCCGCGCAGGTCGGCGACCCTTACGGCGTTTTTGACGGTGACAACCTGCTCGCCGTCTGCCGACACTACTGGTTCGCGGCGCGCGTCCGCGGCGACACCCACCCGATGGCCGGCCTCTCCGCGGTCGCCACGCCGCCCGAGAACCGCCGCCGCGGCCTCGTCCGCGACATGCTCGTCGAATCCCTCCGCGAGTACCGCGAGCGCGACACCTACCTGAGCGCGCTCTGGCCGTTCAAGCACCCGTTCTACGCGCAGTTCGGCTGGGCGACCGGCACGGAGTACGTCACGCACGAGTGCCCCCCGGACGCGCTCGCGTTCGCCCGGGACGACGCCCCGCTCGGCACCTGGGACCGCCTTGACGCCGACGACTGGGACCGCCTCCCGAGCGTGCTCGCCGCGCACGGCGAGCGCTACGAACTCACGCTCGACCGAACCGAGGAGTGGTGGCGAAAACGCGTCTTCAGCGGCTGGGACACCGACCCCTACGTCTACTGCTGGCAGGACGCCGACGGAACCGACCGCGCGTACCTCGTCTACCGCGTCGAGTCCGACGACGGGAAGACGCTCGCCGTTCAGGACGCCGCGTGGACCGACCACGGCGCCTACCTCGCCGTCCTCGGCTTCCTCGCCGACCACGACTCTCAGGTAGAGACAGTCCGCCTCCGCGGCCCCGTCGACTCCCCGCTCCTCGATGTCGTCCCCGACCCCGGCGAGGTCGACACCACCGTCTCCGCCGGCCCGATGGTCCGCATCGTCGACGTTCCCGATGCGCTCACCGCGCTCGACTACCCCGCCATCGACGCCGACCTCACAATCTCCGTCACCGACACGCTCGCCGACTGGAACGACGACACCTTCCGCCTCACCGTCACCGACGGCGCACCCAGCGTCGAACGAACACACGACGACGCCGACCTCTCGCTCGACATCGGCACGCTCACCCAACTCGCCGTCGGCCACCGAACCGCCACCGACCTCGCACGAACCAACGACATCCACACCGACGACGACACCCTTCAATCCCTCGACGCCCTCTACCCCGAAACCACCACCTTCCTCCGCGAAGGCTTCTGAGAACCCCGAAGCCACCACTTGAGAGTACTTTCGCCACGAATGACTGAGTGACGCGAACGTTCAAATACGAACACGCGGCCAGCGTGCAGCGTGGTCTGAAACAGACCGCGCGTGGGAGCGCGAAACCCGGCGGCGCGCCCACCGCGACCACCGACGCGCCGCCGTGCAAGCCCCAGGTCAGTCGAGACTCATGCCCGCGTGCCAACGGTCGACGCCTTGCTCCGCTTTCTTCTCGTCCATTTTCGCGAGGAGTTTCACGGCGAGGCTCGCGGTCTCGGACGCCCGATACTCACCTTCCGCCCGGAACTCGCCGGTGGCGCGGTTCGCGTAGACCGAGCAGACAGCGCCCGCGCGCAGACCGTAGACGTTCGCGATGGTGAGGATGGCCGAGGCCTCCATCTCGATGTTCTTCACGTTCGCCGCTTCGAGTTCCGCGATGAGGTCCTCGCTCCCGGCCGCCTGATAGCCGCCGAACCCGGGGCGGCCCTGGCCCGTGTAGAAGCCGTCGGCGCTCATCGTCACGCCGACGTGGTAGTCGTGGTCGAGGCGTTCCGCCGCCGCGACGAGCGCGCTCACGACCTCGTCGTGCGCGACTGCCGGATAGTCCTCGCGGACGTACTCGTCGCTCGTCCCCTCCTGACGGACCGCGCCCGTGGAGATGACGAGGTCGCCCACGTCCATCTCCGCTGAGAGCGCGCCACACGAGCCGACGCGAATGAACGTGTCCGCGCCGACGCGCGCGAGCTCCTCCACCGCGATGGCCGCAGATGGACTGCCGATACCCGTCGAGGTCACCGAAATCGGCGCGTCGTCGTACGTCCCCGTGAGCGTGCGGTACTCGCGGTGGTACGCCTTCTCCTCGTAGTCATCCCAGAACTCCGAAATCTTCTCCACTCGCTCGGGGTCGCCGGGCAAGAGAACGGTGTCCGCAACGTCACCCTCCGCGAGTTCCACGTGGTACTGGACCTCCTCGTTCGGGTCCTCAGAATCACCGGGCATACCGTCGCGTCGGCGGGCGGCGCACAAGGGTCTTCCCGTTCGATGCCGGAACACGAACCGACTTCACGCCGGAAACCGACGGCCGACTGTGAACCTCCGCCATCCCGCCGCGCTCTTCACGTACGTGGCGCTCGCGTGGGGTGGGTCGTTCGTCGCCATCAAGACCGGACTGGCGAACGTTCCGCCCGTGCTCTACGCGGCGTTCCGGTTCGATGTCGGGTTCGTCGTCCTCGCGACGCTCGTGCTCGCCACGACCGCTCGCTCGAACGTCCTTCCGAGTACGCGCACTGACGTGCTCTCCGTGCTAGTGAGCGGCGTGCTCATCGTCGCGTTCAACAACGGATTCCTGTTCGTCGGACAACAGTACCTCACGAGCGGCGTCGCCGCCATCATCTACAGCATCAACCCGATTCTCTCGGTCGGATTGACGCGCATGTTCCTGCCGTCACAGCGTCTCGCCGCAAACGAACTCGCCGGCGTCGCGCTCGGCTTGGTCGGCGTCGTCGTCGTCGCGCATCCGTCGCCGAGCTCACTGCTCTCAGAGAGCACGCTCGGCCTGGCGCTCGTGTTCGTCGCGGCAGCCTCGGTCGCCGTCGGAAGCGTGTTCTCGAACCGCCTCAGCGGCGGGTCACTCTCCACGGCCGCGGTGACGATGTGGGCGATGGCGGTCGGCGCGGTCCTCCTGCACGCGAGCGCGTTCGCCGTCGACCAGCACCTCGCGGACGCGACCGTGACGACGGACCTCCTGCTCGCGCTCGCCTACCTCGGCGTCGTCGCAACGGCGCTCGCGTACGTCTGTTACTTCGAACTCATCGCAACCGCCGGCGCGATATACGCGAACCTCGTCGCGTACATCGTCCCGTTGGTCGCTGCGTTCGCCGGCTGGCTTCTCCTCGGAGAAGCAATCACGGCGTTCACAGTCGTCGGGTTCGCGGTCGTGCTCGCGGGCTTCGTTCTCCTCAATCGGGAGCGTCTCAGTCGAGCATTCTCCGCGTAATCGTGTTCGGAATGAGGTCGCCGAGTTCGTACACCTCGCCCTCGTCGCCGTCCACGGCGACCGGGAAGTCGTCGTCGCAGAACTCCGCGAGCGTCTGCCGACACATCCCACAGGGCGTGACGCCGTCCCGCTCTGCGGAGGAGACAGCGAGGCGTTCGAATTCCGTGTGGCCGTCCGCGACGGCCTGCGAGACCGCGACTTCCTCGGCGTGCATGCTGTTGCTGTAGTTCGCGTTCTCGACGTTACAGCCCGTGTAGACAGTTCCGTCCGTGGTTTCGATGGCGGCACCGACCCGGTAGTCGGAGTAGGGAACGTAGGCGTTCTCGTAGGCGTCTCGCGCGGCCCGCATCAGGTCGTCCATGGGCGAGAGTGCGCGCGCGGACGGAAAAGGTGGTTCGCTTTACCGGGAGTCCTCGCCGGAGTCGTAGTGGTCGCCGGCGGCCGCGGGAATGCGGGTGCGGCCGACGAACACGAGCACGACGATGACCGTCACGTACGGAATCGTCTGCACGAGCTCCGAGGGAATGGCGATACCGGCCTGCTGGAGGCCGATCTGGAGCGAGTCCAGACCGGAGAACAGCAGCGTGGCGACGAGCGTCCCGAGCGGGTTGTAGTTCCCGAAGAGGTAGGTGGCGATGGCGATGAAGCCCTTGCCGTTCACCATCGTCGCGCCGCCGGCGGTGAACGCGCCGACGTGCCCGAGCGAGAGCGCGGCGCCACCGATTCCGGCGAGCACGCCGGAGATGAGGACGCTCGCGTACCGGACGCGGTCAACGCTCACCCCGGCGGTGTCGAGCGCGCTCGGGTTCTCCCCGCTCGCCTCGACCCACCGACCGAACTGGGTGCGGTTGAGCACGTACCAGCACGCGGGCACGGCGACGAACATCATGTAGACGATGACGTTCGCGGAGAACACCACGTCCCCGAAGTAGGGTATCGTGGAGAGCACGGGAATCGAGATGTCGCCGAGCGTGGACACTTGGACGTTTTTCGTGCCGAACAGCACGACGGACGCGAACGGCGCGATGCCGAGCGCGACCAGCCACACCGCGAGTCCGGCGATAATCTGGTCCGCCTCGAACTCGATGCAGACGACGGCGAACAGCAGCGCGAGCAGCGTGCTCGCGAGCACGCCGACGAGGAACGCCACCCAGATAGACGGGATGGGGCCGACGCTGCTGCCGGTGCCGAGGAGTTTCACGGCGGCGACGCCCGCGAACGCGGAGACGATGAGGAGGCCTTCGAGGCCGATGTTGATGACGCCGCTCTTCTCCGCGAAGATGCCGCCGAGCGCGGCGAGCGTGATGGGGACGGCGAGGCGGAGCGCGGCCTCCGCGGTCCCGGTGTCGGTGACCAGACCGAACAGGGAGTCGGGGAAGACGAGGCCGAGGACGACGAGCGCGGCGAACACGCCGACTGCGGCGCGGAGCGTGTTACGCACGCTGCTCACCTCCGAGGCCGAGGTAGCGTTTCCCGATGAGCCGGAAGAACTCCGGCATCGCGACGAACAGGATGATGAGGCCGCGCAGCACGTCCACGAGTTCGACCGGGACGTCCGTCGAGAAGTCGACGGCGATTGTACCGGACTTGAGGACGCCGAAGAGGAACGCGGCCGCGCCGACCCCGATTGGGTTGTTGCCGGCGAGGATGCTCACCGTGATGCCGTCGAAGCCGAGCGACGGGAGGCCGGTGAGGAACCGTCCCTTCACCATCAACACCCAGACGGCGCCGCCGACGCCGGCGAGCGCGCCGGAGAGCGCCATGCTCAGGACGGTCGTTCGCTTCGCGTCGACGCCGCTGTACGCGGCGGCTTCCTCCTGCAGTCCGCTGGTGCGGATGTCGTAGCCGAACGACGTTTTCGCGAGCAGGTAGGCGATGCCGGTGATGAACGCGAGCGCGCCGAGGAGCGCGAGGAGGCTGAACGCGTCCCGGGCCTCGAACCCGATGAACGGAACGTTCGGTATCTTCGCCGCCGCCGGAATGACGGCGGTCTGGACGAGCTGGCTGGATTCGGGCATGAGGAAGGTGGAGACGAGAACGTACGCGACGTTCGACGCGATGAAGTTCAGCATGATGGTCGTGATAACTTCGTTCGCGCCGCCGTACGCCTTGAGCGCGCCGGGGAGCGCGCCGTAGAGGCCGCCGGCGATCGCGCCGGCGAGCAGGCCGAGCGGCACGAGGAAGACGGTGCCGAGGATGCCGGTCGGCGCGATTGCGCCCGCCCAGATGGTGGCGACCGCGGCGGCGAGCGCGCCGAACACGAGCTGGCCCTGCACACCGATGTTGAAGAGGCCCGCGCGGAACGACACCGCGACCGCGAGCCCGGTGAAGATGAGGAGGGTGGTCTGTTGGAGCGCGATGGCGATGCGGTAGTTCGTCGGCGACCAGCCGCCCTGTTCGGGGTGGCCGAGCGCGCCGAGGAACAGCTCGGTGAAGACGTTGATGGGGTCGTAGCAGACGTCGACGCCGAGCACGCTGAACGCGGGCGACGCGCAGGTCGCGACGATACCGGAGACGAACACGACGAGCGCGCCGACGAGGATGGAGAGCGCGAGCGCGGCGGCGCTCACCGCGATGCGTTCCTTCGCGGACGCGTCCACGAGTCGTTCGAGCGCCCGGCGGTACTTACTCATCGAACCCCTCCGGGGACTCGCCGGCCATCAGCAGGCCAAGTTCTTCCTCCGTCACGTTCTCGGGTTCGACGACGGCGACAAACTCGCCCTCGTACATCACCGCGAGGCGGTCGGAGAGACTCCGCACCTCGTCGAGTTTCGAGGAGACGAGGAGGACGGCGTCCCCGCTCGCGCGGCGGTCGAGGAGTTCGTCGTGGATGAACTCGGTCGCGCCCACGTCGACGCCCCGCGTCGGGTGGGTGGCGACGACGACGCTCGGGTCGCGTTCGAGTTCGCGGCCGACGATGAACTTCTGCTGGTTCCCGCCGGAGAACGAGGCGGCGTCCGCGTCCGCGTCGGCGGGCCGCACGTCGTACGTGTCCACGATGTCTTCGGCGTGGTCGCGCGCGGTCCGCCAGTCGAGCACGCCGCGGGAGGCGTACGGCGCGCCGTGCTGTGCGCCGAGAATACCGTTCTCGACGAGGTCGAAGTCCATCACGAGGCCGCGCTCGTGGCGGTCCTCGGGAATGTACGCGAGGCCCGCGTCGATGTGGTCGCGGCGGGACGCCGTCGTCACGTCCTCGTCGTGCAATCGGACGGTGCCGGCGTCCGGCTCGCGAAGGCCCGTAATTGCCTCCACGAGTTCCGCCTGGCCGTTCCCGTCGACGCCCGCGATGCCGAGGACTTCGCCTTCTCGAAGCTCGAAGTCCACGTCGTCCACGCGCGCCACGTCGTCGGCGTCGGTGACGGTGAGACCGTCCGCGGCGAGCGACACCGCCCCCGCGGTCACCGCGTCCTTCTCGATTTCGAACAGCACGTCCCGGCCGACCATCCGCTCCGCGAGGTCTTCCTGGGTCGTGTTCTTGGCGTCGACGGTCCCGACGTTCACGCCGTCCCGGAGGACGGTGATGTCGTCAGCGACCGCCATCGCCTCGCCGAGTTTGTGCGTGATGAACAGGACGGTCTTCCCCTCCGCGGTGAGTTCTTCGAACACCGCGAACAGGTCCTCGACCTCCTGCGGCGTGAGTACCGCGGTCGGCTCGTCGAGCACGAGCGTGTCCGCGCCCCGATAGAGGGCTTTCAGGATTTCGACGCGCTGCTTCTCTCCGACGCTGATGTCCTCGACGCGCGCGGTCGGGTCCACGTCGAACCCGTAGCGCTCGGAGAGGTCGCGAACGGCCTCGCGCGCAGCGTCGGCGTCCGTCCGCAGGCCGAACCACGTCGTCGGTTCGTCACCCAGGACGACGTTTTCGGCGACCGTCATCGTGTCCACGAGCATGAAGTGCTGGTGGATCATTCCGATGCCGGCGTCGATGGCGTCCCGCGGGCTATCGAACTCCCGGGGCGTACCGTCAATCGCTATCGTTCCCTCGTCGGCCTCGTACAGTCCGTAGAGGACGTTCATCAGCGTCGTCTTCCCTGCGCCGTTCTCTCCGAGCAGGGCGTGGACGGACCCGGACTCGACGGAGAGCGACACGGCGTCGTTCGCGACGACGCCGGGGAATCGCTTGGTGACGTCCGTCAGCGTGATTGCGTCTGACATGCAGTAAAGCGGGGGTGGCGTTGTTACTGGGGTGTCGAGGGGACAGTGATGTCGCCCGCGATAATCTGTTCTCGGGCGTCAGCGACGCTCGACTTCACGTCCTCGGGAATTTGGTCGCCGATCTGGTCGCCGTAGACGGCTTCGACGCCGTTGTCGCTCAGGCCGAACGTCGTCTGCTCGCCGCCCGCGAAGTTGTCGTTCACGACGCTCTCGACGGCGGTGTAAACGGCGGTGTCGACGCGCTTGACCATGCTGGCGAGGATGACGTTCGCGAAGGACTCCTGGGTGATGGACTGGTCCTTGTCGACGCCGATGGCGAACTTGCCCATGTCCTGTGCCGCGCGGAACACGCCGACACCGGTCGCGCCGGAGGCGTGGTAGACGATGTCCGCGCCGCCGTTGTACATCGAACGCGCCTGCTCCTGACCCGCTGCGGGGTCGTTGAAGGAGCCGACGTAGGACGTAACGACCTCGATGGAGTCGTCGTGGTGGCCGACGCCCGCTTCGAATCCAGCCTGGAACTTCTGGATGAGCGGCGTCTCCGTCCCGCCCACGAACCCGACAGTGTTCGTGTCGCTCGTCGTGCTCCCCGCGCCCGCGGAGAAGTCCTGCGTGGTGAGCATGCCCGCCATGTATCCGACGAGGAACGACCCCTCGTGCTCGCGGAACCCGTAGCTCGCGACGTTCGGCTCGTCCACGACGGAATCGACGATAGCCCACTTCTGGTCGGGGAAATCCACCGCGTTCGTGGAGAGAGCGTCCGACTGCGCGTACCCGATGCAGGAGACGAGGTCGAAGTCACCGGACTGCGCGTACTGGCGCTGAGTCGGCTGGAAGTCCGAGTTCGTCTCGGTCTGGGACTCCTCGTACGTGATATCGAGTTCGTCCGCGGCGCGCTGGATACCAGTCTGCGCCTGGTCGTTGAACGACCCGTCCCCGATTCCGCCGGTCGCGTACACCATACCGATGTTTGCTGCCGCGCTGTCACCGCCCCCGCCGCTCGAACAGCCAGCGAGGCCCGTGAGACCCGCCGCTCCGAGGGCACCTGAAAGCTTGAGGAACTGCCGCCGCCGGTCGTCGGTATCCACCATAATCGACTACAGAAATACCGCGTACGCGAATAAATCCGTCGTTCGAATGCGGAACTTGGTCACATACGTGTGTACGCTGGGTTATGTGTTCGCCACCGCGCCCTCGACGAGCTCCGCCACGTCGTCCACCAGCGCGTCCACGTCGTCCGCTTCCGCGTACACGCGAACGTAGGGCTCCGTGCCGGATGGGCGGACGAGCGTCCACGAGCCGTCCGAGAACTCCGCGCGCACGCCGTACTCGGTGTCGATGTCCGCGTCGGGGAACGCCGCCGGAATCTCGGTTTCGAGCGCGTCCATCACGGCCGCCTTCCGCTCGTCCGGACAGTCCACGCTCACCTTCCGGTACGGTCGCTCGGTCACGGGCGCGCGGAGCGCGTCCAACCCCTCCGCGGCGACCAGTCGGCTGAGAACGGCCGCGCTTGCCACGCCGTCGATCCACCCGCCGAACCCGGGATGGATGTGCTTCCACGGTTCCGCCGCGTACACCACGTCGCCGCCTGCGGCTTCCGCGGACGCGATGCCCTCGTGGAGCGCGCCCAGTCGAACGCGCTCGACGCGCCCGCCCGCCGCCCGAACTCGCTCGTCGATGCGCGCGGACGCGTTCGGCGTCGTCACCACGACGGGGTCGAGCGCGCCGCTCGCACGGGTGTAGCGCTCCGCCAGCACCGCGAGTACCGTGTCCTCGTGCACGACCTCGCCGGAGGCGTCCACGATGACGATTCGGTCCGCGTCGCCGTCGTGCGCGACGCCGAACGCGCAGTCCGCGTTCGCGACGAAGTTCGTGAAGTCGCCGAGCGTCTCCGGCGTCGGCTTGCTCGGCCGTCCCGGGAAGTGGCCGTCCACGTTCGCGTTCAAGGCCACGACTTCCGCGCCGAGCGATTCGAGGACGTGCGGCGTCGCCACGCTCCCCATTCCGTTCCCGCAGTCCACGACGACCTTGAGGCCGTCGAGGCTCGCGCCGAACTCCCTGGCGTACGCCGCCACCGCCGTCCGGTACTCGTCCAGCACGTCCGCGTGTTCCGCGTCACCCCACGCGTCCCACGCCGCCGGCGGGTCGTCGGCCGCGACCCGGTCCTCGATGGTCGACTCTTGGCCCGCGTCGTACTCCGTGCCGTCGTCGAACAGCTTGATGCCGTTGTCCTGCGGGGGGTTGTGTGACGCGGTCAGCATCACGCCTCGGCGGCCCCGTGACGCGAACGCCAGCGCCGGCGTCGGAACCACGCCCACTCGACGCACATCCGCGCCCGCGCTCCGGAGGCCGGCGGCCATCGCGTCCGCGAGCGCACCCCCCGTCTCGCGGCCGTCCCGTCCGAGGACGAACTCCTCGGCGTCCACGCCCGCGGCGCGCCCGACCGCGAGCGCTAGCTCGGGCGTCACGCGGTCCGTCGAACTCCCACGAATCCCGGCAGTCCCGAACAACTCCATGCTCGGACGAACACGAGCGGACGGCTTTACCCCTGCGGTCGACCACCGGAGTTTATCACGTATCCGACGAGACTTGGGTGACGATGCCCTCCCCTACGCGACGAACGTACCTCGCGATCGCCGGTGCCGCTCTCGGCGGCGCGCTCGCCGGTTGTACCGCGCTCACGAACGACACAGACGACGTTCCCGCCGGGTCGCTCCGGTTCGTCAACGACCACGACGTGCCCCACGAAATCACGCTCCGGGTCGTGGACGTCGGCACCGCACCGGCGGACGGCGGGCCCGGCGTGGCCGGCGACCCCGCCGTCCCGGGTCCCCAGCGCACCCTCACCGCGTCGACGGTCGCCCGACCGGACGAACCGCAGACGTACGACGCCGTGTTCACCGAGGACGCCTGGTACGAGGTGAAGTTCACGATGGACGGCGACCAACCGGAGAACAATGGCGGTCACACCGCGTTCAACCCCGCGCCGAGCGACGACGACCGCGCGTCCTACCTCGGCGGGCACGTCCACCAGGACGGCACGTTCACGTGGCGGGTGTCCGCGACCGACGACCCGGGGCCGTTCGACTAGATTTCGATACCGCTCGGGATGAGGCTGTGGCGGCGGAGGAGGTCGCCGTCCGTGTTGTAGACGAGGAAGGTGTCCTTCTCGTAGGTCGCGACGTGCTCGCCGCCCCGATGAATGTGGACGCGGTAGCGCTTCTCGGTGTCGGCGACCCGTCCGTACTCGCGGGCGGCGCGAATGAACTGGAGGACGTCGTCGGCGTCCTCGTTGAGTTCGAGCACGAAGTCACCGGTGAGACGGTGGGTGACGGCGACGACGCCGGTCGCGTCCATGTCCTCGATGTCGCCCTGCAGGCGGAACGCCACGTCTATCTCGTCGCCGTCGAGCAGGTCGCCGTCGGCGTCGGTGAGGCGGTCTTCGAGCGCAGCGCTCCCGGTGAAGTCGATGGTGACGGTCGGGCGTTCGGGCGTCGCATCGTCGTCCTCGACCCAGTCGATGTCGGTCACGTCCAGGGTGAACTCCTGTCTCCTCATTTGCACTATGTCGTACGCTACGTGTTCACACGGCTTGAACGTGACGCTGATTCCGCGGACGGTCGCCGACAGGATTTAAGCGCACGGCCCCCGAACCCTGAGTGAATGTCGAGCGAACTCTTCGACGGACTCTCCGACTCCCTCTCGACGCACGCCGCCGACCTCAAGTGGCGACTCCAGCGGCTCACGGACGTCCTGCGCGGCACGCACATCTCCGTCGAAGACTACCGCCCCAGCGAACACGACCCACTCGTCGACTTCGACGGCCTCGACGGCTACGAGGAGATCGAACGCTACTGGGTGAACGCGCCCTACGCGTTCATCAGCATCAACTACAACGACGACGACAACGAACACCGATACGCCGTCGTCGAACCGAGCCTCGACGAGTTCGAACGCGACCTCCTCGACCAACTGTTCGAGGACATCCGCGACACGCTCATCTTCAGCGCGCGCTACGACGCCGACAACCCCGAGCGTGTCCTCCGCGACCAGATGCGGGACCTGGTCTCCGAGTACGGCGTCGTCGTCGACACGGAGAGCTTCCATCGGCTGTTCTACTACCTCTACCGGGCGTTCGAGGGATTCGAGAAGATAGACCCCCTGATGCAGGACAACCACATCGAGGACGTGTCCTGCGACGGCTACGACATCCCGATATTCGTCTATCACGACGAGTACAACGACATCCAGACTACGGTCGAGTTCGCCGAGGACGAACTCGACTCCTTCGTCGTCCGCCTCGCCCAGCAGTCCGGTCGCCACATCAGCATCGGCGACCCGGTCACCGAAACCACGCTCCCCGACGGCTCCCGCGCCGAACTCGCGCTCGGCCAAGAAGTGACGCCACGCGGGAGCGCGTTCACCATCCGCCAGTACGACGAGGAGCCGTTCACGCCCGCGCGCCTCATCGACTTCAACACGTTCGACCTGAACCAGATGGCGTACCTCTGGCTCGCCATCGAATCCAACAAATCCCTCATCTTCGCGGGCGGCACGGCGTCCGGGAAGACCACGTCGATGAACGCCATCTCGATGTTCGTCCCGCCGCGCTCGAAAGTCCTCACCATCGAGGACACGCGCGAACTCACGCTCTACCACGACAACTGGCTATCCAGCGTGACCCGCGAATCCCTCGGAGAGGGTGACGACATCACGATGTACGACCTCCTGCGGTCCGCGCTCCGCCACCGCCCCGAGTACATCATCGTCGGCGAGGTCCGCGGGAACGAAGCGATGACGCTCTTTCAGGCGATGAACACCGGTCACACGACGTACTCCACGATGCACGCCGACAGCGTGCAGACCGTCATCAACCGCCTCGAAAACGAACCGATCAACGTTCCGCGCGCGATGATTCAGAGCCTCGACATCCTCTGCGTACAGACGCTCACCTACGTCGGTGACGACCGCGTGCGCCGCAGCCGCACCATCGCCGAAATCGAGGGTATCGACCAGCGTACCGGCGACCTCGACTACTCCACGGCGTTCGAGTGGCGGGCGAGCGACGACAGCTTCCGGCAGTTCGACAGCGTCGTCCTCGACGAAATTCGCGACGAACGCGGCTGGTCGCGCGGCGAACTCCTCCGCGAACTCCGGAACCGGAAGAAAGTCCTCCAGTACCTCGTCGAGAGCAGCGTCACCGACTACCGGCAGTTCACCGCGCTCGTCAACGAGTACTACGCGCACCCCGAACGCACCGTCTCTCGCATCGAAGGCCGCGTCGACGCGGACATCACCGACGCCGACGTGGTCGCCGACGAGGGATGATTCTCGAACTCCTCCCGCTGTTCGTCGTCCTCCTCGGGCTCAGTGTGGTGGCGCTCGGCCCGGTCGTCCCCCGCATCGACCGCGTCCTCACGCGGATTTCGCTCGGTCTCTTCGGGTCGTACGCCCGCCAGCGAGAACACGTGAACACCCGACAGGTCCAGACGCTACACGGCGCGCACGTCGACACCACGTACCGCGTGTACGCCGCGAAGACCTTCCTCTACGCCACCATCGCCGCGCTCGCCGCGAGCCTCCTCACCGTCTACCTCGTCGCCGGCGTCCTCATCCTCCTGCTCGCACCGAGCGGCGCGGCGCTCCGCGCACGCCTCCCCGCCGCCATCTCCTCGCTCGTCGGGAGCGGCGCGCTCTCCCCGCTCCAGTCGTTCGTCGTCTTCCTGTTGAGCGCCGCAACCGTCGGCGTCGCCATCGCGCTCGCCACCTACCGGTTCCGGTGGTCGATGCTCTCCTACCGCGCGAGCGAACGCAGTCGCCGCATCGACGCAACACTCGAACGGAACGTCGCGTTCATGTACGCGCTCTCCCGGAGCGGGATGGCGTTCCCCGAAATCCTCCGCATCCTCGCACGCAACCGCGACGTGTACGGCGAGACCGCGACCGAGATATCCGTCGCCGTGAAGGATATCGACCTGTTCGGCGCGGACGTCATCGGCGCGATGCGACGCATGGCAAATCGCACGCCCAGCGACGAGTTCAGCGAACTCTGCGAAAACCTCGTCAGTGTGCTTCAGAGCGGACAGAGCCTCCCGGACTTTCTCCACGACGAGTACGAGTACTACAAGGAGGAATCGGAGTCCCAACAACAGCAGTTCCTCGAACTGCTCGCGACGCTCGCCGAAGCCTACGTCACCGTGTTCGTCGCGGGCCCGCTCTTCCTCATCACCATCCTCGTCATCGTCGGCCTGGTCTCCGGCGGGATGCTTCCCGTCCTCCGCGCTATCGCCTACCTCGTCCTCCCGCTCGCGACGCTCGGGTTCGTCGTCTACCTCGACAGCGTCACCGAGGACTCGTACATCACGCGCGGCTCACGCGACGAGACCGACGAAACGCGATTCCGGGACATCCCCCGGCGGAGCGACACTGCGGTGACGGACGGCGGCCAGCACGACAACGTCGCGCGCCTCGCCATCCACCGCCGCCTCGCACCCATCAAACACCGGCTCCGGAACCCCGTCGAGCGCGTCCGCGCACACCCTGAATCCCTCCTCTTGGTGACGATTCCGCTCGCGCTCCTCTACGTCGGTATCGACGCGTGGCTCTCCTACACCGCGGGCGACCTCGGACTGCGCTCCATCGACGACCCACTTATCATCGCGTCGGTCGGCGTGCTCGGGACGTACGCCGCCGTCTACGAAGTCGAACGCCGCCGCATCAAGAACATCGAGGCCGCCATCCCCGACCTCCTCGAACGCCTCGCGAGTACGAACGAGGCCGGGATGCCCATCGTCGCGAGTTTCGGGCGCGTCGTCGGCAGCCAGCTCGGCTCGCTCTCCGCGGAACTGAAGAAGACGTGGACGGACATCACGTGGAACGGCCGCGTCGAACCCGCGCTCGAACGCTTCGAGGAACGCCTGCAGACCACGACCGTGACCCGAGTCGTCACGCTCATCACGAACGCGATGAACGCGAGCGGCGACATCGGTCCCGTCCTCCGCATCGCCGCGGACGAGGCGAAGGCGACGCAGCGGCTGCGGCGCGAACGCCGGAACGAACTCCTCACCTACCTCGTCGTCATCTACCTCGCGTTCTTCGTCTTCCTCACCATCGTCATCGCGCTCGACACGATGTTCATCCCCAGCCTCCCGTCCGGCGAACTGTTCTCCGCTAGCTCGCCCGCGGGCGGGTCCGTCACCGGCATCGGAAACATCGGTCTCGGCGGCGCGAACGTCGACAAGGACGCCTACAGCCTCGTGTTCTTCCACACGAGCGCCGTTCAAGCCGTCTGCTCAGGGTTCGTCGCCGGGCAGATGGGTGAAGGAAGCGTGAAATCCGGCGCGAAACACGCAACAGTGATGCTTCTCATCGCGTACGTCGTCTTCATCACGCTCGCATGACCCGGCACGTCCACGAGACCTACGACCGCATCGCACACCACTTCTCCCAGACGCGGGAGTACGCGTGGCCCGAAGTCGAATCGTTCGTCGACGACGAGGAACGCGCGACGCGCGCGCTCGACATCGGTTGCGGGAACGGCCGGCACACCGAACTGCTCGCGGCGCACGCGGACGCCGCCGTCGGTGTCGACGCGAGCCGCGGCCTGCTCGACGAGGCCGTCGCTCGCGCCGCGGAACGAGGGTTCGACGC
>Ga0207813_100447_pt1 | contig 23166 bp, 20 predicted proteins | sample A23E3SouthBayCA_2_FD_187730 | JGI IMG/M metagenome (GOLD analysis project Ga0207813, IMG submission 187730) | Aerobic enrichment media microbial communities from Eden Landing Ponds, California, USA - A23 E3 (4) (SPAdes) | ecosystem: Environmental > Aquatic > Marine > Unclassified | place... | reverse complement strand
ATTTCACCAGCCGACTACGAGGGCCGCGAGCCTGCTCGCGGGCCGAACGTGGCCGGCACACCCCCCTTACCGCGAGCGCAGCGAGCGGTAACTTCACACGTCGAATCGAACCACTGGGGTCACGCGACAACACTATCCGAAAGCGATACCGAATACCAGCAATGCCACGGGAGTGGCTGACACACCCGGCGATACTATCGTGTCTCGTCGCCGTGGTCGCGCTCGCGGGGTGTTCGAGCCTGCTCGCGAGCACCACCGACGCCGAACCCGGCAGCGAGGACACGGTCACTCCCGCACCGGTCCCGACCACAGGCGAGCAGTTCCCACCCGGCGTCACGGAGTCGGGTGTCGTCGTCACCACGTTGACCGACACGCACACCGCCCGACTGCGCGCCACCAACTACACCTACGTCAGTCGCCAGCACGTGGTGGGAGACGACGAAGTGTTGCGCCGGACGAACCGCACCCGGCGAGTCGCGACCGGCGGCCGACGGTACGCCGGCCGGTTCGACCGGACGATCGACGATTTCCCGGTCCGGGCGCTCCCGAACGCTATCGAGTACTGGACGAACGGGAGCGTCCACGCGACACAGCGATTCCTCGACGGGGAACCGGCAGTCTACGACTGGTCGCGGGGAGTACAGCCGACCGAGGACGTCGACGACTCCGGCGTCCTCTCGCGGGTCCTCCGGGCCATCGACGTCTCGGTCCTCAACCGCGAGAACGGTGTCACACTGGCCGGCACCACAGTCCGCACTCCCGGCCTCCTTCCGAATCCACCGTACATGACGACCCCACAGAACGTCTCGCTAACCGCGAGCGTCACCGACGACGGCGTGGTCACGCGCTGGCGACTCGCGTACGATACGACCGTCGAAAACCGGTCCGTCCGTGTCGTTCGCGTCACCCGTATCACCGATATCGGGCGAACCACTGTCGGCCGTCCGGCGTGGGTCGACACGGCCCGCGAGTGGGAACAGGCGCGGTTCCGGAGCCTGGACGGCGGCTGAAGCCTGACTCGCGTTCTCGTTGCTGCGTCGGCGCGTCGTCACAGCACCCGATTGACGGGGTCCTCGCCCGCGGCGACGCGCTGTACGCTCTCCTGGAGGATAGTCGCGACGTGCCGGTAGTAGTCGCGGGTGTAGGCGGCGCAGTGTGGCGAGACGATCACGTCGTCCATCCCCCACAGCGGCGACGACTCGGGGAGCGGTTCGGTCTCGAAGACGTCCAGCGCGGCCCCGGCGATGGCACCCTCCTGAAGCGCGTCGACGAGCGCGGACTGGTCGACGACCCCGCCGCGGGCGACGTTCACGAGGTAGGCGTCCTCGCGCATGGCCTCGAATACGCCCCGGTCGACGAGCCCTCGCGTGTCGTCGGTCAGCGGCACCGCGAGAACGACGAAGCGGGCGTCGGCGACGGCCTCGTCGAGTTCGGTCGGCGTGTAGACCCGCTCGACGCCGGGTTCGGGCGTGGGCGTCCGGCGTACCCCGACGACGTCGAGTCCGAGGCCGGTCAGCCGGTCGACGACGCCCCGCCCGAGGCCACCGAGGCCGACGACGGTCGCCTGCTCGTCCGCGACGGTCCAGGCCTCGTCCCACGCCGGACGCGACCACTCGCGCTCTCCCTGGGCGGCGACGTGGTCGTGGACCCGCCGGGCGAGCGCGAGGACGAACCCCGCGACCGTCTCGCCGACCGCGTCGCCGTGGATGCCCGTGCTGTTCGTGAGGACGACCCCCCGCTCGCGAAAGCGGTCCTGGGGGAACCGGTCGACGCCCGCCTGGATCGAGTGGACCCACTCGAGGTCGAGAAACGACTCCCGGGAGACGAGCGTCACGACCGCCTCGCAGTCTGCGAGCGACGCCGCTGACCCGTCGACCACCTCGATGTCGGTCGGAGTGTCGGCCAGCGCATCGACCAGTCGCTCGGGCGGGAACACTGCCGAGACGGACTCGTCGACGCCGATTCGCTCTACGTGCATGGGTCCGGGTACGCCACGCCGACCCCTAACGCTTGCTCCGACAGAGTCGAGCGGACGAAGACTGACTGCGGTGCGCGACAACACTATCGGGCAGCGGCCCCGAGTGGAGACGATGGCTCCGGAGGGGGCGACACACCTGCTGGCGCTGTCGTGTCTCGTCGCCGCGGTCGCGCTCGCGGGCTGTGCCGGGCTGGTCGGCAGCGATAGCCCCAGCGTCGTCGAGGGGACGGTCACCCCCGCACCCGTCCCGACCAACGGCGACCCGCTCCCGCCGGGCGTCACCGAGTCGGGCGTCTCGGTCGTCGGCCTCACCGAGACACACGCTGTGCGACTGCGCGCCACCAACTACACCTACGTCAGCCGCCAGCGGGTGGTCGGCGACGACGAGGTACTGCGCCGGACGAACCGCACCCGGCGGGTCGCGACCGGCGGCCGACAGTACGCCGGCCGGTTCGACCGGACAGTCCTCGCCTTCCCGGTCGCGACGATCCCCGGCACTATGGACTACTGGACCAACGGGAGCGTCTACGCGACCCAGCGGTTCATCGACGGCGAACCGGAGTTCTACGGCTGGTCGCGAACGGGCCAGCCGACCGAGGACGTCGACGGCTCCGCGTTCCTGGCCCGGGTCCTCCGTGCTGTCGAGACCTCCGTGGTCTACCGTGAAAGCGGCGTCATGCTGGCCGGGTCGGAACTCCGCGACCCCGACGCGCTCCCGAACCCGCCCTACATGACGACGCCACAGAACGTCTCGCTGACCGCGAGCGTCACCGCCGACGGTGTCGTCACGCGCTGGCGACTCGCCTACGACACGACCGTCGAGAACCAGTCCGTTCGAGTCGTCCGAATTACCCGTATCAGCGACGTCGGTCGAACAGTCGTCGACCGGCCGCCGTGGATCGACACGGCCCGCGAATGGCAACGTGAGCGGTTCCTGCACGACGACTGACGACGGAAACCAAACTCGTTGGTCTGAGATCCACGACGGAGAAGCCACCGCTATCCCGTCTGACTAACCTGTCCATCACGAGCGCCAGGGTGGACATACCCGGTACGAACTCCGCTGTGAGTCGGCAGTTCACGTCATACACACGTATCATAGAGACGTGAATGCTCATATAGAAAGAGTAATTTTATAACATATCGGGCAGCCATCCAGTCCCGGATGTCGTCTGACCGACTGGAACTCGCCGACGACCGGGGGGATACCGGGGCCGTACCGCCGCCGTTGCCGCCTGACGATCCCGAGGCGTGGTACGCGCCCGACGTGCGCTCACAGACCGAAGTGCATCCGGGTGTGGTGGTCACGATCCGCGACGCGGGGGACGGAGGAGTCGACGACGAGGCGTTCGTCTACGAGGTCCGCGAACCGGGTCTCACGGGGCACGAGCGCGAGGAACTCGTCCGCGTCGAGTCGTACTTCGCCGACGCCAACCTCGACCGACCCCGCACTCGTGAGGGGGCCGTCGAGCGCATGACCGACGGGTTCGACCCGAAACACCGGCGCGTCCTCGACCGCCTCGTCGACGCCTCGCCCGCCCAGCACCGGCGCATCGCCTACCACGCCCTCTCACGACTGGGCTGTCTCGACGAGTTGACCCCCTACGCGCTCGACGACCGCATCGAAGTCGCCGACGTCGCCGATGACGAGGTCGTCGTCCACACCGAAGACTTCGCGCCCGCAGCGACCGACCTCCCTGCCGACCCGGACTACCTCGAACGATTCGCCAGCGAACGCCTCGACCGACACACCGTCTCCTTTCACGAGTTCGAGATCCCTGTCGTCGTCTACCGCGAGAACCTGCTGGGTGCCGACCCCTTCGACGTGAAATACGCTGTCCGTGAACCCGACCTCCTCCCCGGCGACGCCGAACTCGTCTCCGAGTGCAAGGACCGCATCTGGGAGACAGATGTCGACGGCGTCGTCGACGACAGCGCAGGGTTCGTCCGCGAACGCGCCCAGGAGTTGCTCTCTCGTCGGCTCACCGCCCGCAACACGCGCGCCTGGCTCGCGGCCACCCGCCACCGCCTGCGGAGTGGCCTCGCCGAGTGGGGGCTGGCGGTTCCGCCGGTCGCTGACCGCTACGCGGATGACCGCCTCGACGACCTCGTCTACTACGTCCTCCGTGACTACGTCGGCTACGGCGAACTCACGATCCCGATACGCGACCCACATCTCGAAGATATCGAGGCTAACCGCGTGGGAGAGCGCGTGAAAGTAGTCCCGCGCGACGACCTCGCCGGCGACGACCGCGTCCCGACGAACCTCGTATTCGAGGAGGAGAGCGAGTTCACCAACGTCGTCAAACAACTTGCCGCCGACGACGGGACGGAACTCAACGCCGCCAATCCGAGCGCGAAAGTCAATCTCAGCCCGCCCGGCGTCGAGGAGACGATCCGCTGTGCGGTCGCCCTGCCGGTCGTCAGCGAGGACGGCCCGCACATCTCGATCCGCAAACAGGCCTCGGAGGTGTTGACACCGGTCGACCTGCTCGAATACGGCAGCATCTCGACGGAACTCGTCGCGCTACTCTGGCACCTCTACGAGGTCCACGGCGTCGTCCTCTTCTGTGGGCCGACTGGTGTCGGAAAGACGACATTGATGAATGCGCATATGCCGTTCATCGCATACCGCGACCGTCCGGTGAGCATCGACGAGGGCTCCCGGGAGGTGTGGCTCCCCCACGAGACCGGCGTCTCGCTGACAACCCGCGAACACCAGGACGAGTACAAGCGCGTCTCGATGGCCGACCTGATGACCGAGACCAACTATCTCAACCCCGACGTCGAACTCATCGCGGAGATAAACACGCCCGAGAGCTTCCAGACCTTCGCTGAAGTTTTGAATACTGGCCACGGTGTGATCGGCACCACACACGCCGGCGACGTCGAGACGCTCGTGAATCGCATCGTCGAGCAGAACGTACCGACCTACCTGCTGGACGAGGTCGACCTGCTCGTCTTCCCGCGCCACGTCGACGGCGAGCGCTACGTCGGCGAGGTCGTCGAGTTCGTCGACGAGGACCGCTTCCGCGAGTTCGAGCGCGAGCGCGACGACGACAAATGCGGGGTCGTCCGGAAAGACGACGCGACCGTCTACTGGAACACGGTCGCCAGTCGCCGTCACGACGGGACCTACGACTTCGCCTACGAGCACCCCGCGCTCGGCGACGAAGAACGGCAGTGCCGGACGACTGTCTTCGAGGGGATCGCCGAGGCGGTCGACCAGCCGGTCGACAGCGTCGAGGAGTCGTTCCACCGGAAACACCGGTACGTCCGCTATCTCGAGCGCGACGGGATCACCGACGGCGACGACCTGTTCGCGTTCCTCGCGGACCTGTGGACCGACGAGGCCGCGACGGTCGAACGGCTCCAGCGCCGGACCCCACCAGGATTCGGGAGGGGCCGACCTCTCGACCTGCCAACCGATACCGAAGACGAGTCGGGTGGAGAGACGGTCGTAGGCCCCGACAGCGGACCGCCACCGGCCGGTCGACGGAGAGCGTCCAGCCCTGCCGACGAGAGCGCCGACGCAACAGTCGACTGGGACGAGACACCGGAGGGTCCGATCGACGTGTTCGACAGTTCGACAGACGGAGTCGACGACCCGATAGACGAGTCGAGGGACGCTAAACCGGGGACGAGCGATCCGGACGGGCCACGGACCGACGAGTCCGGCAATGCAGACGACGGGACCGCGGCGGGACGGATCGACCCCTCGGGGGAGGAGGATGACGACTGAGACGAGGCCGAAGCGGCCGGGTGTCGGGGAGGGTGCCGTGGCACTGTTCGACCGGGCGCTGTACGCGATATTCTCCAGGCACGCTGACAGCGCCGACCACGAGCGCGACCGTCACAGCTACCGGGCGGCGAACCTCGGCGTCAGTTTCGACATCTACCTCGCGCGGGTGTACGGACTCTCCTGGGCCGCCGCAGTCCTCGCCTTTGTCGTCGGCGCGACCCTCGTCAACCTGCTACCGCGAACTCTCGTCGACGCGGTCGTCCGCTTCCTGCACGACGGGCTTCCGGTCCTCGACAGGGCGGTACTTCCGGTCGTCCCGCTGGTGGTCCTGAGCGCGCTCGCGGGCGTCGTCGTCGCCGCGCTCGCCAAGTGGGCGACGGTCCGACTCGGCGGTCTCCACCTCCGCTGGCAGGCCCGTGCCCGGCGCGCCGACATCGAAGCGACGCTCCCGGGCGCAGTGCGCTATCTGCGCGTGCTCGCGTCGGGAAGCAGCGACCAGCGCGCCATGCTCCGGCGGGTCGCCGACCAGCGCGCCTACGGCGAGACGGCCGTGTCCTTCCGCCGGGCGCTCAACGAGGCGGCGCTGACTGGCAGTCTCGACGCCGGCCTCGAACTCGTCGCTCGCGACACCCCATCGCGGGACCTGCTTGCGCCCTTCCTGCTGAAATATCGGGAACACGCGAATCAGGGGACGGACGCACTAGCGGAGTACCTCGACATGGAGGGACACCTCCTCTCGCACCGCCAGTCGCGTACCCACGACCGGGTCAGTGGCTACCTCGAACTCCTCGCGGAACTGTTCGTCGTCCTGCTCGTCTTCCCGGCGCTCACGGTGTTGATCATCACGGTGATGAGCGTACTCGCACCCGGACTGTCCCGGACCGTCGCGACACCGCTCGGCGTCTTCACGACGCGACAGTTACTCGTCTACAGCTGTATCCTGTTCGTTCTCGGCGTCGGTGCCGGCGCGGCGAGCACGGTGGCCAGTCTCCGCCCGACCCAGCACGCGATTCCGGCCTACACCCTGCCCCGGGACGTCACCGGTATCCTGCGCTCGGCGACGACCAACCCCGCGAGCGCAACGGTGGTCTGCGCGCCACTCGGCCTCTGTTTCGCGGGCGTATTCTGGCTGCTGGGCTACGAACCGGCCAACGTCGTCCTGTTGAGTTACGTCGCCGCCGGGCTACCCATCGGTGCCGTCGCGGTCCGGCGGGCACGCCTCGACGACGCCAAGGACCGGGAGATACGCGATTTCGTCCACGCGGTCTCGGGTCACGTCGCGCTCGGTCGTCCGTTCCCTGGAGCTGTCGACGCCGTCGCCCGCGAGGTCGACCACGGCGCGCTCCAGTCAGACGTCGAATCGCTGGCGTTCACCCTCTCGCTGACGACCGACGCGGGGACCGAGGACGGCGACGTCCGCGCGGCAGCGCTGGATAGCTTCGTCGAGGACGTCGGGACGCCGATGGCCGAACAGACGATCGGCCTGGTCGTCGGCGCGCTCGACGCCGGCAGCGACGCCGAGAAGGTCTTCGAGACGCTCCAGACCGAGATCGGGCGGCTGTACCACGAACGGAAGGAGCTCCGGAGCTCACTCCTGGTGTACGTCGCCGTCGGCTGGACGACCGGCCTGCTCGTCCTCGGGATCATGGTCGCGGTCAACCTGTACGTCCTCGACGGGTTCGCGGAACTCGCGTCGGTGTCGACGACCAGCAGGGAGGCCGCCAGCGGACTGGCGCTGAACCCGGACGCCGTCGATCTGGCCCGCGACCAGTGGCGGTTCTACCTCGTGACGCAGGCGACGATGCTCGCGTGTGGCTGGTTCGCCGGCATGGCCAGTCGCGGCCGCTACGAGGCAGTGCTGCACTCGGCCGGACTGGTCGGTCTCGCCTACGTCGTCTTCGCGGGGGCGGGCCTGATATGAGCGACCGCGGCCAGTCGAGCGTCGTCGGCGTCGCGCTCCTCCTGGGGGCGACGGTCGTCGCGCTCGGCGTGCTGACCGCCAGCGTCGGCACGCTCGTCGACGGACACGCCGCCCGTGCCGACGCCGACCGAGTCGCCGCCGACCTGGAAGACGCACTTCGGCCCGTGGAGACGACGGGTCACCGAACCGGCGAGGTCCGCTTCACCGAGGGGTCGCTCCACACCGAAGCACGGGACCTGCACGTCATCAAGGACGGGACACTGGAACGCACGGTGCCCGTCGGCGCACTCGTCTTCGAGCGAGGGGACCGTCGCGTCCGGTCGGTCGCCGGCACGGTCGTCCGCGGGCGCGACGACAACGCGTGGACGGTCGACCAGCCACCTATCGTCGGCTCCGAGGCGACCGAAGTGCTCGTCGTCGGCGCGGCGAAACTGAACGCGTCAGACGACGGCGTAGGTGGCCGACAGGTCAGTGCCGAACTCGCGACGAACGTCAGTCACGAGCGGATCGCGCTCGGGCGAGGTACCTACAGGGTCGCGATCGAGACGACGGTGCCGGTGGCCATCGAGCGGGCACTGAAAGAACAGGGAGCGACGAACGTGTACCGGAGCGACGTCGACGGCGACGGCCTGTCGAGCGTCGTGGCCGAGTTCCCCGGCGTCCGACGCGGCTATCTCGTCGTCCACGACATGCGCCTGGAGGTTCGCGATGGCTGACGCCACTCCCGGCGCTCCCGGGCCGTCGGACGCCCGCACGCCGCGACAGCCGACCCTCCTCGACGACGAGCGGGGCGTGACACCGTCGGTCGGGAAAGCCCTGGAGGCCGGGATCGTCGTGCTGTTCGTCGCACTGGTGTCGACGATACTGCTCGGCGGGCTCGTCCCCGACTACCGGGCGGCGACGGGCGCGCAACTCGGCGACCGGGCGCTCGCGACCGCCAGCCAGGAAGTCGAGCGAGCCGTCCCGCCGACCGCCCGCGCCGTCGACGCCCGGCGGACGGTCGAACTCCCGGACGCCATCGCGGGCGAGGGCTACGAGGTCGCGGTCGACGGGCGCTGGCTCGTCCTCGACCACCCGAACGCGGCGGTGAGCGGGCGCGTTCGGCTGGTCCTGCCGGCGAGTGTCGACCGCGTCGAGGGGAACTGGGAGAGCGGCGCCGAGACGGTCGTCGCCGTCCGGGGTGACGAGAGCGGGCTCGTCGTGGAACTCACCGAGGAGGGTAAGACGTGACCACAGTTCAATCCGAGAGAACGGCGATGCCGGCGGCAGCGAGGGCGCCGATCCCGAAGAAAACGGCGCCGAGCGCGGCGAAGGCGTACGCGAGGGCGTTCGCCGACGAACCGGGAAGGGCGACGACGTACACGAGGCCGGCGACTGCGAGACAGATGGCCGCGAGCATCCCGCCGACAAAGAGTGGGAAATCCCAGGTCAACTCCTGTGGCACGGCCGGCCGGTCGCTCCCCGCGCACATCAACCCTCCGGGAACGACGGCGATACGATGCGAATCGACAGGAGGTGTCGGCTGGCCGTGACTACCTCGACCCCGAGTTCCAGCGGGCCGATACCGGAGCGGCGTCGCGCCCAGGCGAACCTCCTCGCGCTGGTCGCCGCGCTGTTCGCGCTGACGACGGCGATGGTCGTCGGAACGGTGGTTGCCGACGCGTCGCTCGCGGGTGCCGCCAGGGACAGCGACGAGCGCCACGCCGCCGTGGCAGTCGCCGACCGACTCGTGGCCGCCGAGTCGCCGCTGACGAACCGGACGAACGTCGTCGACGGGTCGGCCATCGACGAGACCACGGCGGCCAGTCTGCGCACCCGGTATCCGGTCCTCGACGACCGGTCAGTTCGAGTGACACTCGGCGGCGAGACCCTCGCGAGTGCAGGCCGGCCAGCCGGCGGCACGACGATGCGACGGGTCGTCCTCGTCGAACGGACCCAGGAAGTGACAGTCCAGCCACGGTTCACCGGCGGCAACCGCGTCACGTTGCCCCGCCGCACCGAACGCGTCGATCTCACGGTCGACCCCCCGGAGAACGTGAGCGTCAGCGCCGTCCGTGCCAACGGACGAACAGTCCTCTACAACCCCAGTGATAGCCTCGACGGCACCTACACCGTCGACGTCAGCAGACGCGAGACGGTCGATCTCCGGGTCGACGCCAACGACACGCTCTCCCGGGGCGACGTGACGGTGACGCTGTACCCCTGGCGGACGAACAAGAGCACGCTGGCGGTGACCGTCGATGACTGACCGCACTTCTGAGGGAACGACCCGCGAGCGGCCTGGATTCGGAGGGCGCGGTCAGCTCCCCATGCCCGCGATCGAGGGCGCGCTGGCGGTCGTGTTGATACTCGGCGTCGCCGCGGGGTTTACGCTTGGCGTCAACCAGCCGGACACGCGGGAGCCACAACTCGACGCGTATGCCGAGGACACGGCGACGATCCTGGCCGACGAACCGCCGCGACACCGGGGCGGAACCCGTCTGGCGGAGGTGACGCGGTCGCCGGAAGCGCTGGACCGCGAGCGGGACGCCCTCCGCCGGCGCGTCGAGCGCATTCTGCCCGCGAACCTCATGTTTCGCGTCGAGACGCCACACGGCGCGGTCGGGTTCGCCAAACCCGCCGGCGTCACGACGGGCGTCGCCACGACGCCGACCCGACACGGACCCGTGACGATACGGGTGTGGTACGCGTGATTCCGGCGACCGAGGCGACCGGTCGTTCTGGTGACGACCGTGCGCAGTTCGTCCTGATAGCGGGCGTCGTGGTCGCGCTCGCGCTGGTCGCGATGCTGACGGCGTACCTGCAACTGGGCTACGGCGCCGACGTGCGGACGACGGACTTCGACAGGACAGTCGAGGACGGGCAGGCCTATCTCGACCGGGCGACACACGACGCCGCACGTCCCCTGCGCGGGGAGTACGCCTGGAGTCAGCGCGGGCCGGCAGTCACAACCCTCAGAAATCGGCTCGACCCGCGACTCGCCGAACTGGAACGGTCGGGGGTGACCGAAGGCGTCGTCTACCGGACCAGCTACAACGGGACTGTCGCCGCTCGCTGGGCCAGTGCCAAGTGCCCCACCGCCGGCCCCGACAGAGCGTGGGGTTCCTGTGCGGTCGACCGGGGCGTCGTCGTCCAGGAACGGGCCGGACAGACCCAGGTTATTGCGGTCGGATACGACCTCGGCGTGGTGACGTCGGACTACGAGACGAACGCGACGGTCGTCGTCCGGACCGGACACTGACGCGACTCAGGTTGGCGGTTCGTGTGCTTCGGCGTCGTCGACCGGTTCGAAATCGAGGACGTCGCGGGCGTGGTCCATATCGAACCACGAGTGGTCGCTGGCGCTCCGGGCGTAGAAGACGTCGAAGGCGACCGACTCGTCTCGCAGAGTGTGGTCGACCAGTCGCGCCATATCACGTCGGGAACACCAGTGGGCCTTCCAGTGGTTGACCGCCCGCCGGTACTCCTCGGTCCCGCGCTCTAACTCGCCCTCGGCGACCCGTCGCTCGGGCGGTCCGAACGGAACGTCCTCTTCGGGGTCGAGTACCCACCCGATACGGAGCACGTAGAACCGTCCCGGCGTGCCCTCTCCCTCGACGTAGTAGCGCCCGAGGTGTTCGCCGAACAGTTTCGAGACGGCGTAGTACGAATCCGGCCGCGGCGGGTCGGTGTGGTCGACTTCGAGGTCTGGTTCGTCGTCGTAGAGTTCCGGTTCGCGCTCGATGCGGTACTCGCCCATCACGTGGTTCGTCGAGGCGAACACGACGCGTTCGACACCGGCATCGTGGGCTGCCTCCAGCACGTTGTACGTCCCGACGATATTCGATGGGAGAATGTCGCCCCACGGTGCGCCCGGCGAGGGGTTCCCGGCGAGGTGGACGACGGCGTCCTGTCCGTCGAAAGCCGGCCGGATAGCATCGTAGTCAGCGACGTCGGCGACGTGGGCGTCGTAGTCCGGGTGGGGTTCCCTGTCGAGATAGGTGAACTCGTAGCGGTCGTCGTCCGCGAGATGGTCGATGATCGCCGTCCCGACGTGACCGAACGCGCCGGTGAGGAGTACGGACGTCGTCATGGATTCGTGGTGGACGCGCACGCCCGTCACTGTTTCGAGGAACGAGGAGCGTCGGACTGACAGATTCCTTCGAGGGAACCTTCAAGTTCGCGTGCCGCCCAGCGGTCACATGGTCGAACCCGGACGCGAAGTAGAGTACACCGAGTCGGACGTCGTCGGCGTCTTCGAGGCACGCGAGGACTACGCCGAACCGCTGACTGCGAGCGAGGTGGCAGACGAGCTCGACTGTTCGCGCCGGACTGCCCTCAACAGACTCCACGACCTCCAGAAGTCGACCGAGGTGACGAGCAAGAAGGTGGGCGGCCGGAGTCGAGTCTGGTGGATCCCCGTCTACGTGGACGGCTGAGGGAGTCGTCTGCGTAGAGTGGTTGGACGTTCTCTGCCGCTAGACCGGTCCCAGAAGCAGTTGTGTGCCGACTGATAGTGATTCTTGTAGACGCTCTTACCGTGAGGTGACGCGGTCGATGATATCCTCGGTGGTGTCCCAGTACTGGCGGAGTCGGTCGCTTGGCAGGTAGATCGCGCCGTACTCGTCACCACTGCGGCGGACGAGGTTTTTCTCGCGCAACACGTCGAGGTGGTGTCGCACCGTCTTGTAATCCAGGTCGAGCGCATCGGCGAGCTGGTTCGCGTTGCGCGGCCGTTCGTCGATCGCCCGGATGATGCGCGCTCTGTTGGGGCCGCCCTCTGTCCCCGCGAGCACGTGCCAGAGTGTCCCTTCCATGGTTCGTCGGTCCATCTTGGTGGGCCCGGCGGCAGTCATCGTCTCACCCACTCCCCGTCGTCGATTCGTCCGCTCGACCGCTCTGTCGCCGTCGCCCCGCCGGCCCCGGCGTGTCGTGGGGGCATCAGGGGCTGTCCCGCCTTAAGCCCTTTGCGAAGGGCCGACATACCGGACACACCGTGACCCGGGGTATCTCTCTGTCGAGGCCGCCGTCGCGGGTCGCTTCGGCGCGAGTCGGTCCCGCCGGTCATCGGTCGTCCACCCGGTTGCGCGACCGGCGTTTCTGCCCGATCCCGTAGGCACCGACCAGGAGCGTGAGTCCGAGATTGACCAGACCGACGACTGACCCGGGATTCTCGATCAGTCCCGCCGACGTCCTCGCGTCGGTCGACGGGCCGCCGTCGTCGCTCTCCGGACTGATCGCTCCATCGGTCGCCGGGTCGGCGGTCGACGAGGCTCTCGCACGGTCGGCGAGCGCCTGCAGTATCTCCAGGTCTCGTTCCATCCGTTCGGCACCCAGTGCGTCCATGTGCGAGCGGTAGTACGGGAGGAACCGCGTGATGCGCTCGTCGTAGGGCGCGGTCACCGCCAGCGGGACCGAGGACTGCTCCCACTGGCTGTCGTAGGTGCGGTGTTCGACGGGTTCCGTCACTGCGGGGGCTTCACCGTCGTCCGTGCGCTCGTGGGCGGCCCAGTTTTGCATCAGCGTGGCGTATTCGCCGAGGACCACTGCCTTCCGGACGCCGGTCGTCCCGTAGTAGGGCGCCTCCCGGTCGAGTTCCCCGACCGTGCGAGTCACGGTGCGTTCGCCCTCGCCGGGGTTCTCGTAACTCGCCTGGAGGGCCAGTTGGGCGTCGGGCGACTCGCGTTCGACCTCCAGCAAGACGACGCCGCCTTCGGTCTTGTTGTTCTCGCGGCGGGACGGGAACAGGGTTTTTACTTCCATGAGCGTCCCGTTGGCGCGGGCGGCCTGGGGCGAGCCGTAGACGCCTTCGATCTCGTAGCCCTCGCTCTGGACGGACAGCGAGAGGTTGTACGCCAGCGGCGTCACCATGTAGGAAAAGCCCTCGTCCATGCGCGATTCGAACTGCGCGGGCGAGTGGACGCTGTAGTAGTTGGCACCCTTGATCGTCGCGAGCGTCTCGGTCAGTCGGGAGTTGAAGTCGACGCCGACGCCGACGAACGAGGTGTAGACATCGTCGTTCGCGTGTTCCTGCAGGCGGTCTTCGAGCGCGCTGGCACCCGTCTCGCCGAGGTTGGGCATCGCGTCGGTGACGTAGACGACCCGGGTGTCGCGCTCGCCAGTCCGGTCGGAGAGCACGTCGCGGGCGGTGTCGATCCCCGAATCGAGGTTCGTCCCGCCGCCGGCCGAGAGTCCCCGCACCGTGGAGCGCAACTCCGCTCTGTTGGCCTCGTCGACGCGCGTCAGGTCCTGGACGACGCGGGCGCGGTCGTCGTAGCCCACGACAGCGACGCGGTCCTCGCCGTCGAGGTGGCCGAGCATCGTCACCACCGCCTCGCGGGCGGCCTCCATCTTCCGGCCGTTCTCCTCGACTTCCTTGCGCTCGCCGCCGTCGTAGTAGTACTCCGAGAACGACTCGTCCATCGAGCCGGAGGTGTCGACGACGACCACCAGATCGAGTGCGTCCCGTTCGAGGTCGGACTCGGTCAGCCCCGAGTTGAGTCCGACCGTGACGAACCGTTCGGTCGTGTTCGCGACCGGGTCGCGGGTGACCGCCGCGCTGTAGGACGGACAGAACCGAGCCTCACAGGAAGCCGACCCGGTGTCGAAGTAGTAGTCGTGGAACAGCCCCTCGTAGGTCATATCGGTCGGCTGGGGGACGTACCCCTCCTGGACGTTCGACCGGAAGGCGCTGGCGTCCTGTGCGCCGCCGACGGAGACGCCGACCCGCTCGCCAGCGTCACCGCCGCCGACCCCGCCTCCACCGCCCCCGCCGGATGCCATCCCGCCGTCGCCGCCGTCGCCTGCGGCAGGTACCCCGTTCGAACTGCCGCCGCCGGCACAGCCGGCCAGTATTACCAGGACTACCACGGCCAGTATCGTGTGAACCCGTCGCATACCACACGATCTGTCACCTGTTCTGTTAACCCCGCTGGAGCATCAAACGGCTATTTCACACTTTCAGGCCCTCTATCGACGGAATTCGAACAGTAGTTCGACGTTCGTGGAATCTGCGGGGCACAAGGCATTCATCTCCCGAATTTCGGCGGCTATTTTCGCTCGAGAAAGTGTCTGGGTGGGGTTTCGATACCGACGAACGACGAAAAACGCTCGCTTCGCTCGCGTTAGGGGGGTTGTGCCGGCCACGTTCGGCCCGCTCGCTTTCCGAGGCGCGGGGCGCCTCGCCGGTCGCGGACCTCGAAGTCGGTTGTCGAATTCTCACGATATCGGGCGAGTGAAGCGCTGTTGACGGCAGATTTCAGCGGAGCACGAGCGACGCGGACTCACCGGTCGACTTCACCCATGATCGTGTCGAGGCTGCCGATGGAGGCGATGAGGTCGGCGACGTACTCGCCGCGGGCCATCTCGGGGAGCGTCGCCAGGTTCGAGAAGGAGGGGCCGCGGATCTTGAACCGGGCGGGCGAGTCAGTCCCGTCCGAGCGGATGTAGATGCCGAGTTCGCCCTTGGCACCCTCGACAGCGCGGTAGATCTCGGTGTCGGGGTCCGGGCGCAACGTCCGGGGGACGTTCGACTGGATAGTCCGGTCCTCCTCGGGCCAGTCTTCGAGCAGGTCGACACATTGCTCGATGATCCGCGCCGACTGTTCGAGTTCCTGCATCCGGACGAGGACGCGTGCGAAGTTGTCACAGCCGTCCTCGGTGACGACATCCCACTCGAGTTGGTCGTAGTAGCCGTAGGGGTCGTCCCGGCGGATGTCGTAGTCGATGCCCGACCCGCGAGCGACGGGCCCGGTCGCACCGTGGGCTTTCGCCTCTTCGGGTGGGAGGATCCCGGTGTCGATGGTGCGGATCTGGAACACCTCGTTGCTGGTCATCAGGTCGTGGTACTCGGCGAGGCGCTTCGGGAGGCCGTCGAGCATCTCGCGGACGGTCTCGAAGAACTCCTCGCGGGGTTCGGGGACGTCCCAGGCCACGCCACCGAGTCGGAAGTAGTTGAACATCAGGCGCTGGCCGGTCAGGTCCTCGAGGACGCTCTGGACCTTCTCGCGGTCGCGGATGGCGTACATGAACGCCGCGGTGAACTCCCCGACGACGTCGAGTGCGTAGGTGCCGACCGCGAGGAAATGGGAGAGCATCCGCGAGAGTTCGGCGCCCATCGTCCGGATCACCTGGGCGTACTCGGGGACGTCGATGTCGGCGAGGTCCTCGGCGGTGCGGGCGTAGGCCCACTCGTTGCAGAGGCCGGCACCGCCCCAGTCCCAGCGGTCGGGGTAGGGCATGATCTGGTGGCGATACGTGCCCGATTCACACATCTGCTCCTCACAGCGGTGGATGTAGCCCAGGTCGGGTTCGACGCCGGCGACCTCCTCGCCGTCCAGCGTCACGCCGACGTGGAGCACGCCGTGGGTCGCGGGGTGGTGTGGCCCGATGTTGAGGAACATCGTATCCGTGTCGTCGGGCCGGTGGTCGTCTTTCAGGGGATTGGCGTGCTCGCGCAACGTGACGATCTGAGGCTGTTCGCCGTCGAAGTCCTTGCCCAGCGGGTGACCCTGCCAGGTCTCGGGCAGCAGGATCCGCCGGAGGTCGGGGTGGTCGTCGTAGCGGATGCCGACGAGGTCGTAGATCTCCCGTTCGTGCCAGTTCGCGGTCTCGAAGACGGGCGCGCCGCTCTCGCTTCTGGGGTCGCTCGTCGGGACGGGCACCACGACCGACAGTTCCCGCGTCGGGTCGTCGTAGCTCCGGAGGTGATAGATGGATTCGTAGCGGTCGTCGTAGGCCTGTCCGGTCACGCAGGCGAGGTGGTCGAAGCCCGCCTGGTCGCGCAGCGCTCGCAGCGTCGTCTGGACCGCGTCGGCGCGAACGACGATGGCCGGTGCGTTCACGTGAGATTCGATATCGGTGACGGCCTCGGCGGGCACGACCGAGAGGGCTTCGTCGAGTACGTCCGTGTCCGCTTCGTCGTCGACGTCTGTGGCGACTGGTCGTCCTGTCGTCTCGGCCATACCGGGGTTTCGACCGGTCGAACTATCGGCATTCTCCCTCAGTGATGACGGGGGTTTAAATCCGGGGGCGGCACACCGGCCGGGTATGCGCTATCTCCGGATCGCGGTCCACCAGGACGCCGGGGACCGCCACCCGATGCACGAGTTCGTCGTCGAGCGCGAGGGGTACGTGGCGTCGCGACTCCTCGAATATACGCCGCCCGTCGAGGGGACGCGGTCGTTTCTCTTCCACATCGAGGGGCCGGTCGAGCCCTACCGGTCGGTGCTCGACGAGGTTGAGCGCGTTCTGGAGTACGAACTCTCGCCCTGTCCGGACGAGTCGTTCTACCTCTACGTGCGCGAGGAGTTGCGTGGGCGCGACCGGGAGTTCATCGGCGCGTTCTCCCAGCCGGGACTCGTCGGCGTGATGCCGGTCGAGTACCGTGCGGACGGGACGATTCGGATGACCGTCGTGGGGCCCGCCGGCCGATTACAGGACGCCGTCGAGGAGACGCCGGAGGGGATGGACGTCGAGGTGTTAGAAGTGGGTGAGTACGGTGACCGGGGGCTGGGGGTGGGCGGTGACCTGACCGAGCGGCAGTACGAGGCCGTCGTGGCCGGGGTCGAGGTGGGCTACTACGACACGCCCAGGGAGGGGACGGTGAGTGATGTGGGTGAGCGGCTGGACTGTGCGCCCGGGACGGCCGCCGAGTTGTTGCGGCGTGCCGAGCGGTCGGTGATGCGCAGTGTCGTCGATTCGGGCCCGTTCTAGGTGTTGCGGTCTGCTTGCGAGTTCTCGGCGGCAGTCGAGGAACGGTTTCGACCTGCTCGCTAGCTCTGACAGTGATATCTACCGCTACTCACGGAGACGGTTGAAAGCCCTCGGCACGCTCGCGGTCGCTCAGCGACATATCCGCGCTCGGACAGCCACACCGCACAGCACTCGCGCGGATAGGGGTCGCTGAGGCGACTGAATAAACGCGAGCGCACCTCGCCCTTTCAGTCCGCCAGGACCGCGACCGCTCCGCACTGCGACCGCCCCGCACAGCACCGCGACGGCCTCACACCTCCCCAACCTCTTGCGCTACTCGGCCTTCGGCCTGCGTTGCTCATCCCTCGCGCGATGTCATCCTCGCGCATGAAAGCGCGAGACAGCACGCGCCACGATCTGTGTGGCCGGGAGCGCGTGCCGAGGGTCGCGGAGGCCGCGCGACCCGGGGAAGGGCAGGGCGGTGCTGTGCGGGGCGGTTGCTGGGCGGTGCTGTACGGTCGCTGTCCCTGGTGGACTGAAAGGGCGAGACCGCTCGCGCTTGCCTGGTCGCCTGAACGAGCCCTATTCTAGCGAGTGCGGAGCGGTGCGGGTGTTCGAGCGAGAATATCTCGTTCAGCGACCGCGAGCGTGTCGAGGGCTTTCATCCTGCGGTACCGGTTGCGGCCACGGTTCCAGCTAGCGAGCGTGTCGAGGGCTTTCAACCGTCTCCGTGAGTAGCGGTCGAGTTCGATCTCACAGCTGCCACGTAGTCGAAAAAGAGAGACCTGACAGAGACACTCACCGCAGATCCAATCTCAGCTAGACGGATTCGAGACTTCGCGATGGGCCGTCCGCTCGACGAACTCGCGGGGGAGGGCGTCGACCTCGCCGACCTGGACGCGCCAGAGGTTCGCGTAGAGGCCGTCGACGTCGAGCAGGTTCTCGTGGGTGCCGCGCTCGACGATTTCCCCGTCGTCGAGGACGAGTATCTGGTCGGCGTCCCGCACAGTCGAGAGGCGGTGGGCGATGGCGAAGGTCGTCCGGTCCTCGATGAGGTCGGCGAGGCTATTTTGAATGAACACCTCGGTCTCGTTGTCGACGTGGGAGGTGGCCTCGTCGAGGACGAGGATCTCGGGGTCGCGCAGGACGGCCCGCGCGATGGAGAGTCGCTGGCGCTGGCCGCCCGAGAGCTTGACACCGCGTTCGCCCACCTGTGTGTCGTAGCCGTCGTCCAGGTCGACGACGAACTCGTGGGCACCGGCCCGTTTCGCGGCTGCCTCGACGGCCGCCTCGTCGGCGTCGGGGTCTGCATAGGCGATGTTCTCCCGGACTGTGCCGTCGAACAGGAACGGGTCCTGGCTGACGTAGCCGATGGCACCGCGCAGGCTGTCGAGGCGCACGTCCCGGAGGTCGTGACCGTCGACCGTCACGCGGCCCTCGTCGGGGTCGTAGAATCGCAAGAGGAGTTTCATCAGCGTCGTCTTCCCGGACCCCGTGGGGCCGACGAGCCCGACGAGCTGTCCGGCGTCGGCGGTGAAACTCACGTCGTCGAGTACCGACTCGTCGCTGGATCCATCGCTGCCTTCGTAGGCAAACGAGACGTCGTCGAACGCGACGCGGCCCTCGACGGTGTCGAGTTCGACGGGGTCGTCGCGCTCGGTGAGTTCGAGCGGGTAGTCGATCAGGGCGAAGACGCGGACGGCGGAGGCGCGGGCGTCGTGGTAGCGGTCGAGCAGGTGGCCCCCCTGGATGAGCGGGAGGGTGAACTGCTGGTTGTAGGTGAGGAAGGCGACGAGCGTCCCGAGACTCAACTCGCCGGTGAAAAACGGGGGCGTGTCGACGGCGATCCAGTAGCCGCCGACGAGGACGAGCAGACAGAAGCCGACCCAGTTGACGAAGTTCATCGTCGGGAAGAACTTGACCCGAGTGCTGATAGCGTCGAGCTGGGCGTCGCGGTAGTCGTCGGAGGCGTCGTGGACGCGCTCGTTTTCGAGGTCCTCGTTGGTGTAGGACTTGACGACGGAGATGCCGTCGACGCTGTTGTCGATGCTGGCGTTGATGACGCCGACGCGTTCGCGGACGGTGTCATACTTGTCGCGGATGGCGCTCGCATAGCGGTGGCTCAGGTAGGCCATGATCGGGACGGGGACGAGCGTCACGAGGGCGAGTTGCCAGTTCATGAGCAGGAGGATGGCGGCGATGCCGGTGAACTGGACGGAGATACGCACGAGGTTCGAGACCATCGTGCTGAGGAAGTCGTCTAACTGGTTGACGTCGTTGTTGAGCACCGAGAGGAGCTGGCCGGTGCGCTGGTTGGTGAAAAAGGACATCTCCAGGCGCTGGGTCTTCGCGAAGGCCGACGTCCGGACGGCGTGCTGGACGTGCTGGGAGAAGCTGCTCCACCCCCAGCTGTTGGCCCAGCCCAGCAGGGCGCTCAGCGCGGCGGCCGCGAGGACGATCCCCGCCGAGAGGAGGAGTTGCTCCCAGCGTCCCGGGGGGATCCACGCGGCGGGCACCCCCGGCAGCGCGTAGGGTTCGGCGCCCCTGAGCGCGCTGTCGATGATCACCTTCAGCATATAGGTGGGGACGAGGCCGACGAGCGGGGCCAGTGCGGTCCCGACGACTGCGAGGGCGACAGTCGCGGGTCGGTCGCGGCCGTACTCGGTAAAGAGCCGCCGGACGGGACTGTCGACGGCCTCCTGCTGGTCTTCGAATAGTTCACCTGTCTCTGACTCGGGGTTCTCTGACATTCGTGTCGCGTCGGTGGTCGGTGGTCGGTCGACGAGTCGGTTAGTGGACAGTCGACCGGGCGGTACGCGGCTGGCAGTCAGCGAGCAGTACGCGGTTGGGACAACGGTCCCCCGACCGGCGCGTGCCGGCCTGCGGTGACCGTGACACCCTCCCAGAACCGCCGGGGGCAAAAAACTTGTTGGAAAAGTTTTATAAGTGTGGGCCGAGAAAATCGAGGTGAGCGGTTGGGACAACCGGTCGCGTCGGCGGTCGAGTAGTCACGGAATTGGTGGTTTTCTACAGCAGCGTCGACAGCGTCGCGGTCGCTCCGGTCGGCCTGACCACCCTCGTTTCCAGTCGAACGTCGCCCCCAGTTTCCAGTCGAACGCCACCCCTCCTCGCCGAGCGCAATCCCTTTGCGAACACCGCGCCAACCATCGCTATGACCCTCGCCGACAGGGAGTGGCGACTCGTGTGCGAGGAGGCCCACGAGGGGCCACTGAACATGGCGCTCGACGAGGTGGCTGCCGAGACGGCCGCTGCGGAGGGAATCTGCACCGCCCGGGTCTACCGCTGGGAACCGAGTACGCTCTCGCTAGGGTATCATCAGGATCCAGCCACGATCGACTGGGACTTTTGCGAGCGCGAGGGGATCACGGTTACCCGCCGACCCACGGGCGGGGGTGCCATCTACCACGACGCGTGGGGCGATGTCTCCTATTCGGTCGTTGCGCCGGCCGAAGACCTGCCGGGCGACCTCATGGACTCCTACGAAATTCTCTGTGAGCCGCTGTTCGACGCGCTCGATAGTCTGGGGATCGACGCCCGATTTGCCGACGAGGAGCGACCCGCTATCTACGAACCGGCCTGCTATCTACGGGCGGTCCACCCTGCTCACGACGTGGTCGGGGACGACGGTCGCAAACTCTCGGGGAACGCCCAGTACCGTCAGCGCGACGCCGTGATCCAGCACGGTTCGCTGACCTTCGAGCGGACGACCGACCGTCACCTCGCCTGCTTCGCCGACCCCGACGCCACGTCCGCCGAGTTCGACGAGCGCGTCACCTCGGTCCGGGACCTGGTCGACGTCACTCGCGAGGAGACGGTCGCTGCGCTGAAGGACGCGCTGGTTGATTGGGCTGGTGCCCACGAAGGTAACTGGTGTGGCGACGAACTCGACCAGGCCCGGGAGCGAGTCGACGAGAAGTTCGCGACCGACGCGTGGACCCGGCACGGTGAGGACCCTACCTGACCCACTTACCGCTCGCCAGGCGAGCGGTGCGTTCGTCGGACCGCAGAGGCTGGTGCCGGCCACGTCGCTCGTGCTCTGCTGAGACCTGGCGGTCTCAGCGCCGACATCGCTTTGTTTCGTCGGAATCTCGCCCGCCGACTACGAGGGCTGCGAACGTGCTCGCAGGCCGAACGTGGCCGGCGCAGGCCACCTTAAATAGCGAGCGAAGCGAGCCATTTACAGGACGACGAGAGTGGCGCCCAGCAGGATTCCGGCGAGGAGGAGCGCGACTTTCGGGAGGAGGGCTTCGACGCGGCGCCGGCCGCTGGGGGTCCGTGCGACCCGGTCGGCTATCCAGGCGAACGCCCGACTGCCGAGCGCCCCCGCCGTCGAGAGTATCCAGGTGACCGCGGCGACGAGGCAGCCGCTCAGATAGGTGAGAAACTGGGCGACCTCCCAGGCGGTGTCGGTGGCCGGGTCGGCGTTCGCGTGACCGTTCGCCGTCCCGCCGGTTCCCGCTCCGCCACCAGCAGCTGCGTCCCGCGAACCGCGTGAGTCACCGCCGTCGGCCGCTGTGTCCGTCGTTGCGGTCTCGGCAGTGTCGTCACCGTTGTCCGTCCCCGACTCGTCGTCCCCGGATCCCGACTCGCCGTCACCACCGCGTAACTCCGCGATCAGGTCGTCGTCGACGGACTTGAGGTCGGGGCGCTCGATGTCCTCCAGGTCGGGCGTCGCGCCGGCGTCGAAGGTGTGCTTGCGCCGAAAGCGGACCCGCCTGACTTCGCCGTCCCAGTCGGTCTGGACGATGGCCTCGCCGTCCGCCAGGTCCTGGACGTCGTCGGCCGCCTCGTCGCCGAGGATCCGCGAGACGACGGCGGTGTCGTTCTCCCAGGTGAGGCGGTGCCAGACCAGCCAGTCACACTGGGTGATGTAGTCTTTCGAGATCGAGGCGGGGCGCTGGGAGAGCGCACACATCCCGAGTCCGCGTTTGCGGCCGCGTTTCGCGACTCTGACGAGAGTCTCGCCGACGTCGTCGAGGCCGCCCTGCTGGGGGACGAACTCGTGGGCCTCCTCGACGACGAGCAGGAAAGGCGTCCGGGCCGCTTTCTCGCGGGCGAACAGGCGCTCGACGACCGCGCCGACGAGTGTGCGTCCCTCGTCGGGGTCGTCGAACCCGGAGGTGTCGAGGATGACGGGGACGCCCCTGTCGAGTGCGACCTTCGCGAGTCGGTCGGCGTGGCTCGCGTCGACCTGGAGGTCACAGCGGTCGTCGCCGCCGACGTGCAGGAGTTCGTACTGTTCCTTGAGGCCGTAGTACTCCCCGTCGGTGTCGACGAGCAACAGGGGTGCCCCGGCGTCCAGCAGTTCCTCGGCGACGACGCTGGCGGTGTTCGACTTGCCCGACCCGGACTTGCCGGTGATAAAGCCGCGTCCGGTCAGCACCTCTACCGTCGGCATCGCAAAGCCGTCCGCGGAGAGGGTGATCTCGTCGGGCGTCTCGCTCATTGGCACCCGGTAGGCGTTCAGCGGGTAAATGCTTCGTGTGTGGAACGTATCCCGTCCGTGGCAGTGGTCGTGTCGTCGCTACTCGGCGTCGGCGGCGAACTCCCGCCAGTGGTGTAAGCCCCACACGGCGACGCCGGTGCAGATGAGCGCGGCGGCCAGGAAGTAGAGGATGAGCTGTGAGGCGACCAGTTCGCCGGAGTTCTCGAACGCGTAGATGACGCCCTCGACGGCGAGGCCGACCAGGACGAACGCGGCGACGGAGACGGCAGTGACGGCGCTCAACACGCTGGTTCCCGGGCGGTCACGGTCGTCCAGCCGGAAGACGGCGGCGACGAACACCAGCGCCATGACGAGGACGTAATAGCCCAGGCGCGAGCGGACGGCGG
>Ga0207813_100446_pt1 | contig 23181 bp, 26 predicted proteins | sample A23E3SouthBayCA_2_FD_187730 | JGI IMG/M metagenome (GOLD analysis project Ga0207813, IMG submission 187730) | Aerobic enrichment media microbial communities from Eden Landing Ponds, California, USA - A23 E3 (4) (SPAdes) | ecosystem: Environmental > Aquatic > Marine > Unclassified | place... | reverse complement strand
TCGCCTGCGTGAACCGCGCGCCTGCGGCGCGCGGATGCAACTCCCTGTAGTCTCTCCGCGAAGTCTGTCCGGCACCGTTTCCCACACCTGCCGAAGATTCAACTGTCGCCCCCCCGCCACGTCCGGTATGGACGAGCGACGGGCCGTACAGGAGGCCTACGACGAGATGGCTGACGTGTACGCCGATCTGGCGGGCACGGGATCGGTACCCCAACCGGTCGAGCGCTTCCGCGCGGGCCTCGCCGACGACGCCGATCTGCTCGACGCAGGCTGTGGCGCGGGCCGGGAGACGCTCGGCAGCGTCGGGGAACGCGGTGTCGGCCTCGACTTCTCGCGGGAGCAACTGCGCCGCGCTCGGACGAACGTCTCCGCGGCGCTCGTCCAGGGCGACATGACGGCCCTCCCGTTCGCCGACGACTCGTTCGATGCCGTCTGTGCCTTCTACTCGCTGATCCACGTCCCTCTCGACGACCATCCGACGGTAATCGAGGAGTTCGCCCGCGTCCTCCGGCCAGGCGGGACGCTACTTGTCACCGAGGGCGGCGTCGAGTGGACGGGATCGAACCCCGATTGGCTCGACAGCGGCACCGAGATGCGGTGGTCGATGGCCGGTCCCGAGGCGACCCGCGAGCAACTGCGTGAGGCGGGGTTCGAGGTCCGCGGCGTCTGGGACGTACACGATCCGACGACCGAGGACGGCGAGAAGCCGTTCTTCCTGGCGGATTTTCCCCGGGAGCAGTGAGTTCCCCGTCTACTCGATCAGGAGAGGCGACGCGGCCCGGACCGGTCGTCGCCCGCATCGGGGTCGAACAGCCGGGCGAACACCGGCACGTAACAGAGCCACGCGAGGAGGTACGCGACGCCGAAGGCGACGCTGCGCGTGTCGATCGCGGCGAAGAGACCGTCGACGGCGCCGACGATCAGGATCATCCCGGCGAGGACCGGCAGCGACGGACGGTCCAGCCACTCGTAGGCGACGCCGACGAGCGACCCGACCGCGTAACAGAGGGCGTATCGGGCGACCGCCGCGAGGACGACGTTGCCCCAGAACAGCGCCGCCACGGGTAGCCCGACGTCGATACCGGCCAGGTCAAGCAGCAGCGAGACGCTCCGATCGAACGAGCCGCGGGCCTGTGCGAGGCTGACGACGGCGAGTGCGGCCGTCAGCACGCCGACGACGCGGCCGGCTTTGACGCCCGTGCGTGCCGGATCGACTCGGTCGACCACGCTACCGGACCGCGACCGCGCCAGTGGGGAGGGCAGCCATCAGTCCAGGCGCACGGCGGTGCCGTACGCGATGACCTCCGAGCCGCCGTTGGCGATCTCGGAGCTCTCCAGGCGGACGTTGACGACGGCGTCGGCGCCCATCGACTCCGCGTCGTCGGCCATGCGTTCGAGGGCCTCGTCGCGTGCGTCGGTCAGGAGCGACGAGTAGGCCTTCAGTTCGCCGCCGGTGATGTTGCGGATGCTCTGGGTGATGTCCCTGCCGACGTTGCGCGCCTTGACGGTGTTGCCGCGCGCGATGCCGAGGGCTTCCTGCGTCTCGCGACCGGGGACCGCTTCGGTGGTTACGAACTCCATGCCGGTACTGCGGGCCAGTGAGAGGAATAAATCCGCCCACGGTTTCAGAGCGAGAAACGGAGCGAAACGGCCCGTGAGCCGACCGCTATCGGCCGCTGCCGTCCTCTCCGGATCGTTCTCGCACGCTGGCAGTACGGCAGGCGGTGTCCGGACGGTGAGGCTGTCGCCGAGAAGACGGGGCCTACCAGTCGACCGAGAGCGTCCCGTCCCCGTGGGGATCGGGAGCGATCTCCTCGTTCGTTCGGCGATCGACGACGTGGATGACGCCGACGTCTTTCTTCGCGGGGCAGACCTCCGCGGCGCGGACGTTCTCGTCGAGGTCGGATTCGTCGATGAAGTAGGCCTTCGGACTGGCGATGCCCGTCGAGATATCGAGCTTCCAGTTGTCCGAGACCTCGGCACACTTCCCGGCGCCGATGCACTTGTTGGCCTCGAAGACGATCTTGTAGGGTTTCTCCTCGACCGGCGGGGCGTCGCGCTCGCCGATCTCGCTGGGATCGACGGGGGCGTCGTCGCTCATACCTCGGCGTTGGTCGTCGGGTGACTTTCGTGTGTCGCTTGCGTCCTGTCGGCCCTCCGGAGGTCCCGGGGGATTAAGCGCCGGGGGCCCCCACCCTGTGGTATGTCCTATCTGGTCCCGTTCGACGGCTCGGACCTCTCGGTGGCCGCGCTGGAGTGTGCCGTCGAGTTCGCGAACGCCATGGGCGCGGAAGTGATCGCGCTGACCGTCCTGCCGACCGACGACGAGGAGTACGCCCGCGAGCGCGGGTGGCTCGACGGGGGCGAGCCGTTCGATCCCGAGACGATCCGCTCGCGTGTCCAGTCCCGTGTGGCGGAGATTGCGCCCTCGGCTACGTTCCGCTGGGAGACCACCGAGGACGTGAGTTCGGTCGCGACCAGCACGACCGACGTGGTCCGGACGATCCGGACCGTCGCCGACGAGGTGGGCGCCGAAATCGTCTTCATCGGCAGCGAGAACGCCGGGCGCGTCTCGACGCCTGTCTCCAGCGTCGGCGCGCCCGTCACCGAGGACCCACGGTACGACGTCCACATCGTCCGGCACACCGACGACTGACCGGGCGGCCTCCGGGACTCCCGACAGTCGACAGCGCTCGCGCTCACTCGCCGTCGGTCGGTGTCGCCGTCGTCGATTCCCGACGACCGGTGAGACGAACGATCCCGCGGGCCAGCAGGTACCCCGCTACTGCACCGAGCGACTCGGCGACCACGACGATCACCAGCCAGACGATCAACGCGAGAAAGCCAAAGAGCAGCGACCACAGCGTGAACGCGAGGCCGAACCCGAGCCGTTCGGCCAGCGTCGCGGGCCCGGATCCCAGGGCCATACCGTACCCGACCGCGCTGACCGCGTACAGGCCGACGACGGCGAGGACCGGGACGATCACGACGCCGCCGACGACCGTCGCGTCGGCCGCACGCCCGTCGAGGCCGCGGCGACGGGCGAGGAGCGTCCCGCCGAGCGCGAGCGCCAGCGGAACCGCCACGAGGACGGCGACGTGGCGCCACAGCGGGATCCGGGTCGTTCCGATCGCCACCCCGACGATCACCCCGAAGACGTTCCACTCACCGCTGGCGGCCCACGGGACGAGCACGTACCCGATCAGCGCCGCGAGCGTCGCCACCCCGCCACAGGCCAGACCCAGACGGAGCGCCGGATCCGCCCGGGCGTCCTCGAACGTCTGGCCGCCGAATCTCCCCATGCGATCTCATCAGAGAGAGAACGAATAAAGCCGAGCACGGCGACCTATCGTCGCGAGAGCGGCCGACACGGTGAAGACGGCGTCCACGTCCGATCGCTATCGGACGACGGTCACGGGGACCGGCGACCGCCGGACCACCGTCTCTGCGACGCTCCCCAGCAGGATCCGGGTGACGCCCGACCGACCGTGGCTCCCCATGACGATCTGATCGACGTCCTCCTGTTCGGCGTAGTCGACGATGACCTGGGTCGGTTTCCCCACTTCGAGCGCCGTCTCGATGTCGAGTCCCCCGACCGCCGATTCGAGGTCGTCGAACAGCGCCTCGGCCTGCTCTTTCTGGTCCTGGTACCACTCCTCGGAGAAACTCGGGAGACTCGCCTGCGCGCTGTAGCCCGCCTCGGCGGGGTTGACGACGTGCAGGAGGACGAGCACGCCGTCGTCGAATTCGTCGTCGACGAACTCCACGGCCTCGTGTGCCTGCTCGGACCCGTCGACCGGCACCATGATACGGTTGCCCATACCGTATCTCGGTCGCCCGCCGGTATCAATCTTGGCGACCGATCGACGCCCCGTCCCGCGCTGACATCGACCTGCGCCTACTCCTCCCGCAGGAGGGTGTCGTCGCCGTGGCGCTCCCGGAGGCGCTGGAGGTACTCGCGGCTCTCGCGGACGCGAGGGGTCTCCTCGGCGTAGGCGTGGTCGAACCACGCGCCCACGTCGGGGTCGTACGCTTCTGCGTCGACGATCAGTTCGGCGACGCGCTGTTCGGCCCGCTCCTCGATGGCGGCGACCCGGTCGTCGTCGAGCAGGCCACAGTCCCGGAGGAACCGCTCGTACCGCGGGATCGGGTCGCGCTCGCGCCAGCGTTCGACCTCTGTGTCGTCCCGGTAGTTCGAGGGGTCGTCGGCGGTCGTATGGGCGCCGAAGCGATAGGAGACGGCCTCGATCAGCGTCGGCCGGAGCTCTCCCTCGGCGGGGTCGCGGGCCTTCGCGACGGCGTCGCGTGTCACCTGATAGGTCGCCAGCGGGTCCATCCCGTCGACCCGGACGCCCGCGAACCCGTAGGCCCGGGCCTTCCGTGCGAAGGTGTCGCTGGCGGTCTGGCGCTCCGCCGGGTGGGAGATCGCGTACTGGTTGTTGTTGCAGACGAACAGGGCTGGTGCGTCGAAGACGCCCGCGAAGTTCAGCGCCTCGTGGAAGTCCCCCTCGGAAGTGGCGCCGTCGCCGAAGTGACAGCAGACGACGGTGTCCTCGCCCTGCAACCGGGCGGCCCACGCCATCCCCGTCGCGTGGGGGAGATGGCTGGCGATCGAGATGTTCAGCGGGAAGACGTGACGGGAGGCCAGCCACTCGTTGCCGATCTCGTGGCCCAGCCAGTAGAGCAGGTACTCGTGGCTGATCCCGCGCGCGACGACGGCGCCGTGCTCGCGGTACTGGTCGACGATCCAGTCGTCGTCGGCCAGCGCGTGGGTCGACCCGATCTGTGCGGCCTCCTGGCCCGCCAGCGGCGCGTAGGTCCCCATCCGGCCCTGCCGCTGGAGACTGACGAGGCGCTCGTCGAGGTGCCGCGAGAGGACCATCTCCTCGTACATCGCGACGAGTTCCTCGTCCGAGAGGTCCGGCACCGGCGCGTCGTCGATGACCCGTCCGTCCGCGTCGAGCACGCGCACGATTTCGTCGGGCGGCGTCGCGAGCGTCCCGCGATCGGTCACACCGGAACTGTCGGCGGCAGCCATTTGAAACTACCCGTCGGCACGGGTCGGTCAGTCGCGGACGGCGTTCGGCGGACCGCAGCCGTCAAACCTCGTCCACGTTGCCCGACAAGAGTGGGAACTCCGTGTGGTTTTATAGGCCGACTCTCGGTACGGGACGGTATGTTCGACAAGGTTCTCGTCGCCAACCGCGGCGAGATCGCCGTCCGCGTGATGCGAGCCTGTGAGGAGCTCGGCGTCGGGACGGTGGCTGTCTACAGCGACGCGGACAAACACGCTGGACACGTCCGGTACGCCGACGAGGCGTACAACGTCGGACCGGCCCGTGCGGCGGACTCCTACAACGATCAGGAGGCCGTCATCGAGGCCGCCAGGAAGGCCGACGCCGACGCGATCCACCCCGGGTACGGGTTCATGGCCGAGAACGCCGACTTCGCCGCCCGCGTCGAGGAGACCGACGGGATCACCTGGATCGGGCCCGCCAGCGACGCGATGGAGCGCCTCGGCGAGAAGACCCACGCCCGGAAGGTGATGCGCGAGGCCGACGTGCCAATCGTCCCGGGCACCACCGAGTCCGTCGAGGACCCCGACGAGGTCCGCGAGTTCGGCGAGGAACACGGCTACCCCGTCCTGATCAAGGCCGAGGGCGGCGGCGGCGGGATGGGGCAGGAGGTCGTCGAGACCCCCGAAGACGCCGAGGAGAGCCTGGAGACCGCTCAGCGCGAGGGCGAGGCGTACTTCTCGAACGCCTCGGTCTACCTCGAACGGTTCCTCGATAGCGCTCGACACGTCGAGGTGCAGATCATCGCCGACAAACACGGCAACGTCCGCCACGTCGGCGAGCGGGACTGCTCGCTCCAGCGGCGCCAGCAGAAGGTCATCGAGGAGGGGCCGAGTCCCGCGCTCACCGACGACCTGCGCGATCAGATCAGAGCGGCAGCCCGACGGGGCGCCGACGCTGGCGACTACTACAACGCCGGGACCTTCGAGTTCCTCGTCGAAGACGAAAACCGCAACGACGAGGGGCTGCTCGACGCCGATACCGACTTCTTCTTCCTCGAGGTCAACACGCGCATCCAGGTCGAACACACCGTCTCGGAGGAACTGACGGGCATCGACCTCGTGAAGTGGCAGCTCCGCGTCGCCGCCGGTGAGGAACTCACCTTCGAACAGGACGACGTGGAACTGGAGGGCCACGCCATGGAGTTCCGGATCAACGCCGAGAACGCCGCCAGAGAGTTCGCGCCGGCCACCGGCGGGGAACTCGACGTCTACGATCCACCGGGCGGCATCGGCGTCCGTGTCGACGACGCCCAGCGCCAGGGCGACGACCTGGTCACCGACTACGACTCGATGATCGCGAAGCTCATCACGTGGGGCGAGGATCGCGAGGAGTGCATCGCCCGCGGCAAGCGCGCGCTCGCCGACTACGACATCCAGGGGTTCCCGACGATCATCCCCTTCCACCGAATGATGCTCACCGACGAACCGTTCCTCGAAGGTCGTCACACCACCAAGTACCTCGACGATGACCTCGACCACTCGCGTATCGAAGCGGCTCAGGAGCGGTGGGGAACCGAGACGGCGCCCGCGGACGGTGACGACGAGGAGACCGTCGAGCGCGAGTTCACCGTCGAGGTCAACGGCAAGCGGTTCGAGGTCGAACTCGAGGAACACGACGCCCCGCCGGTCCCGACCGGGAGCGACGGGCAGAGCCAGGCTCAGCGGCCCCAGCGGGGCCAGGGCGGCTCCGACGACGGCGGCGACTCCGGCGTCTCCGCCGAGGGCGAAGAGATCGCCGCCGAGATGCAGGGGACGATCCTCGAAGTCAACGTCGGCGAGGGCGACGAGGTCGGCGCTGGCGACGTGCTCTGCGTGCTCGAAGCGATGAAGATGGAAAACGACATCGTCGCCGAGCGCGGCGGGACGGTCACCCACGTCGAGGTCGGCGAGGGCGACTCCGTCGACATGGGCGATACGCTGTTCGTGCTCGACTAAATTTTTCTCGTCGGGTGTCCTCGGGCGGCGTCGCCGCCCTGCGGGCACCCCACCTCCAAAAATTTAGTATTAAAAACTCCACGCTCGGCGTCGAGACGCTCCCGTCGGTCGCGTCTCACGCCTCGCGTGAAGCGAACCGCTCGCTTCGCTCGCGGATGCTCTCCCACACTCTCGTCCCCGTGCGAGCGACTTACAACGGTCCCCGGTCTATCGGGCGGTATGCAGGAGACACGCGAGCGGGTGCTGGACGCGCTGGCCGACGGGCCGGTGTCGGGGCCGGCGCTGGCCGACGAACTGGGGGTCTCGCGGGCGGCCGTCTGGAAACACGTCGAGGCACTCCGCGAGGCCGGGTTCGGGATCGAGAGCGGCGACGCGGGGTACGAACTCACCGGGATCCCCGAGTTCGGCGGGCCAGCCGTCGAGTACGGCCTCGACGCGCCCTTCGAGATCGAGTACCACGACGCGGTCGACAGCACGAACCGACGGGCGCGGGAACTCGCCGCCGAGGGCGCGAGCGACGTGGTCGTCCTCGCGGACGAACAGACCGGGGGACGGGGCCGTCTCGACCGGGCGTGGTCCTCGCCCAGCGGCGGCGTCTGGCTGAGCACCCTCCTCCAACCCGCCGTCCCGCCAGCTCAGGCCCCCGTCTTCACGCTCGCGGCGGCCGTCGCCGTGACGCGGGCGGCCCGCGAGGCGGGCGTCGACGCTGGGATCAAGTGGCCCAACGACGTGGTCGTGCGCGAAACGGGCGATAGCGATACTACAGAGCGAAAGCTCGCGGGGATCCTCACCGAGATGGGCGGCGAGGCCGACCGCGTCTCGTGGCTCGTCGTCGGGATGGGGATCAACGCCAACGTCGACCCTGAGGACCTGCCGAGCGACGCGAACCCGACGAGCGTCCGCGCCGAAGTCGTCGATGTGGACCGTCGGGCGTTCACCCAGCGCGTTCTCGAAGAGTTCCACGCGCTCCGGACGGATCCCGATTCGATCGTCCCCGCGTGGCGCGAGTACGCGACGACGCTCGGGCGTCGCGTCCGCGTCGAGACGCCCGGCGAGACGGTGATCGGCGACGCCGTCGACGTCGAGTTCCCGGGGACGCTCGTCGTCGAGACAACCGAGGGCCGCGTCGAGGTGACGGCGGGCGACTGCGAGCACTTGCGGCCAGCGGAGTGATCGGTTCGGCGTCGGCGGAGCGACGGCGCCGGAACAGTTATACGCGGGGTAGGCGCAATACCACGGCCTTCAGGCCGTGGATACGCGCCGTCACTCAGTGATACATTCCACAGATATCAACAAGGCCGGATATTCCACGTCAAACACAGCTATTAATATACTTTGTTTCATAACTATTTATGAATACAGTACGATGCTGGAGACGACTCGCACCTACGTCGCCAAAATCACGAATCACAGTCAGGTTCGTGACGACCTCGACCAGTGCGGGTTCTCCGCCTCGAAACTGTGGAACGTCGGACGCTACTATATCCAAGACCGATGGGATGAAGACGGTGAGATACCCGACGAAGCCGAGCTGAAATCGGAATTGAAAGACCACGAACGCTACAGTGACCTCCATTCTCAGTCAAGTCAGCGAGTTCTCGAAGAACTTGCTGAGGCGTTCACCGGGTGGTACAACTCCGACGACGGCAACAACCCACCGGGCTACAGGAAACGTGGCGACCGACACCCGCGCTCCACCGTGACGTGGAAGCAGAAAGGTATCAAACACGACGATAAACACGGCCAAATCCGCCTCTCGAAAGGCTGGAACCTGAAAGACGGTCGGTCAGATTTCATCCTCGCGGAATACGAAACCCGACCCGACGTACAGGTGGAGAACATCCAACAGGTGCGTGCCATGTGGAACGGTGACCGCTGGGAACTCCACCTCATCTGCAAGAAGGAAATCCCAGTCGAGGACGCGCCCGGTGACAAGACGGCGGGTATTGACCTCGGTATCAACAACTACCTCGCCATCGACTACGAAGATGGAACAAGTGAGTTGTATCCGGGGAACACGGTGAAAGAGGACAAGCACTACTTCACCCGCAAAGAGTACCAGACCGAAGGCGAAAACGGGCCGTCGAAGCAGGCGTTGAAGGCTCGGCGGAAACTCTCCCGACGCAAAGACCACTTCCTCCACACCCTCTCGAAACACATCGTTCAGCGGTGTGTCGAAGAGGGCGTGGCAGAGATAGCAGTTGGAGACCTCAGCGACATCCGCGAAGACGACAATGGCGACTCGCGGAATTGGGGTGGGTCGGGGAACAAGAAGTTGCACGGCTGGGAGTTCGACAGATTTGCCCGTCTGCTCGAATACAAGGCCGAGGAATACGGGATCCTCGTTGACCGTGTAGACGAGGAGAACACGTCGAAGACATGTTCGTGTTGCGGGCAGATTCGAGAGAGCAACCGTGTGGAGCGCGGTCTGTACGTCTGTTCGTCGTGCGAGACGACGATGAATGCAGACGTGAACGGAGCGGTGAACATCCGACGAAAGATAACTCAAAGTCCCCCGACGGGGGATATGAGTAACGGCTGGTTGGCACAGCCCGGAGTGTTCCTGTTCGACCGCGAGAGCGGACGGTTCACACCGAGAGAGCAGGGAGGCTGCAAACCCTAATATCCCAACGATCGGGATTCCTCCGCCTTCAGGCGGAGGAGGATGTCAATCTCGACGTGGTCGTACCTTGCGGCCGTGTCCGACATCCGGCTGTACAGTTCGAAGGGGCACGACGTGAACGAGATGCGTGCGCCGGATGGGAAACCGACCTTCGTCCCGACGGCGGGACAGGAGTCCGTCGAACGGGTTGTGGACTTCTTTTTCGAGGGCGTTCGGCTGCTGGTCGAGGACGCGCAACTCTGGGCGTACGTCCGCGCGAGGCGGCAACCGTCGGCCTGCGTCGAGCAGTACTACGCGAACGCCGGGATCGACGACGGCCAGTCGATACCCGACTGTGTCGGTGCGCTCCGGGGTCGTCTCGAGGCGGGCGATCGGATCGTCCTCGCTTCTCGATCCGAGATGACGACCATCTCGACCTTCGCCGCGTTCGATCCGGCAGTCCGGTCCCCCGTCGACGCCGCCTCGATCGAGCGCCAGATCGACTGGGCGGTCGACAGCGACCGGCCGATCCGCGTCGCGACGCCGGGACCGCGAGCGGCCTATGGCGCGCTCGTCTACTGGTCCGGCCGCGTCGACAGCGCCGTCGTCGCCGAAGACACCGGTCGGATGAACTCCGGCGACTACGACCTGGCACTCGAACTCGGTCACGACGAGTGGGACCTGCTCGGATCGCCCGCCTGATCGGTTTCTGACGCTGGCACCGATTGGCGCGGGGATCGGGGGGACCCGGCGACCCCAGGCCGTGACGGAGGACTACCTGCCAGGTAAGATCACGTCACGGACGTCGTCGACACCGGCGCGCCGAACGACGGCGCGGACCGGATCTTTCGCCCCCGCGAGGTTGTTGGAGTCGCCGTCGAGGACGAGCAGCGCCGCGTCCCGTCCGGGTTCGATCAGCCCGCAGTTCAGGCCCGCGATGTCGGCGCCGTTGATCGTCGCCATCCGGAGGACCTCGCGGGTCGGAACGTCCGCGAGTTTCGTGGCGAACTCCATCTCGCGGAACATCGAGGGGCTGTTGAGAAAGACGTTGTCGGTTCCCAGCGCGACGGTCGTCCGCTCGACCAGTTCCTCGATGGGCGGGAAGCCGACGTCGGTGACGAGGTTCGACCGGGGACAGACGACGACGGGGATCTCGCTGTCGGCCACTCGGTCGAGGTGGAGGTCCTCGGCGTGGACCATGTGGACCAGGAAGTCCGGGTCGAGATCGAGCGCGGGGTTGATGTCGCTGGCGTCGACCTCGCCTGCGTGGATGCCAAACAGCTTGTCCGCGCGGGCGGTCGCGTTGCGCTCGTAGGTGAAGTCGGCGTCGTTGGCGCCGCTTGCGCCGAACCCGTCGCTGTGCTCCATCGCTTCGACCGTCTCCCGGCCGAGCACGACCGGATCGATCTCCCGGCCGTCGGCGGCCGCTTCGATGGCGTCGACGCCGTCGACGCCGCCCTCGCGGAACTCGATGCAGGCGGCGGTCCCGCTCTCCTCCATGAACGCCAGCGACCGCTCCATCGCCGCGACCTTCTCCGCGGTGCTGGCCGCCCGGAGCAGACGGTGTTTCAGGCCGTCGGGCGGGGCGACCAGTTCCTCCAGCGAGAGCCCCTCTCCGGCCTCCTTGGCGATGGAATCGCCGATGTGCGTGTGGGCGTTGACGAACGCCGGGACGACGATGTCGTCGCTGGGAGTGGACTGTTCCTCGACCGCGGTGATCTCGCTGTCCTCGACGACGACCCGTCCCTCGATGGGCTCGAACTCGCGGCCGCGCAGGACCGTGCCGTCGACGACTGTGGACTCGCTCATTGTCAGTGCGTGGACCTGGGGTGGTTCATACTCTGCGATGTGGATCGGTCGTCAGCGGAACTCGTCGAGCGTCGCGTGGATACCGGGGCGCACGTCCCGGACGAGCGTCTCGTCGATGTCGAGGCCGAGCACGCGAATGGCCGCGTCGCCGATCCGCTCGGCCGCTTCGGCGGGCGCGTAGACGCCGAGTCGCCACTGGTCGCGCTGGGCGGCCCGCAGCGCGCTCACGAGCGTCGACTGGTCGCCGAGGCGACGGACCTCGCCGTTGACGAGGACGCGACTCGACGACTCGGTCATCGAGGGTCTGCCGGGCACGTCGATGATCACGCCGTCGGGGTCGACGCTCGCCGCGTCGGCGATATCGCGCTCGCACTCCCGGAGCGTACGCTGATCGGCGTCGAGCAGGCCGTCGGGGACCGCTGCCATCTCCGCCCAGACCGCGCGTTTGAACAGGTCCCGGCGATCGAGCCGGTGGGCGTAGGCGGCCGTCGCCTCGCACTCCCGGATCGCGACCCTGAGTTCGTAGTCGTCCATCCGCCGCAGTTGCTCGGCGTCGGTATCGGTGTGGTCCAGCAGGCGACGGCTCGCCCGTCGGAGCATGGCTTTGGCGATGCGGGCGACGTGGTGGCTGTAGACGGTCGGGTTCATCAGCGCCCGCGCCAGGAGGAGGCTCTCGGCGGTCTGGACGTTCCCCTCGTCGAGCACCAGGTCGCCGTCGACGAAGCGCAGCGCACGGAGGAGTCGTTCGGCGTCGATGGTGCCGTAGGGGACGCCGGTGTGGTGGGCGTCGCGGACGAGGTAGTCCATCCGATCGACGTCGAGTTCGCCCGAGACGATCTGGCCGAGTTCCCCCTCACCCGCGACGAGGTCGGCGACCCGGTCCGGCGAGAGGCCGTGATCGCTCAGCACGCGGGCGACCGGGCCGGACCCGAGCAGGTCCGCGACGTCGTCGTGGTACTTGCCGGTCCGGCGGTAGATCAGGTCCTCGACGTTGTGGCTGTAGGGCGCGTGGCCGACGTCGTGGAGGATGGCCGCCGCGCGGACGCGCTCGGCCTGTCTCCCCTCGATCCCGAGATGCGAGAGCGCCTCGTCGGCGAGGTGGTAGACGCCCAGCGAGTGCTCGAACCGCGTGTGATTGGCCGAGGGGTAGACGTAGGTGACCGTCCCCAGCTGAGTGACCCGGCGGAGCCGCTGGACCGGCGCGGTGTCCAACAGTCCCGCCGCCACGCCCTCGACGGAGATGTGGTCGTGGACGCTGTCTTTGATCGTCGACATAGCTACCGGGTTCGGCCCGAATCGGTTTAAGTGTCTGCCATCGAACACCCCGGCCGTGGCTGTCGCTGTGACATGGCCGTGCCGCTGCTGTCGCTGTGGCCGTCGATCGACGTGGTCGGCGGTGCGTGTCACTACCCGACGGCGTCGAGCATCGCGTAGAGGTCGGCCCCGGTGGCGTTGCCCGCGTCGACGGGAGCGCCCGGAAGCCGACCCATCCCCTCGACCGTCTCGACGGCCGTCCGGGGATCGTCCCCGCGGTCGTGGACGAGCCACGCCGCGAGCACCTGGCCGGTCCGTCCGAGCCCCGAGAGCCCGTGGACGACCACGGGTTCGTCTTCGTCCGCGGCGGCGTCGAGAAACGGCAGAATCTCCCCCCGGAGATCCGCCGGGTCGGCCAGTTCGCGATCCGGGAGCGGCGCATGGAGGACGCTGTCGGCGCCGAACGCCTCGCGGTACCGGTCGAGACAGCCGTCGCAGTCGTCGCTGTCGACGCGGGCGACGAGCGAGCAGACGCGCTCGATGCCCGCCTCGCGCATTCGGTCGATCCAGTCGTCGAGTGCAGTCGCCTGATCCGCGGCGGTGTGCCAGCCGGGACAGCAGGCGCCGTAGACGTGCTCCTCGTCGGGTGCGGCGGGGGCCAATCTGTGTGCGTCGAGTGTCGATTCCGCGTGTGTGTGGTCCGTATCGGGCATCTGCCCTCGAGGTGAGTCCACACTCGACTGCCTTCAGTCTACGCGACCAATTCTCACCGCTGACAACAGGACGGGGCGCAAGGTTTTACCCAGGGCTCGTCCGAACCGGTGGTATGGTGACGTTTCTCTCCGGCGGGACGGGCACCCCGAAACTGCTCTCCGGTGCCGAGTCGGTCTTCGACCCCGCGGCGACGACCGTCGTCGGGAACACGGGCGACGACGTCGAGCTCGGCGGCGCGATGGTCTGTCCCGACCTCGACACGGTGCTGTACCTGCTGGGCGGGGAACTCGACCGCGAGACGTGGTGGGGTATCGCCGACGACACGGCCGCCACGCACGCGGAACTGGGGTCGCTGGCCGAGGCCGCCGGGATCGATACCGGACCGCGGTATCTCCCGGAGGAGCGTCAGACGGCCGGTCGACCGCTCGCCCGCTGGCGGCGGTTCTCCGGGGTCGCGGAGTTCATGCACATCGGCGACCGCGACCGCGCGGTCCACATCACCCGGACGGGCCTGCTCGACGAGGGGCAGACGCTGACAGAGGCGACGCGGACGCTCGCGGACGCGTTCGATCTCACGCCGGATCTGCTCCCGATGAGCGACGACCCGGTGGCGACCATCGTCCGCACCGACGAGGGGCCGATGCACTTCCAGGAGTTCTGGGTCGCGCGCGGTGGCGATCCGACCGTCGAGAGCGTGGCGTTCCGGGGCGCCGAAACGGCCGAGGCGACGCCCGCCGTCCGCGATGCGCTGAGCGACCTCGTCGTGATCGGACCCTCGAACCCGGTGACGAGCATCGGCCCGATGCTCGCACTGGACGGCGTCAGAGACGCGCTCGCCGAGACGACCGTCGTGGCGGTCTCGCCGTTCGTCGAGGACGAGGTGTTCTCCGGTCCGGCAGACGACCTCATGGCCGCCGAGGGGTACGAGGCGAGCACTGCGGGCGTCGCGGCGGCGTACCCGTTCGTCGACGCGTTCGTCGTAGACGAGGCCGACGGGACGGACCTCGACCGTCCGACGGTCCGCACGGACACGCGGATGGACGACGCGGCCGACGCGGCGCGGGTCGCCGAGGCCGTCGCCGACGCCGTCGAGGTGGCCGGATGAGCGCGCCGTTCGAGCCCCGGGTGGCCGCGGCGAGTCTCAGCGGCGAGTCCGACGCCGGGTGGGCGCGGGCCGCCAGCGAGCACGTCGGTGCGGCGTTTCTCGGCGGGATCGCTCTGGACGAACCGACGCGGGCGGCCGCCCGAGAACTGGTCGCGCGCGACCGGACGGAGTTCCTCCCGCCGGACCCGCTCGCGTTCGTCGACGAGCAATTGACCGCGCTCGCGGACGCGCCGCTCCGACCGGCGTTCAACGTCCGCGCGGCGTCGCCCGATCCGATCCGCGAGGCGGCCGACGTGTGTCGCGATCACGGCGCGATCGTCGAGGTCAACGCCCACTGCCGACAGGACGAGATGTGCGCCGCGGGCGCTGGCGAGTCGCTCCTGCGCGACCCGGCCCGGCTGTGCGAGTACGTCCGCGCCGCCGCCGGGACGGGTGCGGCGGTCAGCGTCAAGGTCCGGACGGAACTCGGCGGCGTCGACCTCTCGGACGTGGCCGCGCGGCTGGACGCCGCGGGTGCGGACCTCCTGCACGTCGACGCCATGGACTCCGAGCGGGTCGTCGCGGACGTGGTCGCGGCGACCGACGCCGCGGTGATCGCGAACAACGGCGTCCGCGACGCGGCGACCGTCCGCGAGTACCTCGACCACGGCGCAGACGCGGTCAGCGTCGGGCGGCCGAGCGACGACCCCCGCGTCCTCCGTCGAGTCCGCGAGGCGACCGAAGCGTGGTTCGCCGAGCGATCCGGGGACGACCTCGAGGCGCGCTCGACGACGCGACCGGAGGGGTCGCCGTGAGGGCGACCGCCGAGAACGCCGAACTGGCGCTGTTGCTGGAGGTGGCCGGGACGCCCAAACCGGGGAACGTCGACCGCCACCGCGAGTATCCGGACCTGCGGTTCGAGCACTTCCTCGCCGGTGCCGTCGGCGCCCGGCCGGGGCTGGCGATGGCCGCCGACGGCGCCCCGATCGGCGAGTCGTTCCGGCGCGCGATCGAGGGGATGAGCGACCAGCGAGGCGGGAACACCCAGTTCGGCGCTGTCCTCCTCCTGGCGCCGCTGGTCGCGGCCGCCGGGAGCGGCGACCTCTCGCCCGACGGTGCGACCGCCGCCGCGCGGGAGACGACGGTCGCCGACGCGGCCGACTTCTATTGGGCGTTCGAGTCCGTCGACGTGGCCGTCGACGATCCGCCCGAGGACATGGAGGCGCTCGATGTCCGTCGCGGGGGCGACGCAGTGCCCGAACTGGAGCGTCGCGGGCTGACGCTGTGGGACGTGATGGAGCGGTCGGCCGACGGCGACGGCGTTGCCCGCGAGTGGGTTGGGGGGTTCGAGCGGACCTTCGGGGCCGCCGAGGCCATCGCCGACGGCGACGGACCGGTGGCCGACCGGGCGGCGGACGTGTTCCTCGATTTGCTGGCCGAAGAGGTCGACACGTTCGTCGTCACCCAGCACGACCGGGCGACCGCCGAACGGGTCACCGAGCGCGCGCGAACGGCACGGGACGGAGAGGTCGACCCCGAGACACTCGCCGACGAGTTCGTCGACGAGGGGATCAACCCCGGGACGACCGCCGACACCGTGGCGGGGGGCCTCTTCGTGGCGCTCGAACGGGGGCTGGGCGTGTGAGCGACGATCGGTCGGTCGGTGCCGACGACGGTGGCGCGGGTGCGGACTGGCCGGTCGATCTCCGCGGAGTCACCGAGGCGGTCGTCACGACGCTCGGCCCGAACGACCGCTGGAACGTCGCCGCGCTGGGCCTCCACGCCGGGGACCCGATCACGGCGAAGACCTACGGCCGGACGCGGACCTGGCGGAACTTCCGCGAGCACGGCGAGGGCTACGTCCAGTTCACGACCGACCCGGTCGACTACGCTGAGGCCGCACTGTCGATCCGGGAGGAGGCCGACCCGGTGCTCGACAGCGCGGATGCGTGGGTTCGAGTCGCCGCGGAGCGACGCGACGCGGCGGACGACCACGGAACGCGGGTGGTCACGTGGGCGCTCGAACCGATCGAGAGCGCGCTCGAGCGGGAACGCGTCCCGACGATCAACCGCGGCCACGCCGCCGTCGTCGAGGCGACGGTCGCGGCGTCGCGACTCGACGTGGACGCGTTCGACAGCGATCGGCTGCTGGACCGACTGGCGTACTGCGCCGACGTGATCGGGACCTGTGGCGGGGAGCGAGAGCGCGCGGCCCTCGAACGGATCGAGACTCTCGTGGACGCCGAGTGGGCGGTCGGTGAGGATAGAGACGGTTCTGGGTAGGGGCGAACAGACGGCCCGCGGACGGTCGCGACGCGGTGGGCCACCGGTTTCGCTCGGCCGCGCCGCGGCGTCGGTCAGCGCACGGCGGGCGTGGCCGCCCGATCCCTGATAAACGCTCACATCCGGTTTTCGATCCGAACCCTTTTAGAGTGCGACGAGGCAACGGACAGGCATGGCTATCAAACCCGCCTACGTCAAGAAGACCGCGACGCTCCTGATGGAGCGGTATCCCGATGCCTTCGGCGCCGACTTCGAGCACAACAAGGAAGTCGTTCAGGAACTCACGAACGTCGAGTCCAAGGGCGTGCGAAACCGTATCGCTGGCTACGTCACCAGCAAACAGAACACCGGCGCCGAGGCCTGACACGGTTTATTGTCGGTTGTTTCCGGATAGCGCCACCCCGGGGTTCGCGTGTCCCGGTACGTCGCTACGAGAAACCGTATGAGCGGCTCTCTTCTTGCGGCGCGCTGTCGGTTCTTCCATGATCGTTGCTGAGCGTGGTAAACATATCCAAACAGTTTTGAATAGCCACCGTACTACCCCACGGTAATGACCGTCAAGGTAGGCATTATCGGTGCGACAGGCGCCGTCGGACAGCGGCTCGTCCAGCTGATCGATCCCCATCCCGACTTCGAACTGGCTGCGGTGACCGCCAGCGACTCCAGCGCGGGGAAGACGTACCGCGAGGCGGCCAAGTGGGGCATCGACTCGCCGATCCCCGAGTCGGTCGCCGACCTGACGGTCGGCCGGACCGACCCCGAAGACGTGTCTGACGACGTGGAACTGATCTTCTCGTCGCTCCCCTCTAGCATCGGTGAGGCAGTCGAGCCCGACTTCTGTGAGGCGGGCTACGTCGTCTCCTCGAACTCCTCGAACGGCCGGGCCGACGACGACGTGCCGCTGACGATTCCCGAGATCAACGCCGACCACCTCGACCTGATCGAGGTCCAGCGCGACGAGCGCGGCTGGGACGGCGCCCTCGTCAAGAACCCCAACTGCTCGACGATCACGATGGTGCCGCCGCTGGCGGCGCTCGACGACCTCGCCGGTCTGACCAGCGTCGAGGTCGCGACCCTGCAGGCCGTCTCGGGTGCGGGCTACTCCGGGGTCACGTCGATGGAGATCCTCGACAACGCCATCCCCTACATCGGCAAGGAAGAGGAGAAGATGGAGACGGAGTCGCGCAAACTGCTGGGCACCTTCGACGGCGCGGAGGTTCACTGGCACGGCGCCGACGTGGCCGCGTCCTGTAACCGCATCGCGACCATCGACGGCCACCTCGAGAACGTCTGGGCCGACACCGAAGACGACGTCACGCCCGAGGAAGTCGACGAGGCGATGATCGACTACCCCTCGCTGGACCTGCGCAGTTCGCCCGAGACGCTCATCGAGACGTTCGACGAACCCGACCGCCCCCAGCCCCGTCTGGACCGCAACCTCGGGAACGGCATGACCGTCTCCGTCGGCGGCATCCAGGAGACGACGGAGGGCGTCCAGTTCAACTGTCTCGCTCACAACACGCTCCGCGGCGCCGCGGGCGCGAGCGTCCTCAACGGCGAACTGCTGCTGGAGAACGGCTACCTGTAAGCGTCGCGCTCTCCGGACGTCTCGACACCGCACGAGCGGATCGAAAGTCGTTATCTCTGCTGACTCGTCCCACCAGTAGACCGTTTCGGCGCTACACGGTGCCGGCACGGTGGGGTTGCTTATCCGTTTGGGGCGCGTTAGCACAGACATGAGTGGCTCCTCTCTCGGCGGCGGGACGACTGCGCGGGACTGGGCGGTCCGCCTGGTGATCGCAGTGGTATTCGTCGCCGTCCTTGCGGCGTTCGTCGGGCTTCCAGTGAGTGAGTTCGTCGGGGGGATCGGCCCGGTCGGGTTCGCCGGGATCCTCCTGCTGGTGCTCGCCGGTGTGACCGTCTACTCGGCGGTCGAGATCGTCGAGGCCTACGAGAAGGAGGCCCTGACCGTCTTCGGCGAGTACCGGGATCTGCTCGAGCCGGGTATCCACATCGTCCCGCCGTTCGTCAGTCGGACGTACCCGTTCGACCTGCGGACTCAGACCATCGACGTGCCCCAGCAGGAGGCGATCACCCGGGACAACTCCCCCGTCACGGCCGACGCCGTCGTCTACATCCGCGTGATGGACGCCAAGAAGGCGTTCCTTGAGGTCGAGGAGTACAAGCGGGCCGTCTCGAACCTCGCCCAGACGACACTGCGGGCCGTGCTGGGTGACATGGAACTCGACGACACACTCTCGCGGCGGGAACTGATCAACCGGCGCATCCGGGAGGAACTCGACGCGCCGACCGACGAGTGGGGGATCCGCGTCGAGAGCGTGGAGGTCCGCGAGGTCAACCCCGCCGCGGGCGTCAAGCAGGCCATGGAACAGCAGACCTCCGCGGAGCGGCGCCGTCGCGCGATGATTCTCGAGGCCCAGGGGGAACGGCGCTCCGCCATCGAACAGGCCCAAGGCGCCAAACAGTCGGACATCGTCCGCGCACAGGGGCGCAAGCAGTCACAGATCCTCGAAGCCCAGGGCGACGCCATCTCGACGGTCCTGCTGGCGAAGTCGGCCGAGTCGATGGGCGAACGCGCGATCATCGACAAGGGGATGGAGACCCTGGGGAGCATCGGCCAGGCGGAGTCGACGACGTTCGTCATGCCCCAGGAACTCACCTCGCTGGTCGGCCGCTACGGCAAACACCTCTCGGGCAGCGACGTGGGCACAGACGCGGCCGGGGCCGGGTCGCTCGACAGCCTCGACTTCGACGCCGAGACCCGCGAGATGCTCGGCCTCGACAACATCGCCGAGATCATCGGCCAGATCGACGCGGAGGCGCAGGTCGATATAGACGCCATGGAGGAGGAAGCCCGCGCGATCAAGGAGGGTGACGACGCGCGAGCGAGCAGATCCGAGGCGGTCGAAGAGCGCGAGTAGCGGTGACGGCTACCCGGCGGCCAACCGCTCACCTCAAGGATTATCCGGCGACCGGGTGAACTTGGACCATGGTCTCCCGAGACACGGTCGTTCACCTGGCCGTCGTGCTGGTGACACTGATCGCCGGATGGGCGCTGTTCTCGCTGGTCCCCGGTCTGAGCGACACCGTACTGATCTTCGGGACGCTGATCCTGTACGGCGTCCTCTTCGCCGGGTCCCACCTCGTACTGGCGCTGCGCGGCGAGGACGGACTCGTCCCGGTGTCCTCCCGGTGGCGGTTCGTCGGGTTCGTCGCGTTCTCGCTCTGTCTCGCGGCCGTTGCCCTGCTCACGGAGCCGATCCCGCTCGGTCCGACCACGTCCGACGGGGTCCTGTCGGCGCTGTGGTTCGCCGGTATCCTCGGGTACTGGCTGCTGGAAGCTCGTGAGGGATACCTCGACACCGCCGGGACCGGCGACCGGTCGTGACGGCGGCGGTCAGACGACCTGATTGGGGAGGTCGGTCCACTCGCCGCTGTCCTCTGCGGTCCGGATCGCCTCGCTGACGATGTCGGCCTGGCGCTGGAAGTAGTTGGGCGTGTGCCCGGCGTTGTGCGGCGTGATGAGGACGTTCTCGAAGGTCCAGAGCACGTGGTCCTCCGGGAGCGGTTCGGGGTCGGTCACGTCTAGCACCGCCCCCCTGATCCCGTTGTTCCGGAGCGCCCCGACCAGCGCATCCGTGTCGACCACACCCCCGCGCGCGGCGTTGACGAGGACGGCGTCGGTCGGCAGCGTGTCGAACACCCCGGCGTCGATCAGGTGTTCGGTCGCCTCGGTCAGCGGACAGGCCAGCGCGAGATAGCTCGCGTCCGCGACGGCCTCGCCGATCTCGTCGTAGCCGTACACCTCGTCGGTCGGGCCACCCTTCTCGGGGTTGTACCGGACGCCGACGGTGTCGACGTCGAACCCCTGCAGACGCTCGACGATCGACTCGCCGATCGGTCCCATTCCGACGACCGCGACGGTACTCCCGGCGAGTTCGTGGGCCTTGTACGAGCGCCACTCGCGACGGCGCTGGCGGCGGCGCGCTTCGAGGAAGTCGCGCGCGAACGTGAGGATGCCACCGACGACGTACTCGGCCACGTTCGGGCCGTGGACGCCGGAGGCGTTGGTGACGGCGATGCCGCGCTCCTCGAAGGCGTCCAGCGGGAGGTGGTCGACGCCCGCGAACGAACAGGCGAACAGTTCGAGGTTTTCCGCACGAGCGATGTCCTCCTCGCTGAGGTGGAACCCGGCGACGACGCGGGCGCTCGGCAGGAGATCACGCTCTTCGTCGGGTGTCGCCGCGTAGGCGACCTCGTGGTCCGGCAGTCGGTCGCGAAGCGCCTCGACGTACCGCTCGGGGGAGATGCCGTGGATGTTCTGTCGCAACACCAGCACGTCGGGGCCGTCAGTCGCGTTCATCGTTGATCACGCGCCAAATATCGACGGCCCCACCCAAAACGGTGTCTCTCGCGGACAGACCAGTGGGTGTCGCGCCCCGGACAGCGGTATCAGACCTGAAAGTACCGGATCGCGTACCGCGCGATACCGACCAGGTACGCGAGGAGCCAGAAGATCACGTACCCGAACACCCCGAGCCGGAGGCGACTCCGCCAGTGGTCCATCCGCTCGGATCCGATCTCGTCCAGCAGCACGTCCTCGTCGTACTCCTCGTAGAGGTCGTGTTCCCGCTTGGCACGAAAGATCCGGACGATACCGGTCCCGCCGAACGCGAGCATCGCGTAGGCCTGTGCGCCGAGGAACGCGTGGACCATCGCGACCCCGCCGAGCTGGTCGGCCAGTCGCGGGATCATCCACGTGACCATCGGGACGGTCGTCAACACGAGCCCCGCTGTCACGAACTTCAGGTGGTGAGTCAGGACGCTCCACGTGACGGGCTCGGTCTCGATGATATACCACGCACCGTAGAGAAAACAGGGTAGACTGAGCGTCACCGACGCGAGCACGACCGTCGCGATCACCCGCTCGGAGATAGCCATGTCGGGTGGTTACTGCCGGGTTCGCTAAAGCGTGCCGACTGGTCGCCGTCCTCCACACCGTGCCGTCGACTGGGCGACGACGGGCCGGGACAATCGTCACGCTAACGGGTCCCCGCCCCCAAGTGTCGACGATGAACGACCCCGCCGACGAACAGGCGAGCCACGACCCGCCCGCCGACGGTGCGGCCGAGGGGGGCGACGGGTCGGACGACCCTGACCGAGCCGACGCGGAGGGGGGCGACCCAGGGACCGGGCGGTCGGCGTCGGCCGACCGGGCGCCGGGGCCGGAACAGCAGGATGGCGACGCGGCCACCGGGCAGAGAGACGGCGACGCGGACGAGTCCACGGACCTCGACGCTCTCCGCGAACAGGTCGAGGCCGAGTACGACTTCGAGGACTTCGGCCCCAGTGACATGGCCGAGATGTCCGCCGACGAGTGGACCGCCGCGTTCGACCCGGACACGTGGATCACCGGTGACGAACTGCTCGACCGCGTCGAGGCCGACCTCAAACAGCGCGTGGCCAACCGCGACGTGTTCGCCCGAATCGAGCGCCGCGACGACCACCTCGTCGCCTACTCGGACTCGGGGTACGCGACGGTCTATCCGGACGGTAGCGTCGAGGGCCAGGGAACGGTCCTGCGGGACGTGAAACCGACCGTCGCGCTGTGCTCGATGGACTCCTACGACGTGCCCGACGAACCGCCCGGGGAACTGCTCCCCGACCCGGCCGAAGTCCCCGAGGGGAGCGGCGACTTCGGGAATCTGATGCTCCAGTTGATCGCCGGGAGCCAGATCCTGGCCGGGATCGCGCTGATCGGCACCTGGTTACTGGTGAGTATCGACGCGATCACGCTCTCGGCGCAGGGCGGCCGCGGGCAACTGAACGTCTACGCCGTCCTGTTCGCTGGTCTCGCGTTCGTCGCGATCGGTGTGTTCCTGTTCATGGTGGTCGCGAACGCGCGCCTCTCCGACCGGTTTCGCGCCGAGGAGTACCGCAACCGACTCCGTGCCATCGAACTGGAACCGGACGAGCAGCCCGATTTCCTCCCGGATCCCGACGACATCGAGCGGATCGGCGAGGAGGGCGGGGACCAGAGCGGCTCGACCGACTGATCGACCGATCGAGACGCCCGATCCGAGAGGTCTCGCGTCGGTTTCTACCGCCGCTGCTCCGAACACTGTTCGGGCGCGAGTCCCGCCCCTGTAGGCGTATTCGGTGGGTTTATACAAATCCGGTGCAGAGTTTTCGATGTATATGGACAGACGGGACTTTATGCGGACCGCGGGCGGTTTCGCCGGCGGGACGGCCGCTGTGGGCGCCGCTGGCACCGCGGCCGCCCAGGACGGTGAGACACCCGACTTCGGCGGGTACACCGAGGGGGCCGCGGGCGGTTCCTACGAGGACCTGCGAGGTAACGACTCGGTGACCATCGAGGTCGGCGCCGGTTCCTCTGGGCTG